>JAEEGF010431975.1_pt1 | contig 15845 bp, 14 predicted proteins | sample 9134171 | NCBI WGS metagenome assembly JAEEGF01 (sample SAMN16246542, study PRJNA631951) | gut metagenome | biome: gut microbiome; feature: rumen; material: AP-attached | host: Bos | place: Iran: Karaj | collected 2018-10
TCGTTGCTTCTGCGCGGTTCAAGCGTTGCAATGTGCGGCGTGCGGGATGCGTGGTAGAGCATGGGCACTTTCCTCCTCACCGTTCTGCCCTTATCATAGCGGAATTTCCGGAAAAAGGAAAGACTTGTATTTAACTGCCGGATGTGCTATACTGATACCGTCGAAAAGGGATTCCTCCGTTGCCGGAAGAATCCTTTTTTGTTCGGGCACGATGCGCTTGCGAAAAAGGCGGCACTGTGATAGGATAATATTTGTAAAAGTTTGTGCGGAGGCGAATGCGATGCAGATACTGATTCAGAACGGAACCATGGTCCGCTCGACCGGAAGACGGAAGGCGGACGTGCTGGTGCGCGACGGAAAGATCGCGCAGATTTCGGAGCGGATCGACGGACCGGCGGACCGCGTGATCGACGCGGAGGGCTGTTATCTCTTTGCGGGATTCATCGACACGCACACGCATTTCGACCTCGATCTCGGCGTGACGGTCACGGCGGACAACTTCGAGACCGGCACCAAGGCGGCGATCGTCGGCGGCACGACCACGGTGCTCGATTTTGCGACGCAGGATCACGGCATGACGATGCACGACGCGCTCGATCTCTGGCACAAAAAGGCGGAGAAGAGCAGCTGCAACTACGGCTTCCACATGGCGGTCTCGGAATGGAACGACGCAAGAAAAGCCGAGGTCGACGACATGTTCCGCGCGGGCGTTTCTTCGTTCAAGATGTATATGGTCTATGACGCGATGAAGGTCGGCGACGGGCAGATCTACGACGCGCAGAAGTTCATCGGCGCGCGCGGCGGCGTCATCGGCGTGCACTGCGAAAACTACGACATCCTGCAGGCGCGCATCGCCGAGGAGAAGGCGAAGGGCAACCTCGGTCCGACGGGGCATCCGGTTTCGCGTCCGCAGGCGGTCGAGGCGGAGGGCGTGGCGCGGCTGATGCGGATTGCGGAGCTTTCCGGCTATCCCGCGTGGGTGGTGCATCTGTCCACCGCGGACGGACTCGAGGAGGTGCGCGCGGCGCGCAGACGCGGCGTGGAGGTCTATGCCGAAACGTGCCCGCAGTATTTCACGCTCGACGTATCGCAGTATGCCGCCAAGGACGGCGCGAAGTTTGTGATGTCGCCGCCGCTGCGCGAAGCGCGCGACCGCGCGGCGATTCTGGACGGCATGAAGCGGCGGGACATCGACTTCATCGGCACCGATCACTGCTCGTTCACGATGGCGCAGAAGGCGCTCGGAAAGGACGATTTCTCGAAGATCCCGAACGGCGGCGCGGGCGTGCAGAACCGCGCGGAGCTCGTCTATACCTACGCGGTGCAGACCGGCGCGATCACGCTCGAGCAGATGGCGCTTCTCATGAGCGAGCGCGCGGCGCGGCTGTTCGGCATGTTCCCGAAAAAGGGCGTGCTGAAGGTCGGTTCCGACGCGGATCTTGTGATCTTCGATCCGAACGCGCCGCATACGATCTCCTGGAGGACGAACCTGCACAACTGCGACAATTCGCCCTATGAGGGCATGCAGGCATCGGGACGCGTCCGCGACGTCATTCTGAACGGCGAGCTTGTCACGGAAAACGGGACGCTCGTCAAACCGTACGGCGGACGCTACGTGTTCCGCAATCCCTCGGAAAGGTATCGCAAATGAAGATAGCATTGGTATTGACGGCTGCCGGCAGCAGTTCGCGGTTCGGCAGCGACAAACTGGCGTATCCGATCGACGGCAAGCCGATGCTCCTGCACGCGCTGGAGCTTTACGCAGGTCTTGCGGATCGCTTCTGCGTACGCGTCGCGGTGCTGAAGCCGGACGCGGGCGCACGCAGGGAAGCCGCGCTGCGCATGGGCTTTCGCGTTGCGGAGAATCCGAACGCGCACGAGGGCATGGCGACGAGCGTCGTGCTCGGCACCGTCGCCGCCTCAGAGGCCGATCCGGACGGAATTCTGTACGCGGTAGGGGATCAGCCCCGCGTGAAGCCGGAGACGGTTCTGCGGCTTCTGGAGCGGTTCGAACAGGATCCGACGCGCATCGTCGCGCCGATCGCAAACGACAAACGCGGCAATCCGGTGCTGTTTCCGAAATCGCTGATTCCGGAACTGCTGGCGCTTTCGGGCGACGTCGGCGGCAGCCGTGTGATCGCAAAGCATCCGGAGCTTTTGACGACGGTTCCGGCGACGCTTGAGGAGCTGACCGACATCGACGTGCGCGAGACGGAACGCTGGACCGCGCTGCACGGCAACATCCTGACGGTGCCGAAGCTCGGCGAACTCGACGCGGTCGGGAACGGCTATATCGTGCTGAACGGCGACGGCGTGATCGAGGGCGTCTTTGCGGAACTTCCCGAGCGCTTTCAAGGCGCGCAGATCGCCGATTACGGCGACGCGCTGATCATGCAGTCGTTCTGCGATATGCACCTGCACGCGCCGCAGTACCCGATGCTCGGCATGGGCATGGACCTGCCGCTTTTAGACTGGCTCAACACCTACACGTTCCGCACCGAATCCCGCTTTTCCGATCCCGACTATGCGCGCATGCACTACCGCAGCCTTGCGGAACGGCTCGTCGGCTACGGCACGACGCGTGTGTGCATGTTCTCGTCGCTGCACACGGACGCGACGCTGATTCTCATGGAGGAACTGGAGCGCAGAGGCATTTCGGGCTATGTCGGCAAGGTCAATATGGACCGCAGCAGCCCCGATTACTACTGCGAAACGACGGAGGAGAGCAAGCGCGAAACACTGCGCTGGCTCGACGCCTGCGACCGGTTTTCCCGCATCCGTCCGATGCTGACGCCGCGCTTTACGCCGTCGTGTTCGGACGAGCTGATGGCATGGCTCGGCAGGCTTGCGAACGAGCGCAATCTGCCGGTCCAGTCGCATCTTTCCGAGAACACAAGCGAGATCGAGCTGGTGCGTTCGCTGCATCCGGACTGCGCGCAGTACTGGGAGACCTACGACAAATACGGACTGTTCAAATCCGACACGCTGATGGCGCACTGCGTCTACAGCGACGCGCGCGAGCGCGAAGCGATCCGCTCGCACGGCGTGACCGTCGTGCACTGCGCGGACTCGAACACGAACATCGCAAGCGGCATCGCGCCGGTCCGTACCATGCTCGACGAGGGGCTTAAGGTGGTTTTGGGCAGCGATATCGCGGGCGGCGCGCATCTTTCGATGCTCAACGTCATTCAGATGTCGATTCGCGCGTCGAAGAACAAGCGCATCGAATCGGGCTGGACGGTCCCGTTCCTGTCGGTCGCGGAGGGGTATTATCTCGGCACGACCGCGGGCGCGCTGTATTTCGGCGCAAAGCCCGGCTTCCAAAAGGGCGACCGGCTGCATGCCGTCGTGATCGACGACCGCGTATATCCCGACACCGAACGGCTCAGTCTGCGCGAGCGGTTCGATCGCGCGGTCTACATCGCCGAGCCCAAGGACATCGTCGCGGTCTACGGCGAAGGCAAGCGCTTGAAATAACGAATCGAAAACCGAAAAACACATATCCTAACCGAAAACCTTGTCATCCTGAGGCTTTGCCGAAGGATCTCAGAACGGAAAAATAAGTCTGCGTCCGGAGATTCTTCTCTGCGTTCAGAATGACAATTCTGTTTTCGGGGGATATGTGTTTTTTATGTGGACTGCCAGAATCTGTTTGCTGATCACGGAGCTGCTGCTTGCGGGCGGCTGGTTCGACGCGCTGTTCGAACGCAGACGGAAGATCGCCGTGCTTGCCGCGCTGCCCGCGCTGTTTGCGCTCACATATGTGCCGCCGCTTCGGGAGACCTTTGTGCATGCGTACGCCGCGCCGTGCGCGTTTGTGCTGTGCGCATCGGTGCTGTGTCCGACGGACCGCCCGATCGGCGCCGCGCTGGCCGCCGCGTTTGCGGGGATCGCGGGGTGGAAGCTCATGGATTCGTTCCCACTGTTCCCGGAGCTCGGACTGCTCGTTGCGTGTCCCGCCGCCGTCTTTGCGCAGTTCTACTGCCGCGACCGCAACGCAAAGGCGCTCGCCGTCTCTGCGGCGCCCTTTGTGATGCTCTTTTGTCGTGCGGTGGGGGACTATACGCTCTTTCAAAGCGCGGTTTTAGAGCTCGGCAGCGGCGACGCTTTCATGGCGCAGACGTCGGGACTCTTGCTGCTGCTTGCGGGCGGGGCGCTGGTTGAGCGGTTTCCGCTGCGCCTTGGGCGCATCCGTCCGACCGCGTGATTACGGCGCAAACGTGATCCGCTGATTGGCGGCGTCGACCGTGGCGCGAACGCCGAACGGCACGATGCAGCGCGGCAGCGCGTGCCCGACGTTGACGTTGTACACGACCGGCAGCGCCGGATTGTCGATGACCTCCCTAAGGATCGGCTGATACTCGTCATAGTACATTTCGTTGATCGGCTTGCCGACGAGAACGCCCGAAACGACGTCGAACACGCCTTGCCGCCTGATCGCTTCGAGCGCTTTGCGGTACTGCGCGGGCGTCGGCTGCTCCTCGCTGGATTCCAAAAGCAGAATGCGCCCTTTCCAGTCCTCTTTCGGAGGAAACAGCCCGTACTGTCTGCAGACGGCGGTCATGGTGCGCAGCGCGGTATGGTCGATCGTTTCGTCGAGCATCTCTCCGATCGAATCGATGCAGCCGCCGAGGATCGGTCCCGAAAACACGGGCGCGCCCTGCAAAAGGACAAAGCCATTGTCGGGATACGCCGGATTCGGCGTGCCGATTTGATCTGGCTTGAACGATACGCGATCTTTATACCATACATCCGAGGGACGGATCTCGCGGATCGTGCCGGTCTTCAAAAGCTCCGAAAAATACTGTTCCGTATAGGGCAGCATCGTTCTGCCGAGCTCGCAGACGTCGCAAAGGAACGCCTGCCCGTAGAACGTGCGCAGCCCGAGCTTGTGCAGCATGAAGTGGTTGACCGTCGTGTCCGAGAAGCCGAGGAAGCGCTTGTCCTGAAGGACATTTTTCAGCTCGTCGTGATCGAACAGATACGGCGCGAGCCGGTAGGTATCGTTGCCGCCGATCGCGCAGAGGATCAGATCGACCTCCGGATCGGCAAACGCCGCCAGAAGATCGGCGGCGCGATCCTCGGGATGCGCATTGAGATGCTGCCTGCCCATCAGCGCGTGCGCGCCGAATCTGACGTTCAGCCCGAACGATTCGAGCCGACGGACGCCGATCTCCAGCTCGTGGCGGACCTTCGGCTCGCCGATGCTTCCGCTGGATAAGCTCACGATGCATACCGTTTTGATCATAGACGGTTCTCCCTGCGGTGTTTCGGTTCGGTTTTCGCATGGTCAAAGAGCGCCGATGCGATCAGCGCGGTCAGCGGCACGGCAAGGATCAGCCCGATGCTGCCCGCAATGCCGGTGATGACCTCATGCGTGATGTAGTCGCCGGACAGGATCGCTTTCCAGTCCCAGTTGTAATATTTGATGAGAATGAGATTGACGAGCGCGCCGCCCGTAAAGGCGAGGATCAGCGTGTTCGTCATGGTGCCGATCGCGTCGCGTCCGATGTGCATGCCGCTGCGGAACAGCTTTGCAAAGCCGAGGTCGGGATTGACGGTCTTGAGCTCGTTGACCGAGGAGGAGATGCTCATCGCCACGTCCATGACCGCGCCGAGCGCCGAGATCACGATGCCGGAGACGAACAGCCCGCGCAGGTTGATCAGCGTGCCCTGATACTTCGCCTGGATCAGCGTATCGGTCTCGGCGACGTTGTATTCGAGCCCGTCCAGATGCGCGATGCGGCTTGCAAGGAAGGCGAACAGACAGGCGACCGAAAACCCCGCGACCGTGCCGAGCATCGCGGAAACGGTCTTGCGGCTCAGTCCGTCGAGCAGCAGAAAGCACACGACCGTCACGACGACGCACAAAAGCAGCGTCAGCGGGATCGCCGCGTATCCGCGCAGCAGCGCGGGCACGAGCAGGAACACGATACAGGCGAGCGTGAAGCCGAGCCCGAGGATCGAGCGCAGACCGACCTTGCCGCCGATCAGCCCGACGACGATCAGAAACACGGCGACGAGCCCGAGCAGCAGCCATTGCCGGTTGTAGTTCATCACGGAGAGGGAGATCGAGGGGAGCCCGTTTTCGTCGAGCACGGACGCGTCGGTCAGAATGAACACAAGAAGCGACGTGCCCGCTTTCGCGTGCTTGTCAAAGAGCTTGCTCATGAAGTTCGTGAGCTGCACGCGCCGCCCCTTGTGGACGCCGGTCGTGATCTCGACAAGCAGCTCCTGCGAGCCGACGTGCACGTTTTCGGTCGTTGCGTCCTCGTGCGAATCGTCGGAAAGCACCTCGAGCACCTTCGCGTAGGCGTAGGAATAGGATTTCAGTCCGGCGCCGTTTTCCGCATACGCTTCGGAGACGGAGCCGGTCTCAAACAGCTGCCGGTTGCTGTCCGCGGCAAGCGCAAGGTGCGTGAAGTATACCTGCGCGGCGTCGTCGCGATCGGGGTTGTACTTTGCAAGAGGACGCCTGAGACACACGGCAAACACGGCGCAGCCTGAGAGAAGCGCGAGCACGATGATCGCCGCAACCCACGCCTTCGGACGTTTCCACGCCGTGATTCCTTTTTTGATCCGTTCCTTCATGCGGCTATTATACCGTGTTTTGAAGCCTTCCGTCAAGAAAAAAGCCGCCCTTTCGGACGGCGGAATCGCAAATGCTTATTCTTCGTAGACGCGCGGGACGCGGTCGGAGATCGAGAGCAGGATCTCGTAGGAGATCGTGTCCGCTTTCTCGGCGAGATCGTCCGCGGTGATCTTTTCGTTGCCCTGACGGCCGATCAGCACGGCTTCGTCGCCGACGGCGACGTTCGGGACCTCGGTGACGTCGACCATCATCTGGTCCATGCAGATCGTACCGACCTGCGGACAGCGGATCCCGCCGATCAGCACGTCGGACTTGCCGGTGAGACAGCGCTTGTAGCCGTCGCCGTAGCCGATCGGGAGCGTCGCGATGCGCGTGGTGTGCGCGGTCGTATACCGGAGACCGTAGCTGACGCCTTCGCCCGCAGGCAGCGTCTTGAGGTTCGAAATGTGCGTGATCAGCGACATCACGGGGGTGAGGCCGGTCTTTTCGGTGCGGCGCGGATCGGGATGGTAGCCGTACAGCGCAATGCCGAAGCGCACCATGTCGTACTGCAGCTCGGGGAAGTCGAGCGTCGCGCCGGAGTTGGCGGCGTGGACGACCGGCGAATAGCCGCGGGCGCGGATGCGGTCGATGAACGCGTTGAATCGTTCCGCCTGCAGCATTGTGAATTTCGGATCGGACTCGGACTTCGCAAAGTGCGTGAACGCGCCGGTCATCCTGACGTGCGGACAGCTGTCGAACGCGTCGAGCACGGCGTCGAGCATTTCGTTGTCGAGCACGCCGATGCGGCGCATGCCGGTGTCGAGCTTGACGTGCGCGTGCGCATCCTTGCCGGCGGCCTTTGCGCAGCGTTCGAGCGCATAGATCTGTTCGGGCAGAAAGACGGCGGGGGTAAGGTCGTTTGCGACGACCGCCGTAATGTGATCCGGATCGGTGACGCCGAGGATCAGCACCGGCAGCGTGACGCCGCACGCGCGAAGCAGGAGACCTTCCTCCGGAATGGCGACCGCCAGCATATCGACAATGCCGGACTTTTCGAGATAGCGCCCGACCTCCTTGATGCCGTGGCCGTAGGCGTTGGACTTGATGACCGCCAGAAACTTCGTTTCCGGCCTGAGCGAGCGCTTTGCGTAACGGATGTTCTTCAAAAGCGCGGGCAGATGGATGACTGCATACGTACTGCGAAGCATAAAAACACCTCTCTTTTCCCGTACGCAATTCTACAAGAATGCGTGCAAAAAGTCAATTCTTTCACGTAAAAACTGTGCAAATTCTACGTCTTCATATTTTATCGAAAAAATGTTAACAAATTATTCAAAAACACTTGCTTTTTCAAGACCTTGGTGCTAAAATGGGATACACAATACAAGATATAGGGGTTTCTATGGTCAGAATCATTTCCGGAACGGCGCGCGGAAGAAAGATCGAAACGCGCGAGGGCATGGAAACCCGTCCGACGCTCGACCGCGTCAAGGAAGCGATCTTCGGCTCGGTGCAGTTTTCGGTTCCGTATGCCGAAGTGCTCGATCTGTTTTCGGGAAGCGGCAATCTGGGACTCGAGGCGTGCTCGCGCGGGGCAAAGCTTGCGGTGCTGAACGACCGCGACGCGCAGTGCACGGCGATCATCCGAAGAAACGCCGAAACGCTCGGCTTTTCGGATCGCGTGCGGGTGCTGAATCTCGACTATGCGGCGGCGATCGACCGGCTGCGTTCGGAAGGCGCGTCGTTCGATCTCGCGTTTCTGGATCCGCCGTACAGGGAAGGGATCTCGGAGGACGCGGTGCGGCGGCTGTTCGAAAGCGGACTGATCAAGCCGGACGGTCTCGTGATTCTCGAACACGCGGCGGACCTTGCGCCGCAGGGAATCGAGGGCGTGTACCGCGTGAGACGGTCGAAGAAGTTCGGAAGGTGCGGCTATTCGCTCATAGAGGAGGACAGGGAATGAAGATCGGCGTGTATCCGGGAAGCTTTGATCCCTTCACGATCGGGCATCTGGACGTTCTGAAAAGCGCAGCGGGGCTGTTCGATCTCGTCTATGTGGCGGTGCTGAACAACAGCGCGAAGTCGCCGGTGTTCAGCGTGGAGGAGCGCGTGGAGATGATCGATCGCATCATCGCCTCCGAGGGCTTCGAAAACGTGCGGTCCGGCTCCTTTTCGGGGCTGCTCGTCGAGTATGCGGAGCAGATCAACGCGCATTACCTGATCCGCGGATTGCGCGCGATCACGGACTTCGAATACGAATTCCAGATCGATGCGGTCAATCGCCATCTGAGACCGGAGATCCGCACGGTGTATTTCATGGCGAACCCCGCGCATTCGTTCCTTTCGAGTTCGAATGTGCGTGAAATCGGAGAATTGGGCGGTTCCATCGAGGGACTGGTGCCGTCCTGCAATATCAATTATTTACGGGAAAGGTTGGCAAGGCAGAAATGAACGGAGTACAGACGATGAAGATCTTCAGCATCCTCTCGAAGATCGAACAGCTTGTGGAGGAGAGCCCGAAACCGAAATTCAGCAACGCGGGGAACCGCCGCATCATCGACGCGGATGAGCTCGGCGCACTTTTGGAGGATCTCAGAACGACGATCCCCGAGAATATCCGCAAGGCAAGCGGCATCCTGGCCGAAAAGGACAACATGCTGCGCGATGCGAACGAACAGGCGGACCAGATCGTTGCGGACGCACAGAAGGAAGCGAACGAACTGCATGAGCAGGCGCAGGAGGCGGCGGAGAATGTCTACCGTCAGGCGGTCGCGGAATACGAAGGACTGATTTCCGAGAATTCCGTCTATCAGGCGGCATTGAAGCGCGCGGACGATCTGCAGCGCGCCGCGGAGGAGAACGCGGAATCGATCTGCAACGGCGCGCGCGCCTATGCGGACGACATCCTTGCGGATGTGCAGCGCTATCTCAACGACTACATGAAGATGATCAACGGAAACCGCGAGGAGCTCGACGTGCGTCAAAGACCGGTCGCGCCCGAACTCGTGATCCCCGAACCCGATCCCGCGCCGATCTCGATGCCGGTTCAGGATACGGTCGCTTCCGCACGCCGTCAGGCGGAGCCCGCGCGTACGCAGAAGGTCCAGCCCGCAAAGCGTCCCGCGCCGGTTGCGGAGGAAGAAGAGGAAGAGGAGCAGCCGAAGCCCCGCAAGAAGGGATTCTTCGCTCGCATGCTCGGCATTGAGGAAGTCGAGGAGGAGGATGACGAACTCGACGATTACGAGGAAGAGGAAAAGCCCAAGAAGAAAAAGAAGGGACTGTTCTCCTTCCTGAACGCCGACGACGGCGAAGAAGAGGAAGAAGACGAAGAATAAGCCGATTCCGTATGATATAGCTACGAGGGGGAAAGCCACCCCCTCGTTTTTATTTGCGTTTTTTGCGTAGGGGCTGACGACCCCGGCAGCCCGTTTTCCCTTCCAAAAATAAATGTTCTTGCAGCAAATCACCCGATTCATCCGTCTTATGGGTGAAAGGAGTCGGAAATGGAACAGAGAAACAAACAAGCAGCTTGCAACGGCGAGCAACGGAACGAATTCGCTGACATTTGAATACAACGAGGTCGGATTACGGCAGAAGAAGACGGTCAATGGCGTTGACACGGATTACTTCTACAACGGTTCCGTCCTGATTGGCATGCAAAGAGGCACGTCGAAGTTCCTGTTCAGCTATGACGCGTCCGGCAAGTATAAAGAATTCCATTATTATATTGCGGATGTTGAGTACAATGGGAAAATCTATTCCGTTGAATTGAATGTTGGTGTTACGAAAAATGATAACACATCACATTTATATGACATTCGTGATTGGAATAAAGATGGAACCGCCGATCCGTCTAAAACGGATGCACCGATGCCCGGCAAAGCTGGCGTATCGATCACAAGCGGTTCCTTTAATAGCAATATACCATCAACAAAGGATTCTGTCAAGAGGGGTGTCAAGGGGACGGTTCTCTTGACACCGGTACGACGAGTGCAACAATCTCACGAAGCTGACCTGCTCCGTTGCAGGCGGCGGGCGTCGAGAACTTTGCGTTCAACGACAGCGACAGGCGCGGCGACGGTCTGCGGCAGATGTACTATACCCGAACCTTTCCCGCTTTGCCCTATGCCGCGGCATATCAGATTACCTCGCTGCAATGGCGCGATTACGACGACGGGGAGCTTTTTACGGAACCGCCGTGGTCCGACGAATCCATCATGCTCCTGTGCAAAAACGGACGCGTGCTGCGCGTCGAATGGTGTTCCAAGTCGGAGATCGGCAGCGCGGGGCACGACGTACCGATCCTTTCGTTCGAAGAACTGAAACCGAAGATTGTCAACGGGCTGACCTATCAGTGGAGCATCCCGTACGACAAGCGGGAGCAGTCGCATCGAATCGTGATCAGCCGCATTCAGATCGGCTATAAGCGCGTACCGGTGTACGGCGAGGCGGGACGGTATCAGCTGGTTCCGACCTGTACGGTGATCGGCGGTATTGTATTGAAATACCGTACGGCAGAGGACGCCGATCAGCGTGTTCTGGATGAAAACGCGGAATGGTTCGAGGAAGAATGCGTTCTGCTGGTTTTGAACGCGATCGACGGCAGCATTGTCGGATAAAGAAAACGCCCCTTTCCCATAGCCTGGAGAGGGGCGCTGCTTTTTTGTTTATTCGTCGCCTTCCTTGCGGTGCATCGAGCGTTCGGCTTCGAAGCCGTGCGGATAGCGGGCTTTCAGTTTGTCGATGTTGTTTTGCAGGATTGTTTCGAGATCGTAGCCGATCGCGGTTGCGGCCTCGGCAAGGTACCAGGCGATGTCGCCGAGCTCCTTTGCAAAGTGCTCCTTATCGAGCTCGTGTCCCTGCATCATCCATTTTTTCACAAGGTCGATCGCTTCGCCCGATTCTCCGCACAGACCCATCACGCCGTTCAGGAGCACCTCGGTCTCGTTGAGATTCGGGTTCAGCGTGGTCATTGCCAGCTTCTGATATTCGTTGATCGTCATTGCCTTGTCCTCACAGTCCCATGTTTTCGTCGATCAAGATGATGCGAAACGCCTGATGCCGTCTTGACGGATACTCGGTGATCGCGGTGACGTTGCACATGCGCACCGGCGGGCGGCAGTCGCGGCAGACGTTGTCGATCGAGCAGGGCGTTTGGAAGCCCTGACGCCGCGCGTTCGGTCCGCACGCGTCGCGCTTGATGCGCGCGATCGCCTCGTCGTAATCCTTGACCAGCTTGTTTTTGCCGACGGCGAGGATGACGGTCTTGGGTCCGTAAATCATGCCCGCGAGGCGGTTGCCGGTGCCGTCGATGTTGACAAGCCGTCCGTCCCCGGTGACGGCGTTCGTGGAGCACAGATACACGTCTGCGCCGATCGCGTTGATGCGCGTCTGTTCGACCTGCGGCTTTTCAACCTTCCAGTGCCAGTAGACCGTGTTGCCGCGTTCCGTCAGCGCTTCGTACAGCCCGAGATCGCGCACGGTCGCCGAGCCTGCGATGCCGACCGAACGGTCCCCGATATAGTCCAGAATCTTCCGTTTCGCTTCCTCCGGCGTGTCGACGACCTCCGCAAGAAAGCCGCGTGCATTCAGATTTTTTGCAACCTGTTCCAGTTCGGGGTTCATATCTTCTACCTCCGTATGTTTTCGGTTGATTATATCACACTTCTTGCAATTTTGGCAACGGTAATGTACAATAATGGATACGTATGGAGGCGGCGTCGACACGCCGTACTTTCCCGGAGGACCTCAGCATGAATTTCGATCCGAATCTCATTCGAAACTTTTCGATCATTGCGCACATCGACCACGGCAAGAGCACGCTCGCGGACCGCATGATGGAGCTGACCGACACCGTCGCCAAGCGCGACATGGAGGAGCAGCTTCTGGATTCCATGGACATCGAGCGCGAGCGCGGCATCACGATCAAGGCGTCTGCCGTGCGCATGTTCTATCACCATACCGACGGCAAAACCTACATGTTCAACCTCATCGACACGCCGGGCCACGTGGACTTCAATTACGAGGTCTCGCGCGCGCTCGCGGCATGCGAGGGCGCGGTGCTCGTCGTGGACGCGACGCAGGGCATCGAGGCGCAGACGCTTGCCAACGTCTATCTTGCGGTCGACAACGGGCTTGAAGTGCTGCCGGTCATCAACAAGGTCGACCTGCCGAGCGCCGAGCCGGAGCGCGTGATCCGTGAGATCGAGGACGTCATCGGCATTCCCGCCGAGGACGCGCCGTGCATTTCGGCAAAGACGGGGCTGAACGTGGAACAGGTCCTTGCGCGCATCGTGGACACGATCCCCGCGCCGACCGGCGATCCCGACGCGCCGTTGAAGGCGCTGATCTTCGACTGCTTCTACGACAACTACAAGGGCGCGCTGTCCTATGTGCGCATCTTCGACGGCACGGTGCAAGCCGGCACGCGCATCCGCTCGATGGCGACCGGCAACGAATTCGACGTTACCGAGGTCGGCGTATTCGCGCCGACGTGGAAGCCGGTCGATCAACTGACGGCGGGGGAGGTCGGCTATATCGCGGCGTCGATCAAGAGCGTTGCCGAAACCAAGGTCGGCGATACGATCACCACGGCGAACCGCCCGACGAAGGAAGCCCTGCCCGGCTACAAGCAGGCGAACTCGATGGTCTTCTGCGGCGTGTATCCCGCGGACGGCGCGCACTACGACGATCTCAAGGAGGCGCTCGACAAGCTGAAGCTCAACGACGCGTCGCTTTCCTATGAACACGAAACCTCGGCGGCGCTCGGCTACGGCTTCCGCTGCGGGTTCCTCGGGCTTCTGCACATGGAGATCATCACCGAGCGATTGGAGCGCGAATTCGATCTCGACCTCGTCACGACCGCGCCGTCGGTCGTGTACCGCGTGCATACGCTCGACGGGCGGGACCTTGTCATCGACAACCCGACGAACCTGCCGAACGCGGCGGAGATCGACTACATGGAGGAGCCGATGGTCAAGGCGACGATCATGACGCCGTCCGAGTACGTCGGCACGATCATGGAGCTGTGTCAGAACAACCGCGGCGTGTTCATCGATATGCAGTACATCGAAGCCGACCGCGTGAATCTGCATTACGTGCTGCCGCTGAACGAGATCATCTATGACTTCTTCGACAGCCTCAAATCGAGAAGCCGCGGCTACGCCTCGTTCGATTATGAGCTGAGTGGCTACGAAAAGAGCGATCTTGTGCGGCTCGACTTTTTGCTGAACGGCGAGATGTGCGACGCGCTTTCTACGATCGTGCATAAGGAACGCGCGTATGCAAAGGGACGCGCCGTTGCCGAAAAGCTCAAGGACGTCATTCCGCGTCAGCAGTTCGAGATTCCGGTGCAGGCGGCGATCGGCAGCAAGATCATCGCCCGCGAGACGGTCAAGGCGGTCCGAAAGGACGTTCTGGCGAAGTGCTACGGCGGCGACATCACGCGCAAGAAGAAACTGCTCGAAAAACAGAAAGAGGGCAAGAAGCGCATGCGCCAGGTCGGTTCCGTCGCGGTGCCGAGCGACGCGTTCATGAGCGTGCTGCGCATCAACGGATGATCGGCGTTTACGTACATATCCCATACTGCCTCAAAAAATGCCGCTACTGCGATTTCTGTTCGATTCCGATCGACGAAACCGCGGGGCGGTATCGCTCTGCTGTATGCAGCGAGATCGCGCTTGCAAGGGCGAAATACCCGGATAAGCGCGTGAAAACCGTGTTTTTCGGCGGCGGCACGCCGACCGTTTTACCTCCGGAGGACCTTTGCGCGATTCTCGATGCGATCAAAACCGCCTATCCCGTGGAGCCGGACGCGGAGATATCGATCGAGTGCAACCCCAAAACGATCGGCTTTGAAGGGCTTCGAATGCTGCATGACGCGGGCTTCAACCGCCTTTCGATCGGTCTGCAGGCGACGCAGAACGCGCTCCTAAAACGCATCGGACGCGTGCACAGCTACGAGGAATTTCTCGCAACCTACGCCGCCGCGCGCGACGCGGGCTTTACGAATATCAACATCGACCTGATGCACGGTCTGCCGGGGCAAACGCAGACGGATTATCTCGACGCAATCCGCACCGTCGCGGCGCTGGAGCCCGCGCATATCTCCGCGTATGCGCTGATTTTAGAGGAGGGCACGCCGCTTTACGACGATGTGACAAAGGGACGCGAAACGCTGCCCGATCCGGACGCCACGGCGGACATGGAGGATGCGGGCATGGACCTGCTGGAACAACTCGGCTACCGCCGCTATGAGGTTTCGAACTTCGCAAAGCCGGGGTACGAGTGCCGTCACAATCTGATCTATTGGCACAATGAGCCGTATCTGGGGCTCGGCGTCGCCGCGCATTCCTCGATGATCGAGGACGGCTTCTGGGTGCGCTTTTCAAATGAAAGCAGCATCCCCGCGTATCTCAAAAAGCTTGAAAAGGGCAGACTCCCGCGCGCGGAGCGCATCCTCACGAACACGTTTGAACAGATGTTCGAGACGGTCATGCTCGGTCTGCGCCTTGTGGAGGGCATCGATCGCAAAGCCTTTTTCGACCGCTACGGCTGTGACGTGATCGAAACCTACCGCGAAGCGTATGACAAAAACGACCGCTTCGGCTTCTGGGATCATTCCGATCCCGCCTATCTTCGTCTCACCCGCACCGGCATGGACCATCTCGATTCCGTCCTAAGAGACTTCCGCGAATGGAAGCTGATCGACTTTTTGCGGTAAAGAATCCCGTTTTGATGCGTCTTTTCACGATTTCACTTTCTTGTCACATTGTTGCCTTGAAGTTCACTTGACTTTTGCGCACCTTAGTGGTACCTTATGCATAGTGATTAGCACTCGAACAAACGGAGTGCTAAACGAAAGGAGGCGATCGCATGGAACTGGACAGCAGAAAGCTGCAGATTCTGCGTGCGATTGTCGATGAATACATCCTTTCGGCAAGTCCGGTCGGCTCGAAATCGTTGAGTCAGAGCAGCGACATGAAATGGTCGTCGGCGACGATCCGCAACGAAATGGCGGACCTCGAGGTGCTCGGGTACCTTGCGCAGCCGCACACATCCGCGGGGCGCATCCCGTCGGAAAAGGCGTACCGCCTGTACGTGGACCGCATGATGCGGCGCGCGCACCTTTCGGACGAGGAATCCAGGCTCCTGATGGGGTACTTTCGCGAGCATGTCAACGGCATGGACGCGGTGCTGCGCTCGACGGCGAAGGCGCTTTCGGAGATCACGCACTATACGGCGGTCGTGCTGATGCCGGATATCGGCGTCA
>JAEEGF011274759.1_pt1 | contig 15843 bp, 10 predicted proteins | sample 9134171 | NCBI WGS metagenome assembly JAEEGF01 (sample SAMN16246542, study PRJNA631951) | gut metagenome | biome: gut microbiome; feature: rumen; material: AP-attached | host: Bos | place: Iran: Karaj | collected 2018-10
ACCGTCGCGGGGAAGTGCTTCTGCCCCTCAAGGGCGGCAAGTGGAAGGGCTGCTTCCACGTGCCCAGAGGGCTCTATCAGATCAGTACCATTTTACAGGAAATTGCAGACAAACAATAAGATGAAGCATTTGATCAAATTATTACTGTCCCTCACGGCTGGCCTGGTGCTGGTGCAATCGGCTTTTGCACAGGCCACGCTGCGCGGTAAGGTGGTGGACGAGTCCGGCGCCCCGCTGGCCGGCGTGATGGTGCTGGTGAAAGGCACCACCAACGGCACCATGACCGCGGCCGACGGAACGTATTCGCTCACGGCCTCCCGCGGGAATGTCATCGAATTCTCCTGCCTGGGACTGTCCACGGAAGAACGCACCTTCGACGGCCGCACCCCCATCAACGTCACCCTCAGGGAAGACACCCTTTTCCTGGAAGACGTGGTGGTGGTGGGTTACGGTACCGCCAAGAAGGAAACTCTCACGGCTGCCGTATCGGCCATCAAGGGCGACGAACTCCTGAAGGCCCCGGCCACCAACGTGAGCCAGGTGCTGGCCGGTAAGCTGTCCGGTATCTCCTCTGTGCAGGAATCCGGTGAACCCGGTCTGGACCAGGCTTCGCTGCGCATCCGCGGCTCCGTGTACGGCGTGGCGTATGTGGTGGACGGCTTCCCCGTAGACAGCATCAACGACATAGACCCGGCCGATATTGAGAGCATCTCCGTGCTGAAGGACGGTGCTTCCGCGGCCGTTTACGGCCTCAAGGCCGCCGGCGGTGTGATCATCATTACCACCCGCAAGGGTGAGAAGGGAAATACCCGCATCACCTACAACGGCTCCGTGGGTGCGTCTATGAATGCCAACTTCCCCAAGTTTATGAACGGTCCCCAGTTTGCCTACTACTATAATGTGGCCCAGATGATGGACCAGCTGGCCAACGGGGAAATCGCCAGTGTATCCGAATACGTTCCCGCCTTCACCCAGAAGAATATCCAGGCCATGCGGGACGGCACCGACGGCTGGGCCAATGTGGATTACGTGGACAAGGTCTTCGGCACCGGCATCAACCAGAAGCACAATGTGACCATCCAGGGCGGAACGGACAAGGCCCGTTTCTTCACTTCTGTAGGTATCCTGGACCAGAAGGGTAATATTGACCGCTTCACCTTCCGCCGTTATAACATCCGTACCAACATCGAGGGAGACCTGTCCAAGCACCTGGGTTACAAAGTGGGTATCCAGGGCGTGTACGGACAGCGCAACACCCCGGCCTTCCTCTCCGGCGGCTCGGACTCCGGCTACACGGAAGTGGGCTGGTTCTCCATCGCCCGCCAGGTGGTGCAGATGCACCCCTACCTGCCGGAAACCTACGACGGTTATTACACGGGCGCCGTCCAGGACAACCAGAGTTTCCTGGTGAGCCCGCTGGCGGCCATTTACCAGTCCGGTTACAAGAATACCCGCAGCGCCAGCGTGGACGTGAACGCTTCCCTCATCTGGCGGGTGCCTTTTGTGAAGGGACTCAGCCTCAAACTCTCCGGATCCTTCGATTACGGCGAGAGCTATAACAAGAATATGAGTACGCCCTATACCATGATGCAGCGCGTCCGAACGGACGACGGCTGGGTATGGCAGATGCGTACGGACAACCCGCATATCAGCAACAACGTGAATAATCTGGGAGAAGGTGTCACGTTCTCCCAGCAGATTGTGGGACAGGCCAGTGCCAACTACGAGAATCAGTTCGGCAAGAATCACCTGGACCTGATGGCCCTGGCCGAATACCGTGACTACAAGGGCAACGGTCTGGCCGCTTATGCCGAGAACCTGCCCTTCGATTCCCTGCCGGAACTCTCCAACGGCGTGGCATCCAACTCACCGGTAAGCGGCTGGAGCGGGGCTTCCCGCAGTATTGGCTTCGTCTTCCGCGGCCGCTACGACTACGCCGAGAAATATCTGGCCGAGGTTACCGGCCGCTACGACGGCTCCTACAAGTTTGCCGGCATGGCCAAAACCCGCTGGGGTTTCTTCCCCTCCGTCTCCCTGGGCTGGCGTCTTTCCAAGGAAGACTTCATGAAGAACGTCACCTGGCTGGACGACCTGAAGATCCGCGCCAGCGTGGGCTTGCTGGGTAACGACAGCGTGAGCGAATACGCCTTCCTCAGCACCTATGCCAAGGACTCCAACGTGGCCCTGGGACAGCGGGGCGGCGCCACGCAGGTGGTACCCGCCTACTATACCAGCGGCATTCCCAACACGGACCTCTCCTGGGAGAAAACGCAAAGCTGGAACGTGGGTGTTGACTTCTCCCTGTGGAACGGCCTCCTGGGCATGGAGATAGACGGTTTCTACAACTATACCTACGACATGCTCACCTACCAGAGCACCGGTTTCCCTTCCTCCATGGGCGGCTATTATCCCACCTGGGTGAACGGCAATTCGCTGGATGCCAAGGGTATCGATATCCTGGTGCGGCACCGCAACCGCGTGCAGCTGGGATCGGATACGTTCTTCTATGAAGTGACCGGTACGCTCACCTATTCCAAGACCCGCTGGCTCAAGTACAACGACGACCCCAACATCGTGGATTACCGGAAAGTGACCGGCACCACCGTGGGCAGCATCATGTGCTGGCAGGCCGACGGTCTCTTCAAGACCGAGGAGGAGATTGACCAGGCTTCCTGGTACGGCACCCGCCCCAGCATCGGTGACATCCGCTACGTAGACCTGAACGGTGACGGCAAAATTGACGAGGACGACAAGGGCTTCTTCGGCCGCAGCAACCGTCCGGAACTTACCTTCGGCCTCAATGTGAACATGTCCTGGAAGGGCTTCGACTTCAACGCCCAGTTCACCGGCGGCGCCCTGTTCGACGTCTCCATGACGGGTACTTATTATAACGACAACGATGACAACACCATCTGGACCCAGACCTTCAAGGAAGGCGGCAATTCCCCGCTGTTCCTGGTAGAGAACGCCTACAGCGAGGTCAATCCCAACGGCACCTATCCGCGCCTGACCCTGTCCAAGACCAACCACGGCGGCGACAACGGCCTCAGTTCCACCTTCTGGATCCGGGACGGCAAGTACATCCGTCTCAAGACCGCCCAGCTGGGTTATACTTTCCCCAAGAAGTGGATCTCCTTCCTGGGCATGCAGTCCTTCCGCGTATTTGTGGAAGGGCAAAACCTCTTCACCATTGACGGGCTGCCGGAGGGCATCGACCCCGAATCTCCCGGCGTGAACAATGGTTATTATCCCCAGCAGCGCCTGCTGATGGGCGGCATAACCGTAACATTCTAAAGAGGAGGAAAGGTTATGAAAAAGTACATTGCCATCATTGCCATCTGCATCGCAGCCGTTTCCTGCAACAAAGCGCTGGACCTGACCCCCACGGACCAGGTTTCCAGCAAGACCATGTGGGAGACCACCCACAATGCCGAATATTCCGTGAACCACCTGTACTCCTACATCTGGGGTTACAATTCTTCACCCACCGCCATGGGCCTTACCGAAGCCCTCACGGACGAGATGAAGTATACGTCCTACAATTACAACAGCATGGCCTACATCCCGTCCGAGTTCTCCTACGGCGGGTCCACCCTCACGGCCGGTTACGTGGACGTATATCTGGGTATGTGGGGTTCCCTGTATGTAGCCATCCGGGAAACCAATGAGGCCATCAGCTATCTCAAGGCTTACGGCCAGATGTCCGACGAGGACAAAACCCGCCTGGAAGGGGAACTGCGCTTCCTCAGAGGCTATTTCTACTTCGAGCTTATCAAGCGCTACAAGAAGGTGATCCTCTACGACGAGGACCTCACGGCCATCACCAAGGATATCGCCGTCTCCACCGAGGAGAAAGGCTGGGATATGGTACAGGCCGATCTGGACTTCGCCGCAGCCAACCTGCCCGCCGCCGAGGCGGCGAACGGCCGCATCGACAAAGGCATGGCCTACGGCATGCTTTCCCGCGCGATGCTCTACGCCAAGCGCTGGACCGCCGTCATCGCGGCGGCCGACAAAGTCAAGGAACTGGGCTACTCCCTGGAACCCAATTATGCCGATGGCTGGGGCAAGTCCCTGGCAGCTGGCAACCGGGAAGCCATCCTGCAGTACACCTTCGACCTGGGCACCGGCATCACCCACAGCTTTAACTTCTTCTATACGCCCGGCGGCGACTATGCCATCGAGGACTCCAAGGGCGGCGCCTACGGCGTACCCACCCAGGATCTGGTAGAGAGTTACGAACTGGCCATCGGCGGTTTCCCGTCCTGGAACGCCTGGCACGGCAGTACCGCCAATGAGCCGCCGTACGACCAGCTGGAACCCCGTTTTGCCGCCACCATCCTCTATAACGGCGCTCCCTGGAAGGGCCGCACCATCGAACCCTACGTGGGCGGAACCGACGGCTGGGCCACCTGGAAGACGGACAAAGAGCCCAAGGGCAAGACCGTCACCGGTTATTATCTGCGCAAGAACGTAGATGAAAGCTATAACGTGAACACCTCTGGCAGCAGCCAGCCGTTCACCTTCCTCCGCTATGCCGAGGTCCTGCTGAACAAGGCCGAAGCCTGCTACCGCACCGACGACCTGGCGGGGGCCAATGCCGCCGTGCGGGCCATCCGCACCCGCGTGGGTCTCCCTTACGCCGATAAATCCGGCGACGCCCTGTGGAAGGCCATCGTGCAGGAGCGTAAGGTGGAACTGGCCTTCGAAGGCTTGCGCTACTGGGACCTGCGCCGCTGGGAAGTGGCTGCCAAGCCTTATCCCGAAGGCCTGTCGGCCTACAGGCAGCACGGTCTTAAGATAGAGAAGGAAGGCGACCACTTCCGGTACACTTACGTGACCATCGACGACAAGGACCGCTCTTTCCCGGAGCGCCTGTATATCCTCCCCATGCCGGAGAGCGAACTCCGTTCCAATGCTTTGGTAGATCAATATGACGAGTGGAAGTAATATGAAAAAGTATCTCTCTATAATGATAGCCATTGTGGTGGGCCTTTCGGCCTGTCACAAGCCGGAATACGTGCCGTCCAGCGCCGACCGTCAGGGACTCACCAGCCTCACGGCCATCCTGGTGGACGGACCCTATGCCGGGCAGGAACTGGCCCGTTTCACCATTACGGACCCCGAAGCCTCGCTGTTGGAAATCCCCATCCCGTACTATTATCCGGAATCGTCCAATGACGAGACCCTCATCTATATGATGAAATTGCGCGTGCAGGCCGAACTGCAGCCGAATTTCACCATTTCCCCCAAACTGGGCGTGCTGGATCTCACGGAGGTGAACACGTTCACCCTCACGGATCCCACGGGCAAATCCCGGGAAATCCAGATTACTGGCAAACGCGTGAAGCCCGCCTCCTGCGCCCTGCTTTCCATGATGGTAGAGGAAGTGAAGACTTCCTGCGTCATTTATGAAGCCGACAGCAAGATTCTCATCCCGTACCTGGAAGACCTTTCGGCCGTCCACGTGACCGCTCAGGTTTCCCCGCACGCCACCATCACCAGCATCAATGGCAAGAAGTACGATTCCAAGGCCAAGTATAACCTGAATACGGGCGCCACGCTTACGGTGACGGCCTCTAACGGAACCGACAGCAAGACCTACCAGATTGCCCAGGGTATTCCCACCCTGCTCTCCTCCGGCCTGCGGGAAGCGTCCATCGCCCTGCTCAGCAACGTGGATCCCGTTTCCATGGTGGGCCTCCCGGACTACACCAACCTCTGCTACGTGTCCCTGGCCGGTATAGGCTCCCAGATTCTGGTGGGTATCGGCGAAGGCCGCGCTCCTTTCATCGTTGATGCTTTCTCCGGCTCCAAGAAGGGAGAGATGGTGCTTGGTTCCGCGGTGGCCGACGCCATCACCAATGACGACGCCGGTCACGTACTCCTGTGCAACGTGGCCCAGGGCGGCGCGGTAGCCGAGACCGTAAATATCTGGACCACGGATTCTCCCACTACGGCTCCTACCCTCTGGCATAGCTTCGTGAATCCTTGCATGTTCCCCATCGGTCATCGGATGAAGGTCCTGGGAGACATTACCAAGGAGGCTGTCATCGTGTTCACCGCCGAGGGTATCGCCGGCGTGTCCACCACGGCCGAAATGGCCTGGCTGAAGGTGGAGAACGGTGCGGTCACCGCCATGTACACCAAGGACTTCGCTCCGCTGGGACTGGGCTGGGGCGCCGCTCCGGTGAACTTCGCAACGGTTGTACCCGCTTCCGTGACCCCCGACAAGGACGGCTGGTTTGTGGACTACTATGAAGGGAACTCGGATCCCAGCGTGGCCCACGGCAACGACGACTGCTATATCCTCCACTACTTCGACGGCAAGGACCGGGACAAGTGGGTGGAACTGGTGGGTAACTGGGCCGTGAATCCCAACTGTCTGGATGTGAAGACCTTCAACGGAGCACGCTACATGGCCCTGTTCGCCGTGAGCCATTTCCCGGAATGGGATATCCGTCCTCGCCTGCATTTCTACGACGTCACGGATCCTTCATCGGCCAAGGTGATGCTGGCCAACGATTCGATCAGCATCTTCCAGAAGGGTGCAACGGATTCCGAGGTGGGTGCGGCCGGCGACGTGGTGCTGGTACCTTCCGCCGACGGTTACCGTCTGTATGTTTACTATTATGACCATCACGCACAGGCCCTGGGTGCCTATGTGGCAGACTGTTTTGAGATATGAAAAAGCTGATCTTACTGACGATAGTGGCGTTGGCGTCGGCCTGCGCCTGTTCCCAGAAGGGAGACGGCCTTCCGGAGGAATGGCCCTGGAACGACCCCGATGCCGACGACAAGCCCTGGGTGGAAGTGACCGACGGCAGTTTCGGCACGCTCCCGGCAGGCATCCGCCTGTATCATTCCCCCGAGGTGCTGAAGGGAAAACCCGCCGTGGCCTACATTGCCACCGTGGACCTGTCCAAGGCTTCCTGGCACGTATGGGGCATCAAGGACCCCACCCTGCAGGGCAGTGAAGACGCCTTGAAGACACCCACCGCCGTGTACAACGCACAGGGCGCTCCGGCGCTGGTGATGAACGGTGGCTACTTCTATGTGGACAGCGGCACCAACTATTCGGCCAGCCTGGCCGTGGAGAACGGTGAACTGCTCTCCCCCAACATCAACTACGCCTCCGAGGACTGGATTACCATTTACTATCCCACCAAGGCGGCCTTCGTGCAGCACGCCGACGGTTCCTTCGAGGCGTCGTGGACCTACTGGGCCGACACAGACCACCACTACATCTACCCGGCTCCGGCCGAGAATTCTTATGGCAGCACCCCCGCCGCCATCCCCGGGGAGTCTTTCCCCGCCGGCGGCAAGGCGTTTGAGGCCAAGACGGCCATCGGCGCCGGCCCCGTCCTTGTCAAGAACGGCGAGGTGCGCAATACCTGGCGCTTCGAGTGCCTGCCCGGCGACTACGACGTCAACTGTGAGGGCCGCGCCCCGCGCAGCGCCATCGGCGTTACCGATACCGGCCTGCTGGTGCTGTTCGTGTGCGAAGGCCGGGATATGACGGAAGGCGTTCCGGGCTATTCCACAGAAGATGTGGCGCTCATTCTCAAGGAGTTCGGCTGTAAGGACGCCATCAACCTGGACGGCGGCGGCTCCACCTGCCTGCTTGTAAACGGTCTGGAGACCATCAAACCCTCCGACGGAGCGCAACGTTCCGTGGGCAGCTGCATCTATATTAAGTAGTGAGAAAGTACTTCTCATACCTTTTCCTTGGCCTGGCGCTGTGGGCCTGTACGCCCGCGGCACAGCCGGATCCCACTCCCGACCCGGATCCGGGTCCGGAGCCTGTTCCCGTGGATCCGGTGATTCCGGAGGCGGTCCCCCGTTATGTGTGGATTGACGCTGCGGCCAATTTCCCGTATTTCGCCAATGACAAGGCCTATATCGCAAAGGAGGTAAAGCAGCTGGCGGAAATAGGTTTTACGGATCTGGTGGTTGACGTGCGTCCTACAGAGGCAACGGTGCTATGGAATTCGGCTGTCGCCCCTTCCGCAACCCGCCTGGCAACATGGCAAGGGAGTCACTACGGTTTTGTGTACCGCGAAGCCACGTGGGATTACCTGCAGGCCTTTATCGATATCGGCCATGCCGAAGGCCTTAAGGTGCATGCCTCCCTGAACACCTTTGTGGGCGGGTACGGCGGTTACTATGGGCTGGAGAGCGAAGGCCCCATCTTCAGCGGGAAAATTCCCGCTTCCTGGGCCACCGTCCAGAACACGGCCGACGGTCTGCGCAGCTCGTTCTACGAGGGCGTACAGGGAACCGTTTTCCTGAATCCCGCCAACGATGACGTACAGGCATACATCCTCTCTCTCTTGAAAGAAGTGGCCGCCTACGATGTAGACGGCATCATCCTGGACCGTTGCCGCTACGACGACAGCGGCCTGCAGAGTGATTTTTCCGATATCTCCAAGACGAAGTTCACGGAGTACATTGGGGGAGAACCCATCGGCTGGCCCATTTTCCCCGCCGGGTCCACTACGCTGCCGGTTGGTATGGGAGACCAGCAGAAAGACTGGCTGGCCTTCCGCTGCAAGATTATCCATGACTTTATCGTAAAGGCGGCCGACGCCGTACACGGGGTGAACCCCAAGGTGAAATTCGGCGCCTATGTGGGAGCCTGGTATTCGGATTATTACACCTCCGGCGTCAACTGGGCCAGCCCGCGCTACCTCACGCACAAGTTGTATTCCAAGTGGGCCAACTCGGACTACCATAATTATGGTTATGCAGACCACTGCGACTATATGTTCCTGGGCTGCTATGCCTCTACGCAAAGCATTTACGGCACTACGGAATGGACCATGGAGGGTTTTGCCGCACGCGGCCGCAGCCTGCTCATGGGCGACACGGTCTTTGCAGGCGGTCCGGATATCGGCAACCCGGAGGGCTGGCAGAACGGCCTCAAGAGCGCCTACATCCCCAAGACTTTCGACGCCATCGTAACCAAGGGATGCGCAGACGGGTACTTTGTATTCGACCTGTGCCATATCCGTATGTTCGAATACTGGAACGCTTTTAAAAAGACATTCCAAGATTACACTGATACATTAACCAATTAACTTTTTTGCTTATGAAAAAATTCATGTACGTTTTCGCAATCGCGCTAGTCGCCCTTGCCGCCTGTTCCAAGAAGGCCGAACCCGATCCTGAACCCGGTCCCGACCCTGGTCCCGGCCCCGAGCCCCAGCCTCAGACCGAGCTTACCCTGCTGTCGGACGCTACCGTCAACGTGGGTGCAGAATCCGAGATCGTGACCATTAAGTTCACCTCGACCGCTGCCTGGACGGCCCAGGCCGAGGGTGACTACATCGTGCTCAAGGACAATGGTGGTGTGGCCGGTGAGAACATCGAGCTCAAGGCTACCGTCCAGTCTCTTCCCGAGGATGAGAACGGCCGCGTGGGCGGTGTCGCTATCAAAGCCGGCGAACTGCAGATTGAAGTTATTATCATGCAGGGAAATGTGTTCTATATCGTTCCCGAAGAGCTTTATGTAGGCGTGGAAGGCGGTAAGGTCGAATTCCAGGTGGTTTCCAACCTGGATTATGAGGTGACCATCTATGACAGCTTCGACTGGGCTCCCGCAACCTACGACAAGACTACCGGTGAGGGTTACTTCAACGTTGCTGCCAACGGCGGTTACGATCTCCGTTATGCCTATGTGAAGTTCACCATGTCTGCCATCCAGGATCCCGTGTATGACGAGGAAACCGGTGAACCTACCGGTGAAACCCAGGATCACGTGGAGAGAATCTATGTGTTCCAGGAAGGTCACGCTGTGGCAACGTCTGTAGGTCTTCCTGCCAACTTTGACGTGACCAACAGCGACGAGCCCATCCACGACGCCACTGTCTCCATCGCTCATTTCAACGGCAAGCTGCTGGTTTGCGACGCCACCCAGGTTTATGAGGTGAATCCCGCAACGGGTGATTTCGCACCTTTCGCCGTTCCGGAAGGCGTTCCCGTCCAGTCCATCACCAACGACGATGCCGGCAACCTCATCTTCGCTCCGCTGATGGAGTATGGTGCCGCCGGTAAGATTTATGCCGCGAAGGCCAATGACAACAGCCTGCAGAACGCACAGGTCATCATCCCTTGGGTGAATGACGCCTGGTCCGGTTCCCGCGGCGCCGACAAGGTGGCCGCCCGCGGTAATGTGTTTGGAAACGGTGTGGTAACTATGATTTATGGTGGTGTTGGCTCCTATAGTGGTCTCACCTATTGCCTGGCCTGGGAAATCAAGGACGGCGCTGCCGACATCTTCGACTACAACGAGTGGAACAAGTCCACGCACCGTATCAACAACGACGCCTGGCTCACCACTCCCGAGTTGGGCGACGACCTGTGGCTCTCCAACCGTGCCGTGTTTGCCCCTGCCGGTCCCGCTGTTTCCGACGGCTTCTTCTATGCCGGTTACGACGGTCTGTATACCCTGTTCTATTATGACGGTACCGAATGGACCGGTATCGCCGAAGTGGGTAACTGGGCCTACGCTCCCAATGGCCTGGCCACTATCGAGTGGAATGGCAAGAAGATTCTGGCTTGCGTGAGCATGGCCTACTTCCCCGAGTGGGGCATGCCTTCCGAACTGTACATCGTCGACGTAACCGATCCCAAGAATCCCGAGATTCTGAGTGCCAGCCAGTTCGACGGTCCACATGAGGTTACCGGCGGCCAGGAATCCGCCACCACTGATGTGGTGCTGAGCGTCGAAGGCAACGATCTGGTTGTCGACGTCGTAGACAGCTCATGGGGTGTGCTTCTGCACGCGGTTTATCCTAAACTCTAAACTACTATCTTTCTAATTTTTGCCCTGGCCCTTCCGGGGGCCAGGGCTTTTTTAAAACCATGAAGCGCAGATCTTTCCTCAAAGGTGTCGCCTGGGCGGCGGTGGGAGCGGCAGTGGCACCCGAACTGCTCTCCTGCACCCCGAAGGCCGCCGGGAACAGCCGGGAACCGGACTTCCGTGCGGCCCGCGACTTCCATTATGGCCTGGACGGCCGGTTCAAGCTGCTGCAGTTCACGGACTCGCACTACATTGTCGGTGACCCGCGCAGTGAACGGGCGCTGCGCTGCGTGGAGGAAATGCTTGCGCTGGAGAAGCCGGACCTTGTCATTCACACCGGAGACATCGTCTTCGGCAAGCCGGACATTCCGTCGGCCCTGGAAGTGCTGCAGCCGCTGGCCAGCAGCGGCATTCCCTGGGCGGTGGCCCTGGGTAACCACGACTCCCAGTTCGGCGCCACGCGGGAGGAAATGTTCGCCGCCATCCGGGAACTCCCCGGCTGTGTGAACCTGCCGCCCAAGGAGGGCGTCTACGGCGCCTCCAATGACGTGATTACCCTGAGCGGTCCTTCCGGTGTGGACCGCGCCTTCTACCTCTTCGATTCTATGGATGCCGTGATTCTCAAGGGGGAGGAGGAGATCCACTGCTATGACTACATCCGCCATAGCCAGATAGGCTGGTACCGGGCCCACAGCGCCCGTCTAGCGGCTGAAGCCGGCTATCCGGTTCCGTCCCTGGCGTTCTTCCACATCCCGCTGCGGGAGATAGAGGAGGGTCTGCAGTCTGGCAAAATCCTGGGTGGAACCAACGGCGAACCGCCGTGCCCGTCCCGCTTGAACAGCGGTCTGCTGGCCCAGTTCCGGGAGATGGGCGACGTACAGGCCATCGTCACCGGTCATGACCATGACTGCGACTATGTCCTGGATTACGGACAAATGTATTATATTTACGGTCGGTTCAGCGGTTGTGATACTACTTATAACCACCTGGGCCCCAGCGGAGCCCGCGTGTTCCGCTTTACCGCCGGCAACCCTGCCTTCCAGACCTGGGTGCGCCTGATGGGCGGCGAAATCCAGCAGCCTTTGATGCTCGGTGAACGTGGACATAACGAGCAGACTGTCAAATAGTTAAATGATTGACCATGGGTTATTGAGCCCAGGGTCATATGCTTAAGTGTCAATGATTCAAAGACTTACCTCCACGGCTTGCTTGCTGCTATGCTTGATGGCCTGTACCCGTACCTACGACGTCGTGGTCGTGGGCGGCGGCACGGGTGGTACGGCGGCGGCCATTGAGGCGGCCCGCGACGGCGCCAAGGTGCTGGTGGTGGAGGAGAGTCCCTGGCTGGGCGGGATGCTCACATCGGCCGGGGTGAGCGCCATCGACGGCAACTATCGCCTTCGCGGCGGCCTTTTCGGAGAATTCACGGATTCCCTGGCCGCCCGGTACGGAGGTTATGAAGCCCTGAAGAGCGGCTGGGTGTCCAACATCCTCTTCAACCCCGCCGTGGGGGCCGATATTCTCTACAAAATGGCGATTAAGGCCGGCGTGGAGGTCCGGCTCAATACCCGCTATGCCGATGTGAAGGTACGCCACCGTATCCTTATTGATGGCACCGAGCTGGGAGATGTAGCCCTGCAGGCCGGCGCACCCATGCTGGAAGACAGCCGCACTCTGCAGGATATGACCTACGTGGCCGTGGTCAAGGAATACGACCATCCTGTCCTCATCGAGGAGCCGGACGATTACGACCCTTCGCATTACCGGAACTGCTGCGACACCTGGAGTCCGGAGATGATGCTGTCTTACGGCCGCCTGCCCGATGGCCATATCATGCTCAACTGGCCCCAGGGCGGCAACGACATCTATCTGGACTATCTGTCCATGCCTCGTGAAGAAGTCTACCGCCAGGCCAAAAACCGCACCCTGGGCTATCTCTATTACCTCCAGACAGAGTTGGGCTATACGCATCTGGGTATTGCCGATGACGTATTCCCGTCGGCCGACGGCCTGCCTTTCTATCCCTATTACCGGGAATCCCGGCGTTTTGCCGGACGGGACACCATGACCGTTGATGCGGCCAAGCGTCCTTACGACTATGACCTTTACACCCGCGCCATTGCCGTGGGTGACTATCCTGTTGACCATCATCACAACCAGAATCCCCGTGCCGAGGAGCTGTCCCACCTGTGGTTTGGCAAGGTTCCGTCCTTCAGCGTGCCCCTGGGCGTGCTGATGCCGGTGGGCATTGAGGATCTGCTGGTGTGTGAAAAAAATATATCCGTAAGCTGGGAGATGAACGGCGCCACCCGGCTCCAGCCCGTTGTGATGGGGCTGGGCCAGGCTGCCGGTGCCCTGGCCGCCCTGGCCGTGCGCAAAGGCTGCCATCCGTCGGAAGTGCCTGCCGAAGAGGTGCAGGCCGTCCTCCTGGACCACGGCTGCTACCTGCTGCCCTTCCTGGACAAGAAACCCGGAGAACCGGGATTCCGGGAACTGCAGGAGGCCGGCGTGCGCGGGGAAGTGAAAGGAACAGGCCGCAGCATAGGCTGGGCCAACGAAACTTGGGTAAAACTGCCTGAAAATGAACAATAGAAATCTAGCCATTGACATGCTTAGGGGCCTGACCATGGTCCTAATGGTCTTCGTGAACGACTTCTGGACCATCCTGGATGTTCCGCACTGGCTGGAACACTTTGCTACCTGGGAAGACGGCATGGGCCTGTCGGATATCATCTATCCGCTTTTCCTCTTTGCCGTGGGTATGTCCATCCCTTACGCCATCGACCGGCGCTACGAGAAAGGACTCAGCCCCGAGAGTACCCTGGGACATATCTTCAGCCGTACGCTGGCCCTGCTGTTGATGGGAACGTTTATCTGCAACCAGGAAGCCCGCGAGATAGCCGGCTGCCGCTGGCTGTGGATGCTGCTGGTGCTGGTAGGATTCTTCCTGGTCTGGAACCAGTACAAGGCCGATTTCAAGCCCGCCAAATGGCTGCGGGCAGCGGGTATGATGCTGCTGGCCATACTGGCCATCACGTACCGCACCCCGGACGGAGACTATTTCGAAGCCCTCTGGTGGGGCATCCTGGGCCAGATTGGCTGGGCCTATCTCTTCTGCGCCGTGGCCTATCTGCTGTGCCGCCAGCGTCCCTGGCCCCTGTCCCTGTTCTGGATACTGCTTTGCCTGGTAAATCTTTCCGTGACGCCTATGCGTGGCGGGGAGAAGCTGTTGGGCGACAATTTCCTGGCCGACCTTTCCCAGGCGGTCCATCTGGGCAATGGCCACATTGGCATCATGGCCCTGGGCGGTATGCTCACCACCCTGGCCGGGCGCCGTATCAAGAGCGCGCCCACGGGCATCGGCTTTGCCGGCGCGGCCGTACTGGCTGTTCTGGGCCTGGCCGCCCATCAGGGCTGGATTGTGTCCAAGAACCTGGGCACGCTGCCCTGGTGCCTGTACGTGAGTGCCATCGGCGTAGCGCTGTATACCCTGCTCCGCTTTATGGAGCGCAAAGGCTGGACCGGCTGGTTCAAGCCCCTGCAGCCTGCGGGTACCGCCACGCTCACCGTATATATGATTCCCTACCTGTTCATTGTGGGCTGGGTGCTGCTGGAACCTTCCATTCCCGCCTGGCTGTGCGGCTGGGTGGGCGTGGCCAAATCGGCCCTCTACACCGTGGCGGTGATGGCCGTGGCCTGGATCCTCACCAAGTCGGGCATTAAACTGAAAGTCTGATGAAACGTCTTTTCCCCCTTTTCGCGCTGCTTCTGCTGCTCACCTGTTGCCAGGAAAAACCGACGGGCAAGCCCCGTATGGTGTGGATAGAGGTGGGCGCCAATTTCCGGCAGTACGGCAACAGTGAGGAAAACATATGGGCCGATTGCCAGCGCCTGGCCGATGCCGGCTTCACCCACCTGGCAGTGGAGGTGCGCCCTACCAGCGGCGACGTCCTGTTCAAGAGCGAGGTGGCTCCGGCGCTTACCCAAGTAGCCCTTTGGCAGAACGGCGATCTCAGATACGTCCCCCGTACCGCTGATTTCGACTATCTGCAGGCCTTTATCGACGCCGGCCACGCCGCCGGGCTCAAAGTGCTGGCGGGCGTGAATATGATGGTGGGCGGCTACCGCTGCAAGGCGGGGGAGAGCGGCATGCTCTACGACCACCCCGAACGGCGGGACTGGGCCGCCGTAGACCTGCATAAGGACGGGAAACTGGTCAATCACCTGGACGATGCCCATACCGCGGGCGGCCGGTTTATGGATCCCGCCAATCCCGATGTGCAGGATTTTCTGCTGAAAATGCTGGCCGAACTGGCCTCCTACGAAGGCCTGGACGGCATTATCATGGACCGTTGCCGCTACGACGATTATGCCTTGGACGCCGGTTACACGGAAGCCGGCCGCCTGGCTTTCAGCGAATACCTGGGCTACGATCCGGAACGCTGGCCTGTTTTCGAAGAGCCGGGACACATCTTCCTGGAGGGCGACCCGGACGAACTGGAAAACCAGTGGCTCACTTTCCGCTGCCAGGTTATTCACGACTTCGTGGCGCGTTGCGTGCAAACGGTGCACGGCGTGCGGGCCAATCTTCCCATAGGGGTCTATGTGGGTGCCTGGTTCAGCGAATATTACAGAAGCGGAGTTAACTGGACTCATCCCTCCTATCCACTGGCGAAGGAAGAGCCTACTTACCGCTGGGCCACTTCCGCCTATCAAGCTGCCGGTTTTGCCGACCTGGTGGATTTCCTGATGCTGGGTACTTACTGTGCTGCCGACAACCTTTACGGCAGCAGGGAAAAGACCATCGAAGGGTTTGCCAAACTGGGCCGCAAGCGGCTGGGCCCGGATGTGTTCTTCTATGCCGGACCGGACCTGGGCAACGAACCGGGCTTTCGCGACGGTGATAAGGCCGCCCTGATTCCGAAGATCCTGAATGTCCTGGACCGGGAGGCCGACGGTGCCTTCTTCTTCGACCTCTGTTATATCCGCGCCTTCAACTACTGGGACGCTTTCAAACAAGACTAAAACCAAACGAGACA
>JAEEGF012130761.1_pt1 | contig 15843 bp, 13 predicted proteins | sample 9134171 | NCBI WGS metagenome assembly JAEEGF01 (sample SAMN16246542, study PRJNA631951) | gut metagenome | biome: gut microbiome; feature: rumen; material: AP-attached | host: Bos | place: Iran: Karaj | collected 2018-10
CTGTCGGCCATATCGGAAATAATCTGGGTATCGGCCACGATGTTGAACGGAGGACAGTCGATGAACACGTAGTCATATTCGGTCTTGAGCTTGTCCACGAGTTTCACGAACATTTCGCTGCCCACGAGTTCACTGGGGTTGGGAGGAATGGTGCCGACGGGAAGGACCGAAAGATTGTCATATCCTTCTGGCTGCACAATCAGGGAGTCTACATCGAGATTCTCTCCGGAAAGATAATTGGCAAGGCCCTTCTTCGGAGAGCCGACGAGAGCGGACAGGGATGCGTGACGGAGGTCTCCGTCGATCAGCATCACTTTGGCTCCCTTGATGGACATAGCAGCGCCAAGGTTGGAGCTCACGAAGGTCTTACCGGATCCGGGGTTGAAGGAGGTCACTATCACGACCTTGGTGGCAGAGCCCCTGGTCATGAACTCGAGGTTGGTCCTGCACACGCGGAATGCCTCGTTGACGGCGTCGCGCTTGTTGTGCTTCACGAGGATGACGGACTCCTTGTTGTCGTCCTTCTTTTTCTTCTTCGAGCCGGAAAGCGGTACCTCCCCAAGGAACGGGGCGGTCAGGGACTCGACGTCCTTGCGGCTGCGCACCTTGGTGTCGGTCACTATCATCAGGTAGATGATTCCCAGGGGGATGAGCAGACCGAGCATGAAGGCAATAAGGAGTATCTGTTTGGTCTTGGGAGCCGTCGGATTTGAAGAGCCGTGGGGCTTGGTGATCACGCGGGTGTTGTAGGCGGTGAAAGCCTGGGAGAGCTCGTTCTCCTCACGCTTCTGGAGAAGGAACACGTAAAGGGCTTCCTTCACCTTCTGCTGACGCTCCACGCTGAGGAGGTACTTTGCCTGGTTGGGGTTGTCGGCAAGGCGGGAAGTCGCCTTCTGCTCGGCCTTCTGGATGCTGGATTTCTGGGCTTCCAGGGTGTTGATGAGGTCGTCTATGGAAGTCAGGATGGTCCCGCGCATAGCCATAAGGCTGGAATCCATCTCCTGCACCAGAGGGTTGCGCTCGGAAGAGTTGGCCACGATATTGTTGCGCTTCAGCACCAGGTCGTTGTATTTTCCTATCTGGCCTGAAATGTTGGCATTGGTGAGGCCGGCAGGCGAAGGGAGCATATCCGACATAGAGCTGGAAGTGCTCATGGAAGTGCGGATATAGCGGGCGGTGTAGAGCTGGTTGTCCAGGTCCTGGATCTGGCGGTTGGCCTCCTGGGACTGGGCCATATACATGCTCGATACTGCGGACACGTCCGGAATCACATACTTGCTCTTGTAGGAAGATATGTCGGTGTCCACGGTGCCGAGTTCCTTTTCGATGTTCTGCAGACGGTCGTCGATGAAGAGGGATGTGCTGACTGCCATCTTGTTGCGGTCGTCCACCCAGTTCTCGTTATACACGTTGATGACCATGTCAAGCACATCCTCTGCCCTGCGGGGACTCTCGTCGGTGATGGAGAGCTCCAGTACGTCGGAGAAGTTCTTGGTGTTGAGGGCGGATGCGGTCAGGCGGCTGTTGTAGGACACCGTGGCTGCTTGATAGGTGTAGTGCCTGATGAATATGGTCTGGCTGAAAGATGCCGTGCTCTCGGGCACGCGGCTGATGACCAGCTGGCCGGCCATGGTGGAAAGGGTGTCGCCGAAAGCGCCTGCATAGGACTGCTCCTCCTTCGTCTTGGGATCCACCATCTGGATCTTGAAGTTCTCGGAAGAAACGGGGCTCACTTCCATATCCACGCGGGGCGCCGGATCAAGGAATTTTGCCCTGATGGGCAGGGAAACTCCGTAAACGACGTGCTTGCGCACCCTTCCGATGAGGAAATAGTCGAAATCCAGTCCCATACGCTCCACGACGCTGCGCATCAGGTCGGGCGACTGCAGGGCGATGATCTCATTGGCCAGCTTGGAGTTCTGCTGGGTCATGCCGCCGGCGGACAGCATGGACTCGAGGTCGTTGCTGGTGCGTCGCACCGCGGATTCCTTGATGAGGACGGTGGCGGAACGGGTGTAGATCTTGGGAGCCTTATAGAGATAATAAGCGGCGACTCCGATGCACAGCACCACGGAAATCACAAACCAATACCATTTCGAAAGGCATTTGAAGAGGAAATCACGGATGTTGAAGCCCTGGACCTCGCCGGCCGCATTCTGGGTGTTATTGAAGTTATCAGCCATATGTTAGTTCATTTTTTGCATATTCATGGAGACCACGGTGATGGTGGACACGAGGGTCGCGGCGAGGGATGCGATGGAGATCCAGAAGGAGGTGCTGACGATGTTGTTGCCGTTGACGGTGCTCTGGCGGGTGCGCATCACATTGGGAGACACGTAGATGATGTCGTTCTGGTTGATGTAGTAGACAGGCGAGCTGGCCACGTCGGCGGCGGAACGGAGGTCAAGCAGGTAGGTCTTCTGCACCCCGTTAATCTCGCGGAGCACCATGATGTTGTCGCGGCGGCCGAGAATGGTAAGGTCCCCCGCCATTGCAATGGCGTCGAGAATCGTCACTCTGTCGCGGGTGATGGCGTAGCGGCCGGGCTTGTTGATTTCTCCCATCACGGAGAAGAAGAGGTTCATGTAGTCCACGGTTATGACCGGATCACGCACGAGGTCCTGGGCCTGGAGCTCATTCTTGATCTTGGCGGCGACCTCGGCCCTGGTCAGGCCGGCCACGTGGACCTTGCCGATGACCGGGAAATCGATGTTGCCGTCGGCGTCCACGGTGTAGCCGCTCACGCCGGTGTTGGCAAGGGTTGTGCCTTCACCGGTCGCTCCTACGTAGCGGGACACATAGGGCATGTTGAACTGATTCATCAGCTCTATGCCCTGGCAGTTCACGATGATGGTGATCTTGTCTTCCGGACGGAGACGGATCTGGGTGGTCTCCACATCGTTGGAGATTTCCCTGTCCTGGGAATCCTGGAAATAGACCACGTTGGTGGGGGCTGCGCAAGAAGCCAGCAGCAAAGCTGCCAGACTTGCAAATAGTATTGAAATCCTGTTCATATGCAATTTTGGTATAATCGTGCAAATATAACGTAATTATACGGGATTAGCAACAATTGGACCTAAGCGATGTGCAGATTATCTTCGACGTCGGAGTCCTCAGGGCCGAAAGACCTGAGCGTGCGGACAAGATAGTCCAGCATCGAGTCGGAGAACACTCCCTCCGAAGTGTAGATGGCCCTGTCGGCGTCCAGGGCGTCCGCCGCGCCCGAGCAGGAAGACGGCAGCTGCTCGAGAGAATCCTTAAGCGCCTCATTTGCAGAATCGTGGATATTCACCCCGAGCCCCACATAGGTCCGGCGCGCAACTTCCAGAGCATCAGGCATTTCGAAGCCCCGGCGGGCAGCGCAGCAAAGGGCTGCCATCAGCAGATAGACATTCGCCGTGGCATCCGAAGCCCTCCACTCGAAAGTCGCCTTGTCTGAGAAATCCCGGCAGGCCGCCTCTTCTCCGGGATTGCACTGCGCCGCCATATCGACGCTGCTTGTCCAGCCAAGGGGCACGCGCACGAGCGCGCTGCGGTTGGAATGCGACCAGCAGAGGGTGGTCGGCGCTTCCTGATTGGGCACCAGGCGCATGAACGACAGCGGGTTGGGATTGCCGAAAGCAGTCAGCGAAGTGCCGGCATCCATGTAGCCCGCAATCGCGCGGCGCACGACGTCGGTGATGTCTCCGCCCTCCACCATGACGCTCCTGCCGTCACGGGTGAACTTGCAGTGCACGTGCATGCCGGATCCGGCTTTGCCTTCGGTGATCTTGGGAGCGAAGGTCAGCGTGACGCCATAATCCCAGGCGAGGCGGCGCATCACCCATTTTGCCAGCACGAGCTGGTCCGCCGCATCGCAAATGTCCACGGGCAGGAACTCTATCTCGTTCTGTTCGAATATCTTGCCGTCGAGCCGGAAGTTACCGACCTCGCTGTGGGCGTACTTGACCATGCCGCCCATTTCCGTGATGAGGCGCACGGCTTCGACCCGCAGGTCCTCGAATTTCACGAAAGGCGCGCTCTCGTGGTAGCCCCTCTGGTCTGGGATGCGGTACATGCCGTCATCCTCCGCAATCACGTAATACTCCAGCTCCCCCATGGTCTGCATCTCCAGCCCGGTTTTCTCCCTGAAGACTTTTGCCGCCTTGCGGAGCACATATTCGGGCGAACTTTCGAAAGGCTTGCCCTCACGGTCGAAGAACGAGCAGAGCAGACCAACCGTCGGCACCTGGGCGAACGGATCCCGGAATGCAGTCCTGTATCTCGGCACGACATAGAGGTCGCTCTTACCGGCCTCCACGAAGGGGAACAGGCTTGATCCGTCCACCCTCTCCCCTGCTTCCAGTATATTCAGAAGGTGTGCTTTATCGCGGACCACGAAATTGAGCGTTTTCAGCCTTCCGTCCCATCCGCAGTAGTGGAAATCTATGAATTCAATTTGATTTTCAATGCAATAGGCCACAAGCTCGGCCTTTGACTTGATGTTAAGCATAGCGGTTATCAGTTTAAAGTTTGCTAATTTAACTATAAAATGCGTATTATTGCACGCATGAAACGAATATTTTTCACGATTTCCTTCTTTTTTATCGCAGTCAGCGCGTACGCCCAGCAGCGCACGCTCCGCATAGACTACATCTTTTCCGGCAATTCACGCGACACCTTCATTGCCGTCGACGAATTGCGAAGCCTGGAGGGATGGGCGGGAAGGCGTCAGCACCTCTCAGAGCTTCCCCTGCGGGGCAACGGTTGCCTGACCATCCGCAGCGCCTCCGACAGCAGCACGCTCTACCGCACAACTTTCAGCACGCTCTTCCAGGAATGGCAGCACACCGAAGAAGCCACCCGCACCAGCCGTAGTTTCGAGAACGTCTTCCTCGTGCCGATGCCTGAATCGCCCGCTCTCGCCACCATAGAACTCTTTGATTCACACGGAAATACCTCTGCTATATCCACACACCCCATAGATCCTTCGGACATACTCCTGCGCCCCGCTTCCAGCACTCCGGCCACGCGCGACATCCATATCGGCGGCCCGGTCGAAGACTGCATCGACGTGGCGATTGTGGCCGAAGGCTACACGGCCGCCGAGCTGCCGGTCTTCTACAAGGATGCCTCAGCCGCTGTCTCTGCGATCTTCAGCCATGAGCCATTCGGCAGCATGCGTGGGCGTTTCAATTTCAGAGCGGTCGGCCTGGTGTCGAAAGACAGCGGCGTGAGCGAACCGTCCAAGGGCCTCTGGAAAGACACGGCCCTGCATTCCAATTTCAGCACCTTCTACACCGACCGATATCTGACCACCTTGAGAATCAAGGACTTGCATAATGCGCTGGCAGGCGTACCCTATGAGCACATAATCATCCTCGCCAACACCGACAGCTACGGCGGCGGAGGCATCTACAATTCCTACACCCTGACCACGGCCCACCACAGGATGTTCCGCCCCGTCGTGGTCCATGAATTCGGCCACAGCTTCGCCGGGCTTGCCGACGAATACTTCTACGACGACCAATTCGAGACCTACTACCCTGCCGACTGCGAGCCCTGGGAGCAGAACATCACCACGATGTTCGACTTCGCATCCAAGTGGCAGGATATGCTGGGCAAGGACGGCGTCAGCGTGATCAAGGGCGGCGGTTACCAGTCTAAGGGCGTCTGGCGTGCCTGCGAGAACTGCCGTATGAAGACTAACGAAGCTCCCGGCTTCTGCCCCGTCTGCCGCCGCGCCATCGAACGTATGATCCGATTCTATACTGAATAGTTAAATAGTAGAGAATAAGCAGTTCCTGTCTGAAGACCGTCTGCGCCCACGCAGTCGTGAGTGGGAGGGGCCCGCAGCTTGCTGTGGGAGGGATAGGCCGAAGGCCGTAGTCTTCAGACAGGAACTGCTTATTCTCAGAAAGAAACAGCGATAGAAGCGCAGTAGGTGCCGGTGAAGGGGTCGGCGACGGGGGCGAAGGACAGTTGGGCGCGGCGGGTGCCAAGGCCGTCCCATGGGACGTCGGGAATGCGGAACAGGTCCTTCACGGGCTGCAGGAGCCATTTGCCGGCGTAGGCGGAAAGGATGCCGATACCAGCCCCGGCGAGCACGTCAGTCAGCCAGTGCTTGTTGCCCCACAGGCGATCGGCGCCCGTGAAAGCCGCCACGGCATAAGCCCCTGCTCCCCAGCCCCATCCGTAATCGATTCCGGTGAGCGCGGCGCCGGTGAAAGCCACGATCGCGTGCCCGGAAGGCATGGACCGCATGTCGCTTCCGTCAGGCCTTTCGCGCTGGACGGCCCATTTCAAAAGGTACCCCGACGAAATGCTCAAGGCGTGTGCAATCGTCGCCTCGATTGCGCGGTCCACGAAGGCGTGCCTTGCCGGCACCCCAAGGAGGCCAAGCCCCAGATGCATCGTGGAAGGCACAAAGCGCGTCACGCTGCCAATGTCGGCGAACGGAGCCCCCTTGCGCAGGTCTTCCTGCACGAAGGAGGCAACGCGCGCATCAAACTGTGCCTGCGCGCTCAGGCACAGGCACATAAGAAACAGGGCTGAGATGAGTCTGCGCAGCACGGCCCTATGCGATTTGCGGGCGGCCGGGACGCTCCCTGCGCTCGGAGCCTTCGAGGTGACGCTCAGGCATCTTACCCTCCTGCAGCCGGGTGTAGTCGCGGCGCTTGTCGAGGATGTCGATTGCCGTGAAGATGGCGGAACGCATCGACTGCGGGTCGGCTATGTCGCGGCCGGCAAGCTCGTAGGCCGTGCCGTGGTCAGGGGATGTGCGCACGATGGGAAGACCTGCCGTGTAGTTCACGCCGTCCTCGAAAGAGAGCGCCTTGAACGGGGCCAGGCCCTGGTCGTGGTACATGGCCAGCGTGGCGTCGAAACGCTCGTAGTGTCCCAGGCCGAAGAATCCGTCCGGAGAATACGGGCCGAATGCCAGTATGCCTTCCTCCGTGGCCTTTGCCACGGCAGGGATGATGATGTCCTGCTCCTCGGTGCCGAGCAGGCCGCCGTCGCCGCTGTGGGGATTGAGGCTGAGCACCGCGATGCGGGGCTGATCGATGCCAAAATCTTCCCGCAGGGACTTGTCCATTAGGCGCAACTTACTGACTATCTTTTCTTTGGATATGGACTTCACGACGTCTTTCAGCGGGATGTGCCCCGTCACCACTCCGAGCCGGAGCCTGTGGCTGGTCATCAGCATGGTCACGTCCGAGACGCCGAACTGTTGCTGCAGATACTCGGTATGGCCGGGAAAACCGAAGCCCTCGCCGGACATGGCCTTCTTGTTGATCGGGCCGGTGACCAGCACGTCGATCTGGCCGGCCTTGATGTCTTCGACGGCCTTCGCCAGCGCGGTGATCGCGGCCTTGGCGGACTCAGGAGTGGCCTGGCCGGGCTCGGCGAACACGTTCTCCGGCAGGCAGTTGAGTATATTGATCCGCTTGGGCTTGGCGTCGGCGGCAGAGCTGATGACATTCGTGTCGAGCTGCTCGATTTCGGGTATGGTCTTCTTGTAGAATCCAAAGAGTTTTGAGGATCCATAGACCACCGGGGTAAAGAAATCCAGTATCCTGGGATCCGAAATCGCCTTGATAATGACTTCGTATCCTATTCCATTCGAATCACCCTGTGTGATTCCCACAATCGGTTTATTCTTCTGCATATTATGTATTATTATATCCTTCATCTTCGGGTAAATTAGGCTGGGAGTAGGCGGCGACGGCGAGGCGGTCGCAGCGCTCATTCTCCGGATGCCCGGCATGCCCCTTGAGCCAATGGAAATTCAGCGTGAAGCCCGCTGCAATGGCGTCGAAGCGGGCCCAGAGGTCGTGGTTCTTCTTACGTTTCCAGCCCTGGGTCACGGTGTTTACCACATACTGCGAATCGCTCCACACCTCCACCTGCGCCCCGGGCCAGCGGATGGCCGAAAGGCCCTCGATGACAGCCAGCAGCTCCATACGGTTGTTGGTCGTGCGGGCAAAGCCGCCGCTCATCTCCCTTCGGAGAGAGCCGCAGCACAGCACAGCCCCCCAGCCGCCGGGACCGGGATTGCCGCTCGAAGCGCCGTCGGTGTAGAGGAATATGGGGGGCCTCACGCTCATACCTTTATATCGTCGTAGTTATAGCCTCTCGAAAGGGCGTATTTTATCAGTTTAAGGCGGGCCTGGGGGTCTCCCTGGAGACTCTTTGCCTTGGCCGCCAGAAGCTTGTCCAGCTTTTCCGCTGCCGCAACGGCATCAATGCTTTCCAGGGCAGAGTCTATATCGGCAGATCCTATTCCCTTGGCTTTCAGCATATAGCGTATCTTCACCGGGCCCCAGCCGTCAAGCACCGCCTTCTCACGGGCAAATGCCCCGGCATAGCGGGCATCATCCACGAAGCCGTCTTCGACAAGGCTTTCAAGGACCTCCACTGCGGCTGCTTCATCCCCGTCCAGGGCCTTCAGCGCCTTCTGCCGCATATCGGCCCGGCAGTACTCCCGCCTGGCACACCTGCCCTGCAGCGAAACCAACACTTTCCTGATACGCTCGTCCATACTAGAAGTCAAATCCGAGGGAAATATACAGACCGGCGTCCTTCTCGAAATTGTGGAAACGTTCCGACCAGGTGCCGACCACCTTCACGGGCCCGACCGGGGTGCGGTAGCCGATCTCGAAGCCAGCGCCCCAGAGCGTGGGAAGTATGGTGCTGACCATATCCTTGATCGTCTTCGCCTCACGGAAATATCCTCCGGTGGCCGTCAGGAACAGGTTTTTGGCAGGCTGCACACGCAGTCCGAGATTGGCGACGACAACGTAGGGATCGGCCTGATAGACGTTGTTGAAACCTATGAACGGAATCTGCCGCTCTATATAGCGGTCCGCCATCATTCCGCCCACGTAGTTCTGGTGTGCAAAAGAATAATTGGGATCCGTAACCCGAAGAGGGTCAGGCTCATCTGCATTTCCCAGAACCACACGCATATGGATGTCCGGAATCAAAGCAACCCTGCCACCGAAAGGAATCACCGAAGCGAAATTCAGGAACGGCTGGTGCAGGGGCTTGAAGCCCGGACAGTCACGCTTCATAAAGTCCAGGTCGTAGCCGAAGGTCATCTTCATGCCCTTCGAGGGGTAGTAGTTGGTGTCGTAGGTGTAGATTGTGCCGTTGACAAAAGCGCCGAGATAGCCTCCGCTCGCCAGCTGGGGATATGCCACGTTGATCTTCTCTCCGTAGCTGGTGCTGTAGGGAAGGATGTAGCGCCTGTACTGGGCTCCGAGCTTCACGTCCACATTGGTCCACTTGATGTTGGAGAAATACAGCTTCTCGCTGTGGCCCCACCAGCGGGCCTCCGATCCCACGCGGGCCAGATCCGTGATCAGCGTCGATGAGACGTTCATCACCGACGCCTCGAGATTGACCGTGGGCAGCCACGCAAGGTCCAGGGCTCCCCTGACGGCAAGGTACTGGTTGCGGCCTACCTTGGCGTTGACGTCAAGCTTGGCGCCGCTCAGCTTGTGTGCATTCAGCCCCACATTGAAGAGGAACGCCGGCCATTCTTCAGTGTCGAAGCGCACCCCCATCCCGAACTGGTGCCTGGGACCTTTGACGCAATTGAAGATCAGCCGGTAGGGCTCTTCCCTGCCGAGGATGTCGTAGGTCACGGACGAGAAACACCCGGTGGCCTCGATGATGGACATCATCCTCTCCATTTCCTTCTTGTCCACGGTGGAACCCACCTTGAATCCTATCTTGCGCTGCAGGAACCGGGATTCGGGATTGGTCAGGCCCGCGAACTCGACGCCATAGATCTTGACCGGAGTACTGCCTATGTCAACGGCCTTTGGTGCGCTCAGGTAAGGTTCTGCGCCCTTCATCTGCTCCTTGACCACGGCAATGGAGTCAGCCACCTCGCAGGCGGCCCTGTAGCCCCTGTTGATGATGGTGTCGATTGCCTCTGTGGAGAAGCTCAGCATATTGTAGCCGTCAAGATGAGGCTTGATGAACACGTCGGTCGAGTTCTTGTTGCGGTCGAATGAAGACTTGCCCAGCATAGTGATGAACTGCATCATTATGTCGCCCACGTTGTTGACCTGCGAGTAGCTGGGATCGGCGTCGGAAAGGTCCACGCCTATGACTATGTCGGCACCCATGGCACGTGCGATGTCCACGGGGAAGTTGTTCTGCACGCCTCCATCCACCAGCACCATTCCCCTGGTGCGCACCGGCTTGAAGAGCCCCGGGATGCTCATGGTGGAGCGCATCGCATCCTTGAGCGAACCCGACGACCAGTTCTTGGCCTTCAGGGAAATCACGTCAGCCGCAACGCAGAAGAACGGGATGGGCAGCTGTGTGAAATCGATGTGGTCCTGGTAGCCCACGGAGAGGCTGGAGAAGGTGTTGTTGACATTGAAACCGTAGGCGAACCCCGACGGGAGCGAACTCATGAAGGTGTTCTGCCCCACCGGGCCGCGCCGGCCGTCCTCAATGTAACGCACCTGGTCGTCGATACGCGTCTGGAAATCCTTCTTTGAGTAGTGGAAGGGGATGGACATGAGGTAGGTCTCACGGTAGAGCTTGCGGTTGTAGGGGTAGTACGACGGATCGATGCGGTCCGTGAGCATCACGCTCCAGTCCTGGCTACGGAGGAGGGAATCCAGGAAACGGGAATCGTAGCCGAGACTTATCAGGCCGCCCACGAGGCCGCCCATGCTCGTGCCGCACACCATATCGATGGGGATATGCTGCTCTTCGAGATACCGGAGCACGCCCACATGGGCCGCTCCCTTGGCCCCGCCTCCGCTGAGCACAAGGGCAACGGTCGGGCGCTGCTGGCTGCGGTGGATGCTGTCCATACGCTCCTGCATACGGGCAATCACTGCGGCATCCGCCTTCGGATTCACGCTCTCCGTCAGCAGGCCGTTCTCGTAGGTCTGCGCTTTTGCGGGCCACATCAGCAGGACGGCGCTTAAGACTGCGAGCGCTGCCCGGCAAGCATCCCGCATGCGGCAAGTATATCCTCGCCCCTGGAAGCTCTTATCGTGCATACTATTCCGTGGTTGTTGAGACGGTTTTTGAACTCTTCCATCCGGACCTCCGGCGCGCAATCGTACGGGAAATCCGGGATCTTGTGGAAACGGATGAGGTTCACGCGGCACTCCAGCCCGCCAAGGAGGCGGATCAGCGCATCAGCGTGGCGTTTGTCGTCGTTCCAGCCGGCAAACATGGTGTATTCGAAACTGACGCGCCGCTGGCCGGTGAAGTCGTACTGGCGTATCAGGTCTATGACGTCTTTGAGCGGCCAGGCCTTCTGGACCGGCATCATCTCCAGGCGCTCGTCGGGGAAAGGGTTGTGGAGGCTCACCGCCAGGTGGCAGCGGCTTCCGTCGAGGAAGCGCTTCAGGGCGGGCAGCACGCCTATGGTGCTGAGCGTCACGCGCTTGGGGCTCCAGCCGAAGCACCTCTCGTCGGTCAGGATTTCGATGGCCTTGAACACGGCGTCGCTGTTGTCCAGCGGCTCGCCCATGCCCATGAACACTGCGTTGGTCAGCCCCTCGGCACCGGGAATGCTGATGAACTGGTTCAGTATGTCGGCAGTGCTGAGGTTGCCGTGCCAGCCCTGGCGCCCTGTCATACAGAACTTGCAGCCCATGCGGCAGCCGGCCTGTGAACTCACGCACAGCGTCCTGCGGTCTTCGTCCGGGATGAGCACGGCCTCCACCGACTCCCCTCCTTCCACTTCGAAGAGGTACTTGACGGTGCCGTCGGACGAGCAGGCGCTCGCAACGGGCAGGGATGTGCCGAGATCATATTTTTCCTGGAGCCGGGCCTTCGAATCCCGGGAAATGTTGGTCATCCGGTCCCACGAACAGGCGCGTTTCACATACAGCCATTCGGCCAGCTGACGCCCCACGAAAGGCTTCAGCCCGCAGTCCACGGCAGCCGCTGCAAGCTCGTCCGGATTTTTTCCCAACAACTTTGTTTTCACATTACAAAAATAGGAATTTTTCTCTTATATTTGCCTTCGTAACTTTTAAAACCACACGTTATGGCTAAAGAAATTGAAACACAGGCCTCTGACGTCAATGCCGCCAAATTGAAGGCATTGCAGGCCACGATCGACAAGATCGAGAAAGATTTCGGAAAAGGTACGATTATGAAGCTGGGAGATCAGCCACAATGGGACGTCCAGGTGATACCGAGCGGCTCCGTTGCCCTCGACCACGCCCTGGGCATTGGTGGTTATCCCCGCGGCCGAATTATCGAAATCTACGGTCCGGAATCCAGCGGCAAGACCACTCTCGCAATCCACGCCATCGCCGAAGCCCAGAAGATGGGCGGCATCGCCGCGATGATCGATGCGGAGCACGCCTTCGACCGCAGCTACGCACAGGCTCTCGGAGTAAACCTCGAGACCCTCCTCATCTCTCAGCCCGACAACGGCGAACAGGCCCTTGAAATCGCAGACAACCTGATCCGCAGCGGCGCCATCGACATAGTCGTGATCGACTCCGTGGCCGCCCTGACCCCCAAGGCCGAAATCGAAGGCGAAATGGGCGACAACAAAGTCGGCCTCCAGGCCCGCCTGATGAGCCAGGCCCTCCGCAAGCTGACTGCAAACATCTCCAAGACGAACACCTGCTGCATCTTCATCAACCAGCTGCGCGAGAAGATCGGCATCATGTTCGGCAATCCCGAGACGACCACCGGCGGCAACGCCCTCAAGTTCTACGCCTCCGTGCGTATCGACGTGCGCCGCACCACCCAGCTCAAGGACGGTGACGAAGCCACCGGCAACCGCACCCGCGTGAAAGTGGTCAAGAACAAGATGGCCCCGCCTTTCAAGAAGGCCGAATTCGACATCGTCTACGGCGAAGGCATCAGCCACGTGGCCGAAATCGCCGACCTTGCCATCGAATTCGACATCATCCACAAGAGCGGCTCCTGGTTCAGCTACAACGGCGAGAAACTCGCCCAGGGCCTCTCCAGCGTGAAGCAGCTCCTGAAAGACAATCCCGAGCTCTGCGAGGAGATCGAAGCCAAGGTCCGCGAAGCCCTCGCGGCCGTGAAGGACTGACGCTTTGCCCTTTAGACGGATTTGTAATTAAAAGAGGCCCCGGCGCGATGCCGGGGCCTCCTTTTTGTCATTCTGAGCGAAGCGAAGAATCTAAGAACCTTCGTATCACCTTCCCCGCCAGCCATCCGAACAGCAACCCGAAGACTATGCCCACGGCAAAGCCGACGCACACGTCGCCAAGGAAATGCTTGCCCACGAACACCCTGCTGATACCCACGAGCAGGGCCCAGATGCCTATTCCCCAGCCATAGCCACGGTACTTGAGGCGCGTGTCTGCCCGGAAGCCAAGCCAGGAGCATACGGCAAATCCCAGGGCATTGGCGGCGTGGGCGGAATAGAATCCATACAGCTGGCCGGGATCCTCGAGCACCCGGAGCCCCCTCTGGAGCATTTCAGCATCATAGCAGGGCCTGAGCCGTTCCACGCTGAATTTCACGAGGTTAGCAAGTTGGTCGCAGGCCGTCACGCAAAGCACGCAGGAGACTATGACCACAAGCGCCCTCTTCCATCCGAGACGGACGAAGAAAAAGGCAATCACCGTCAGGTATAGGACGATCCAGATTTCCCTTGCGGAGAACAGCTGCCACACCGCATCCATGGCCGGGAAACCGAGGGAATTGATGGCAAGCGTGACGTCCTTGTCGAGATGGTGGAGATACTTGATTACTTCTGCAAAGCCTTCCATAACAGATCCTTAAGTTTATCCAGCCCCTCTCCGCTGGCAGATGAGATGAACACGTGGGGCACGCGCTTCGGGAGCTTCGGCTCAATTTCCTTTTCGATGTCCGGGTCTATGAGGTCGCACTTCGTGACGGCAAGCACGCGCTGCTTGGTGAGAAGCTCGGGATTGTAGAGCTTGAGTTCCTTCAGCAGGGTTTTGTAGCCGGCGGCTATGTCATCTTCTTCGCAGCTCACCATAAAGAGCAGCACAGAATTGCGTTCGATGTGCCTCAGGAATCGCGTGCCAATCCCCTTGCCTTCGTGGGCGCCCTCGATGATTCCGGGGATGTCGGCCATGACGAACGAACGGTCGTCGAAGTAGCGGACGATTCCGAGATTGGGCTCGAGCGTGGTGAATGCGTAGGAAGCGATCTTGGGTTTAGCCGAAGTGACCGCACTCAGGAGCGTGGATTTCCCGGCATTGGGGAAGCCCACCAGGCCCACGTCGGCAAGCAGCTTGAGCTCAAGGATATAAGCCCCCTCTTCCCCGTCTTCGCCAGGCTGGGCGTAGCGGGGCGTCTGGTTGGTTGCCGTCTTGAAATGGTCGTTGCCCCATCCGCCCTTGCCGCCCTGGCAGAGTATCTTTTCCTGTCCGTCCTCATTGAGGTCGAACAGCTGCTCGCCGCTTTCAGCATCCTTCACCACGGTCCCGACGGGCACGTCGAGGATTATGTCGGTGCCGTTCTTTCCTTTGCGGAGCGCGGAGCCGCCTTTCTCGCCGTCGTCGGCCTTGATGTGCTTGCGGTATTTGAGGTGGATCAGGGTCCAGAACTGGGCGTTGGCCCGCAGGATCACGTGCCCGCCGCGGCCGCCGTCGCCTCCGTCCGGGCCGCCCTTGGGGATGTACTTCGCCCTGTGGAGGTGCATCGAACCCGCTCCTCCGTGCCCGGAAGCGCAATAAATCTTGACGTAGTCTATGAAGTTACTGTCTGCCATCTCAGCCCCTTTCCGTTTCAGGCCTTGGTGTATCGGCGCTCGATTTCCGCCCAGTCGATGATGGCCTGGAGAGCCTTCAGGTGGTCGGGCCTGCGGTTCTGATAATCAAGATAATAGGCGTGCTCCCAGACGTCGAAGGTAAGGAGCGGCACTCTGCCCTTCGTGACGGGATTGCCGGCGCCGGGCTCCTGCGTGATCACGAGCTTGCCCTCTGCATCCGAGGACAGCCACACCCAGCCGCTGCCGAAAAGGCCCGCGCCCTTGGCCACGAACTCAGCCATGAATGCCTCGAATGAGCCAAACTGAGCATCGATCTGCGCCGCCAGGGCTCCCTTGGGCTTATTGCCGTCCTGTGATCCCTTGAACTGCTTGAAATACAGGTTGTGGTTCAGAATCTGGCCGGCATTGTTGAACACGGCCGGATTGGGGTCGCTGCCGCCGGCGGGATTGGCCCTGCGGACGATCTCCGCGAGGACAGATTCTTCGCTGCGCTCAGAATGACAGAGCGCTTCGAAGGGGCTTCCGGGGAGGAGAGCATTGAGGTTATTCACATAAGTCTGCAGGTGCTTTCCGTGGTGGAAGCCAATGGTGCTGGCGCTGATCACCGGCTCCAGGGCGTCCGGTGCGTATGGTAAAGAAATGAGTGTGAACATAATTCTTTTTATTAACAGTTTGCGAAGATACGCATTTTTATCATAACTCAAACTAGCCGTAATACTCCTTGTACCAGCGGGCGAACTCCCGGAGCCCTTCGCGGAGGGTAATCTTCGGAGTGAAGCCGAAATCGCGCTCGAGGGCCGATGCGTCGGCATAGGTCGTGGGCACATCGCCGGGCTGCATGGGCACGAGTTCCTTGTGGGCTTCGAAGTCGTAGTCTTCCGGCAGCACTCCTGCGCGCACGAGCTCTTCCTGCAGAATGCTCACGAAGTCCAGGAGGTTCTCGGGCTGGCCGCCGCCGATGTTATAGACGGCATACGGAGGGATGGGAAGACCGTCCTCCCCTTTCCTGCGCGGGGGCGCTCCTGCCATGACGCGGACTATACCTTCCACGATATCATCCACATAGGTAAAGTCCCTGCGGCAGTTGCCATAGTTGTAGATCTTGATAGTCTTTCCGGCGAGGAGCTTGTTGGTGAAGCCGACAT
>JAEEGF011033781.1_pt1 | contig 15842 bp, 13 predicted proteins | sample 9134171 | NCBI WGS metagenome assembly JAEEGF01 (sample SAMN16246542, study PRJNA631951) | gut metagenome | biome: gut microbiome; feature: rumen; material: AP-attached | host: Bos | place: Iran: Karaj | collected 2018-10
GCCGGTTTTACCCGGCAGTCTTTTTTTATTCAATCTCTTGGAATAACGAGCCTGCAGTCTGAAGCGTCGGACAGTGTCCAGGCAGCCATCCCGCCTGTGGTGTTTTGCCTGTAACGAAGATAGTTACGGCGGTCGGAAGGATCTTTGCCTTCCTCCACATAAATCGCATAAAGAAGTGCCTGCCGTGTGGTCCCGTTAAAAGCGCTCAGATAGCTGTCTTTCAACGTCATCCGAAGGATCCCGTCCGAGTAGGAATACTGCGTATACGTGACCGGCGCGCCGAAGCCGCAAAGAACATAGCCCTCAGGCGTTTCCGGACGGTACACGCTCAGCGGGGAGGGATCTCCTCCGCCAAAATAGACCTCCGTGATGGAATCATCCGGAAACCACCCTTGTAATGCCAGACCGTCGTCCATGCCGCCATTTGTCAGCGTCAAGGTATAGCGGTATGGCATCTGTGCGCTGGTCCTCACATAAAGGTGCGCGTTCCCCAGAACGTCGATCTCATGGAAGATCGACTCATATTCCGAGATCAGCACCACTCTTCCGCTGTCTTTCATCGGAGGCGCGGCATCCGGCGCCACATAAGCGTATCGTCCGCTTCGATAGACGTCCGGATTCTGAACGTCGCCGGAAGAACTGCTCTCCATCCAGGAGACGATCGCGTTGCTCATTGCTCCGATTGTCGTTCCATTGATCCTCATGATGCGTACGGCAGGATTGGCCGTTTTCAGCTGTTCTTCGCATTCCGCCGATATATAGGTCCTTCCCGTGCCTTCTTCCGGTCCGATAAGGATCGCCTGTCTGAAAGATGCCTCCTGAAGCAAGGACATGATGGGAACAAGCGTTTCAGACACACCGTCTCCGTCCAGATCTTTATAATAATCCGGCAATACGCCGTCCTTTGCAAGCAGCACCGGGATCTTTGCCGCATAGGCATAGGTCATGATGCTGAGCGCCGGTTCCACATTGTCGCCCGGCAGTATGATGACCGTGCCGCTCGGATTCCATGTATGCTCCGTGATCTTCGTGTTTCCGTGTCCGCTTTCGAAAATGTTGCATGCCGTGGAATACCGTTCCTTGCCGGTGATTCTCTGCACAGAGACCAGATTCAGCCGGGGGCCGCCGATCATGGATCGAAGTTCGTTCTCAATTCCGACCGATACCGCTGCACTGCCGCCCATGATCCAGACTCTTGCGCCTTCCGGACTCACCAGTCTCGCGATCTTCTGAATCTCCTCTTCGGACAGTTCCTGCGGCCCTCTGGCAACGGAAACGATCGGCGCGCTCAACAATCCGGCAAGACCCGAAGCCGAAAACCCATCCACCATAGACCGGCCGCTCGCCGCGATGATCACATCTTTGGCGTTCCCGAGTTCAGGCAGGATCTGAAGCGTGACGGTGCGTTGATCTGTCACTTGGCCGTAAAGCGGCGATGACCAGTAATGATTCCGGTCCGGCGTAAGCGTCATCCGATAAGTCCAGGACTGGTTCCAGGCGCCTGTTCCGTACAGCCGGAACGCTTCGGTCCCATCGAAGCAGGTCCCGATCGTGACTGTCTCCGTGATGTCGTTTCCCGTCGCGTCTTTGACTGTGACGCCCGCAGGCGATGCTTCGCTTAAGGCATCCTTGATCGTACGGAAACTGATCTCATGTGTGGAACCGTTCCACTTATAGACCGCGTCTTCCGGGAGGTCGATCGGAACCGGCTCGACGGTCAGGTCTCCAGAAACATAAGAAATGTCATAGTTTCCGGTCACGTCTTCACTCTCTCCCCGGAGGATACGGGCTTCTCCGATCCGGTTCGGTGAAGTTCCGGCATCTGTCTGAGAACCGTTCACCGTGACGTTTCCGACACGGTCTCCCGCCGCCAGCGCCTCCTCTAGAACCAAGCTTCCTTCCGGGACGTTGGCGAAGCGCCCTTCCGGCAGATTCCCCGAAGACAAGGTGTAATCGGACGATGCAAGCGGCGTCCCGTCCCAATTCTTCCGTGCGCTCAAAGAAGTGAAGACGACCGGCCGCGGAACGATTCTCCAGGTGACTGTTTTGTCCGTCCTTGTTCCATCTTCCCAGCATTCCGTCACCGGATCTTTCAGAGAAAAGACGGCTTCAAAAACACCGGCATCCGTTGAAACGGTCACGCCTTCTTTGTTGAGTTTTGTATCATCATAGAGAATCGCATGTTCGATTCCGTCATAGAGATAATCCGGGGCTTCAGGAACCCCGACCGTACGGATACGGACCGAGACCGGAAGAAGCACGGCTTCTCCGTGACGGTACTTCGCGGAAACCGTAAATGCGCCGACAGCCGACAGAACGAGTATCAGGAGGGAGAATATCAGGAGAAACCGTTTCTTCATGGCGTCCCTCCCGGCCAAGCCTGCGAAAACGCCGCTTCGAGACGGATCCCTTCCAGTTCAGTGCTTGCTGTCAGCATTGAAAATGTGCTTTCCGGCACCTGAAGCGTAATATCGACCGACTTCTCTTCTCCAATCTCAAGTATGCCTTGCGGTTCCGCGATCACCCAGTCTACCGTATGCCGGGAGTCGTTTACGATCTCCAGCTCATAGTACGACCTGCATTCCGATTCGTTTTTGAGGCGGACCCGATAGACCACCTGATCTTCCGGATCATCCGCCTCATGATCCGGGGTGATGAGCTGAGCGCTTCCCAATGAGACCTGAAATGAGGCGACCCTTGCCCCGACGCGTCCTTCCTCCCGGGAGCCGTAGCGTGCGAAAATCTCCGGAACACCCAGAATCAAGGCCAGTGCGGAACAAAGAAGACAGGGAAGCGCGAGCTTCCATCTTCCGCCAAACCGATAGTTTCCTGTTTTCATCTGCTTCCTCCACCAGAGTCAGAGCATTTAGAGGGTAGCAAAGAAGGCGCCTGATCACAAGTAACAGAATGCGCTTCTTCTTGTCCTTCTCTTTGTAAAGGAAGCCCGGAATTCGGCTTACAGACTGGATTTTCAGAGTTCTCCCCAAAATTCAGAAAACCTCATGCCAGGGCATGAGGTTTTCCACTATTTCACATAAAGCAGATGGGATTCTGGGTGGAAAGAGTTTAAAGAACAGCCTTTCCAAGCCCGGGGTTTTTGCTCTTCACGGTCCGTTCGGCGGCTTCTTCCGCAGCCTTTAGGACTGCCGCGTCCGTATAAATGTCTCCAAGCCTGAACGGCAGGTCTCCTGACTGACGGATCCCGAAGAAGTCTCCCGGGCCGCGAAGTCTGAGGTCTTCCGATGCGATCTCAAAGCCATCGTTGGAGTTCTTGAGCACCGCGAGTCTCTCCCGGCTTTCCTCCGACTGCGTGGTGTCCACAAAAATACAGTAAGACTGGTCCTTTCCTCTTCCGACACGTCCGCGCAGCTGATGGAGCTGTGCAAGACCGAAGCGTTCCGCGTTTTCGACCAGCATGACGGTGGCGTTGGGCACATCGATGCCGACTTCGATGACCGTCGTGGAGACCAGCACCTGGATCTCGTTCTTTGCGAAGGCTTCCATGACGGCATCCTTTTCGCCGCCCTTCATTTTCCCGTGCAGGTATTCAACGCGGATCCAGTCCGGAAAGCGCTCTTTCAGATACTTCGTGTATGATTTGACGTCTTCTCCACCGAAGCTGTCCGACTCTTCCACCATCGGGCAGATGACGAAAGCCTGATGGCCGAGTGAAACCTGCTTCTTGATAAAGGCCCAGGCTTTCTCCCGGTATTCGATGTCCACGACTGCGTTCTTGATCGGAATGCGGTTTTTGGGCATCTCATCCATCACGGAAACATCCAGATCGCCATACAGGATCATTCCTAAGGTCCGGGGGATCGGCGTTGCCGACATGACCAGGACGTGCGGTGCCCGGCCTTTCTCGGAGAGCGCCTCACGCTGGCGGACGCCGAAGCGGTGCTGTTCATCCGTCACGACCAGTCCGAGGTCTTCGTAGTGCACGCTCTCCTGAATGAGCGCATGCGTCCCGACGACGATGTCCGCCTGATGAGCGGATATTCTCTCCCGGCAGTTTTTTTTCTCCTTCTCCGTCATGGAGCCCACCAGAAGCGCGACGGACAGGCCCAGATCATATTGTTCGTTCAGTTTCAGGAAATTCTCATAATGCTGCTTCGCAAGCACTTCCGTCGGGGCCATAAGGACGCTCTGAAAGCCGGAAAGCGCACATTCCAGCATGGCCGTGAAGGAAACGATCGTCTTGCCGGAACCTACGTCTCCCTGCACCAGCCGGTTCATGACCGAGTCGCCGCAGAGGTCTTTCTCGATCTCGGAAAGCACCTTCTTCTGTGCCCCCGTCAGTTCGTAAGGAAGCTGAGAGACAAAGCGCGCCGCGTCTTCATGTCTGGCAATGAAATGTGTGTTCGGATCCTTCAGGTTGTTCTCCCTGAGTTCCTTCAGATTCAGGATAAAGCGATAGAATTCTTCGAATACGAGGCGTTTCCGGGCGATCTGAAAACGTTCTTTTGTCACCGGAAAATGGATTTCCCGGACCGCCTCCTGAAGCGGAATCAGGCCATAGTCTCTCAAAAGATCTTCGGAAAGGGATTCCGGCAGGACGATGCCTTCCTCCAGCGCCTCACGGATGGCCCGCTGAATGGTTTTTGCGGGGAGATCTTTCACCGTCGGATAGACCGGGTTCAGCGTCCTTTCGCGTGCTTCGTAATCCTCTTTTTTGAAGATCCTGGGCTGCGTCATGCGCCTTAGAAGCCCGGTCCCGTCCAGTTTACCTGAGAAAACATAGGTGGATCCGGGTGCGAGCGTTCCCGAAAGGTAGGGCATGTTGAACCAGGTAAGCCTGACCGTCCCGCCTTCCGGGTCTCTTGCAAGCGCATCCGTGATCCGAAGCCGCTTCACGTAGCGCGTCACCGGTTTCTGGACCAGGACGGCATAGATCGAAGCCCGGTCCCGGAGTCTTGCTTCTCTCACGGTCACAGGCTTCTCAAACACTTCATATGTCCGGGGGTACCAGTTCAGGAGATCTCCGGCCGTACGGATGCCGGCCTTCAAAAAAAGCGCCGCCGTTTTGGGGCCGACGCCTTTTAATTCTGAGACTGGCGACTTGACGTCCATCAGATCGTCTCCACAGCAATGAGATAATAATACACGGGTTGTCCGCCGCATTGAATGTCAATGTCGGCGCCATGCGTATAGCCGGGAAGCTTCTCTTCCAGAACTTTCAGGTCCTCTTCCGTCACGTCCGAACCATAGTACACCGTCACGATCGTGTCTCCGAAGAGCTTCTCCGTGACGAGAGAGACCGACTTCAGCACACAGTCCAGAAGATCCGGATCGCTGGTCAGGATGTGATGGTCCTGAAGCGCCATAAAATCGTCCTTCCGGATCGAAACGCCGTCGATCTGGGTATCACGGACCGCATAGGTGACCTCGATGGTGCGGCACTTTCCGCGGGCCTCGTTCATGATCGCTTCATTGTCCTCGAGAGAGCCTTCGGGATCATAGTTGATCTTCGCGGTAATGCATTCCGGGACGGTCCTCGTCGGGATGACGATGACGTTCCGGTCCTGCGTCATGATCTTCGCCTGCTCGGCGGACAGGATGACATTTCCGTTGTTGGGGAAGAGGAAAATGTTCCTGGCGTTGACTTCCTGGATGGCTTTTAAAATGTCTTCCGTGGAAGGATTCATCGTCTGGCCGCCCGGAATCACATAATCAAATTCCAGACTCTTCAGGATCTCCGAAAGGCCGTCCCCGCAGGAAACCGCGGCAAAGCCTACTTCTTTCGCCTTGGAAGGATCAAATGCGGCCTTCTCAGGCTTGGCGTCTTCTGCCGGAGCGGCTTCTTTGGATCGCTCCGTGCCTTCTTTCGGCTGCTCGTTCAGATTCCGGATGTCGGTCTTTAAGAGCATGCCGTATTTCATGATATGCTGAAGCACGAGGACCGGCTGGTCTGTCTGAACGCTCAGACGGTAGAACGGCTCTTCTCCCTGAATGCCTTCCGTCTCGCCGATCGATCTGAGGTAAAGCGCGCATTCACGGATATCGACTTCACGAAGCGGCTTTTCTGCTTCGAACTCCAGATCGACACAATAATCATAGTTGCTTTCGGCTTCCTCTTCCCTGGGCGCTTTTTTCTCCAGAGAAGGCACGCTCATATCGACGGCTTTCCCGTTCAGCGCGTCCAATGCGCCATGAAGGAAGGTCATGAGGCCTTTCCCGCCGGAATCCACGACCCCGGCTTCCCGAAGCACGGGAAGAAGTTCCGGCGTCTTAAGAAGCACCTCGTCGCCATGCTCGACGACGCCCTGAAGAAAGGCCCGGAAGTCTGTCTCTTCTTTGAGTTCTTCCGCCTTCTCCGCGACTCCCCGCGCAACGGTCAGTATCGTGCCCTCCTTGGGCTGCATGACCGCCTTATACGCGGAATCCACCGCACGGTGAAAGCCTGCAACGACGTCTTCGACGGAAATGGAATCCTTGTCCCTGACCGCCTTCAGAAAGCCTCTGAACAGCTGGGACAGAATAACGCCCGAATTGCCCCGCGCGCCGCGAAGAGCGCCCGAGGAAATGGCTTTGCAAACAGCCGCCATCGTATCTTCCGAAAGAGCCTGAAGCTCATTTGCAGAAGAAATGATGGTCATCGTCATATTGGTTCCGGTATCGCCGTCAGGCACCGGAAAAACATTCAGTTCGTTGATCTCTTCTCTGTTCTCTGCCAAGGCATGCGCGCCCGCAAAAAACAGCCTTTTCAGATCTGATGCGCTGAGATTCATCCGCCTCTCCTCCTCAGTCAATGTAACGTACGCCTTCCACGTACACATTGACCTTGTCCACTTTCATGCCCGTAAAATTCTCGACCCGGTAGATGACCGTGGACATCAGGTTCTCGGCAACTGTGCGGATGCTGACATAATACGCAACGATGACATGGAAATCGATCGTCAGCGCACCATTCTTCTCACTGACGATGACTCCCTTGGAAAGCTTGTCGTTTTTCAGTACCTTGGCAAAGCCGTCGCGCTTACTGAGGGCACCGATTCCGACAATGCCGAAGCATCCGCGCGCTTCCAGTCCGGCAAACTGCGCGATGACTTCGTTCGAGATCTTGAGATCGCCTTTCGCATTTTCGTTTTCTGCGTTCATGAGGCACTCTCCTTTATCATTTCGATATACAGAATTAGATTATCACAAAGCGCCGGAAAGGTCAACAAAAGTCCCCTTCCGGCGCCCGGAAACGCCTTCTTTGTGTCCGTAAACCGTTCTATTCTTCCGCCTCCGTGAAAGCTTTCTTCGAAAGCTCCGGTCTTCCTGCCTCGCGGGCCATTCCGATGAGACTCTCTTCGATGACGGAGCCGGCCTCTATCGTATAGAATCCCGCGTTGATCTCATAGCCGCCCAGGAGGAAGGCCTGTTTCGTCCCGACGTAACAGATTCCGCCGTTCGTGAGTTCCACGCCCACAGTCTTCGGTCCAAGACGCTTCTTCATGTCCAGCTGATACTCGCAGAAAAGCTCCGCGGGATGCGTAAGGAAAATGAGATCGTCCAGACGGATCACGGACAGCGGGACGTCCTCGTGATCACCGTTCTTCCATTTGTCCAATAGGTTCCGGATCTTGTTCGCATGCGCTTTGTGCTTGACGTCCAGCCGGTCGAAAGCCGCTCTGTCCGTCTCTAAAAGCCGGAACACTTCCTCGCTCTTTTTCAGGTCTTCATCCGTGACTTTCCTGAGATCCAGACGGCATTTCCCGCTCAATACGCGGATGTCGGATACGTCCTTCCGTTCGCGTGTCAGAGACATGATTCGGAGAATATCGCCCGTAAGCACCGTCCCGACACGTTCCGTCCCGTCGATGAAATGTCCCCAGGATGCGTCGTTCTCATGGTCGCGGGGCGTGAGGTTCCCGCAGTATCCCTGAAGATACAGCACCGGGATGTCCCCGTAGACCGCCTTCAGGTTCCGCCGGATGACGCCGGGAAAGTCCGCGGAAACAAACTCCAGTGCGTAAAGTTCCGAGGGATGGCTTGAATAATTCACGATGACCGCCAAGGGCTTATTGATCGTGTTGACGTCATATTCCGCTTCCCCGTAGAACCAGATGACCTGAAGTTCGGGATCCTCCGGGCCTTCCTTCATGAGCCGTCCGGGGAACTCCGGGCCGCCGGGCTCCATCATGCTCTCTCCATTGTCCATGAGATAGCGGCGGTTATGGACACACTTCCATTCATCTGTGTGGCCGTATGCCATATATGCGTCGGAGATGTTCTCCCAGGCCCGTACGCCTGCCTCGGCGATGCGTGCGCCGAATTTTTCGAAATAGGACAGGTCGCCCGCAGGAAAATAAGGGGAAATGCTCGGGCGCGCGGTCGGGCCGGTGTGCGTATGCGTTGCGGAGATCAGCACATGGTCAAAGGGTACCGGCGTGCGTTTTGAGATCTCTTTCCGGATGAGATCCGCGTCGGATTCCTGAAAACGCGCAATGTCCGCAGACACCCAGATGAAACTGTTCTCTCCAGCTTCGACCGCCCAGGCGGAAGCATAAAGCGGCGTATGAAAAACCATCTGCGAGCTTAGATAATTGGTAAAAGTCCCGCCCATGCGGAATACACAGCAGTCGTCCAGACGGACTTCCGAAAAACCGGTCCTCACGATAAGCCTCCTTCGGAATCTTTTATTTTATTGTACCGAAGATACGCTCCCGGTTCAAGACAAAGCGTCAATTCTTCCGGATGACCGCAGAAAACCGGGTTTCGAAAAGCTTCGTTTTGGCCGTTGACAAAGTCCGGGCTTTGTGTATAATAAGGCAAGTGGACGCGCGAACGTCCGCGATGACCTGCTTCCGTGGCTCAGTCGGTAGAGCAGCGCATTCGTAATGCGCAGGTCGTCCGTTCGAGTCGGACCGGGAGCTTTCAAAAACGAGCCTGTTTTCACAGGCTCGTTTTTTTGCGCTTATCATAAGAGGATCCGTCCCGACGGGCCTCAGGCAAAGCCGGGCTTTACGGGCTTTCCGGCTCTTCTTCTGTAATCAAAGTACAGTTCCTCCGTCGCCAGCGCCATTTTCGTCACGGAGCATTTCACGTCGTGGGGTGTGATATACCAGGTGTCCTCCAGTGTGTTCAGATCCACCAGGTCCCCGTACTTTCCGAGGTATTCATATTCAATGTGACAGGAATACAGCGAGGGGACTGTCTTGATCATCTCAAAAGGATCCCCGTCGAAGTCCGTTCCGCGGACGGTGAAGCCGTTCATGTCGTGTAAAAGCGTTCCCTCACCAAGCGGAATGAACCTTTTCGCATTTGGAAGAGACATGACCCGTGCCGGCAGGACGCCGCTTGAGTACGTACCCGCCCGGACTTCCGCTCGGACATTTTCACGCTCCCATTCATACCAGTCCGGGATGTGCGGGAATTCAGTCCTGCCGTCCAGGGCGGAAAGCTCCATGGATTCCGTGACTTCCCATTCTTTGCCGCACGAAGCGCACCAGAGTTTCGTGCCCTTGGTGTGCATTTCATACTCTTTCCCGCAGGCCGGGCACTGATACAGCACCTTTTCGAGTCCTTCCGCGCGGCCCTTGTAACGGATTTTCAGACCTTTTTCCCTGAGCCAGGCGTAGTCGTCATATTGGAAGGCTTCGAGGATCCTGTCGTTGATCTCATCCGGCGTGGCATTCTTCAGCTCTTCTGCCGTATAAAGAAGTGTCAGATCCGCTTCGACAGGTTTGACGCCCCGGTCCTTCAGATTCCAGAAGGGCGAATTCATGTGATGGCCATGGCAGATCAGTGTCACGACCGGCGCCTTCAGGAGCTTGCAGAACTTGCCGAGGGACTCCGGAAGCACCGCCGTCGTCCCGCACAGGGAATACCTCGCTTCCGGGTAAATGACGGCCACGTCTCCGTTCTGTATGACTTTCATGAGATTTCTGATGAGGAGCAGGTCACTCGTAAACTTCCTCTTCCCGATGCATCCCACGTCTCTGAGGAGTTTTTCGCGGCCGATGAAGCCGTCGATCGCAACGACATAATTCGCCCTGGCCGGATAAATGGACTTTGTCAGGACTTTGAAGTCCAGAAACGCGTTGTGATTGCAAAGGATGACAAAAGGCGGTTTCACGCCTTCCATACGATGCCTTCTCACGATGCTTCCGTGCTTCAAAACGTCCGGCATGCAAAGAAGCCAGGTCAGCGGCCTTAGGTACCATTTGGTCCTTACGGGCGGGGCTTCAAAGTCAAATCTCTCCGGTTGTGTCTTCATATTCCTTACTCCTTGATGAAACGCAAAAATCCGGCTTTTCAGCCGGATTTCTGACCGGAAGTCCGGGCCCTCTCAATGATCGAAACGGTCCTGGCCTTCCTTTCGCGAACGGACAGCCGGGGTTTATGCCCTCGTCACGTAGCCCGAACGCATGCAGCGTGAGCACACATAGACTTTCGCGGTCGTTCCCTGATCGGTCAGAACGCGAACCTGCCTGACGTTGGATTTCCACATCCGGTTGCTTCTTCTATGTGAATGGCTGACTTTGATTCCGAAATGAGCGCCCTTGCCGCAGATCTCACACTTCGCCATGACTGTACCTCCGTGATAAATCAGAAACTTCCGCCTCATAAGGCGGCAACATTCGGATTCTATCAAATGCTTTTTGAAAATGCAAGCACTTTTTTACGATTCTTCCGTATATTCCGCCATGTTTTCGGAAAAAGATGCCGCGAGCGCCTGCTTTTCTGCATGGCTTAGCTGTTTCAAACGTACTTCCCGGCTCCGGGCGTCATGTTTTTCCTCATAGCGTTCAAAATAAACCAGGTGCACCGGAAGGCGGGAACGGGTGTATTTTCCGCCTTTCCCTGCCTTATGGGTCTCTATGCGCTTTCGGAGATCGTTGGTCCAGCCGGTGTAATAGCTGCCGTCCGAACATTCCAGCATATAGGTATAGTTCATCAGAGTTCGTATTCCCTCTTCGGTCTTCCCGGTTTCCCGGCTCTCGGAAGCCCAGTCACTCGTGAGACCACGTCGGCAGTCTTGTCCGCGAGCTCACGCCGTGCACTCCTGCTCTTCAGGATGTCATACAGTTCATCCGCCGGCACGACCGAAAGATAATGATCCTCGGTGATGACGATACGGATGACCGAGAACGTGGTTTTCTCGATGACGCCGTCCCGGACGTAAATGTGCGCGGCAAGTCCGAAATCGGGCAGCGAGTCATTCGTGGACCAGATCGTGTCGCTGTACATGGTCACATTTCCCAGTGAATAGAAGCAGGGAACGCCGTTTAAGATATCCGCGGGCTGCGTGGTGTGGGAATGCGCGATGAAAATGGCGTCAGCGCCCATGTTGAGGATTTTCTTCATGACATAGCGGGAGCCCAGACCGGGCGCCGGATTAAACTGTCCGCCCGAATGCGGCAGCACCAGTATGAGATCCGCTTTCTTCCCGGCTTCCCGGATGGTCTCTTCCATCCATTTCATGCCCGCGTCGTAGATCGCCGGCTCGAAACAGTCATCCGCGTACGGATTCGGCACGCCCATCGCGTTTTTCAGACGGACGCCCTCTTCCCATGTGAGTTCACGCCCAAGAAGTTCTTCGAAAAGCGCGCGGGTCCTTAGTTGTTCAGGTGTCTTCGTCGTATTGGACGGCTGCTTCAGGCCAGGTATCTTCGCGGTGTGCAGGTTCAGAAGCTTCCGGTCGTCATCCGTAAGGCGCACATGGTTCACCGTCTCGTTGACGCCGTAGGTAGATGCGACGACCGCGATCCGCGTGCTGCCGAGCGTAAAGTAAAATGCCCGGTCTTCTGCTTCGTTTCTTCTTGTACCGGTGTGCGCAAGGCCGATCTCATCGAGTTTGTCCAGGGTTTTCCGCATGCCTTCCATGCCGCGGTCGACCGCATGGTTATTGGCTGTGGAGACCAGATCCACCCCCAGCGCCTTGATCGCCTCCGGAAAGCTGTCCGGCGCGTTGAAGCTGGCCAGCCATTCCGTATAGCCCATCTCTTCTCCCGCGACCGGCGTTTCCATGTTCCCGATCACGTAGTCCGCTTCGGAAAGCAACGATTGAAGCGGTTTGAGCGCCGCGAGGAAATCGTATCCTCTATTCTCCGCCGCATGAAGAAACGGCGGCTCGCACATGATATCGCCCAGTACCGTGATCTTATAGTTTTCCATGTTTCGTGGCCTCCGTTTTCAAATAAAGAAAAACGGGCGGCAGCCGCCCGTTTCTTCTCTCACCCTTTACTGGCCTCGATTCGCGCGATCGCCCGGCGCAGCCGGATCTCATCCTTGGCGGAAGAACCGTCCTCCTGAAGGGCGCGCTCCGCTTTGATGCGGTCTTCTTCCGCACGGTTCCGGTCGATCTCTTCCGGCCATTCCGCGATCTGCGCCAGCACCGTGACGCGGTCCGGCAGGATCTCCGCAAAGCCTTTGTGCATCGCGGCTTTCCGGTCTTCGTTCCCGCTCCGGATGAGAAGAACGCCCGGAGCCAGCATCAAGGTCAGCGCCTCATGGCCGGGGTAGATGCCTACCCGGCCTTCTTCTGTCGTAAACTCCGAAAAGCTCACATCGCCTTCAAAAAAGGTCCTTTCCGGGGTGATGATGGTCAGATGAAATGTTGACGCCATAATCCTTAAACCTGCCGATAAAGCCCGTTTATTTGCCTTTGAGCCGCGTTTTCCGGCTCAGTCCAGTCTGTTACAGTGTTTTTGCCTTCTGAAGCACTTCATCGATCGTTCCGACGTTCAGGAACGCGGCTTCCGGCAGATCGTCGTGCTTGCCGTCCAGGATCTCGCGGAATCCCTGGACCGTTTCCGAAACCGGCACGTATACGCCGGGTTTGCCGTTGAAGGCTTCCGCGACGTGAAGCGGCTGCGACAGGAAACGCTGAATGCGGCGCGCCCTTGCCACGAGTTTCTTCTCTTCTTCGGACAGTTCGTCCATGCCGAGAATGGCGATGATGTCCTGAAGCTCTTTATAGCGTTGCAGGACTTCCTGTACGCGCCTCGCGGTCTCGTAATGTTCCTGGCCGACGATCCTGGGATCCAGAACACGTGAGGTGGATGCCAGCGGATCGACAGCGGGGTAAATGCCGAGTTCTGCGATGGAACGCGCCAGAACCGTCGTCGCGTCCAGATGCGCGAAGGTATTCGCCGGAGCGGGGTCTGTCAGGTCGTCCGCAGGCACGTAGACCGCCTGTACGGAGGTGACGGATCCGTTCTTCGTGGAAGTGATGCGCTCCTGAAGCGCGCCCATTTCCGTCTGGAGCGTGGGCTGGTAACCCACGGCCGAAGGCACACGGCCCAGAAGCGCGGACACTTCGGAACCGGCCTGCGTGAAACGGAAAATGTTGTCGATGAACAGAAGCACGTCCTTGCCTTCTTCATCGCGGAAATGCTCCGCCATCGTCAATCCGGAGAGCGCCACACGCATACGGGCTCCCGGGGGCTCGTTCATCTGTCCGAAGACCATGGTCGTCTTGTTGATGACGCCGGACTCGGTCATTTCATGATAGAGATCGTTGCCTTCTCTCGTGCGTTCGCCGACGCCCGTGAAGACCGAATAGCCGCCGTGCTCCGCAGCGATGTTGCGGATGAGTTCCTGGATGAGAACGGTCTTGCCGACGCCTGCACCGCCGAAGAGGCCGGTCTTGCCGCCCTTCAGATAGGGGCACAGAAGGTCGATGACTTTGATGCCGGTCTCCAGCATCTCCATCGTCGTGACCTGTTCCGAGAATGCCGGCGCCTTTCTGTGAATGGGCATCCGTTTCTCGTATTCCACTTCGCCCTTGCCGTCGATGGCTTCGCCGAGCACGTTGAAAATGCGTCCGAGCGTGCCCGGGCCGACCGGGACCGTGATGGGATGTCCTGTCGCGACCGCGCGGTCCCCGCGTCTCAGACCGTCGGTCGGTCCGAGCGCGATGCAGCGCACGATGCCGTCGCCCAGATCCTGCGCGACTTCCACGGTCACTTCACGGTTCGCACCGGTGACGCGGATCTCTTCATTGATGTCCGGAAGCTCGCCTTCAAAGCGTACGTCCAGAACCGCGGAAATGATCTCTGTGACTTTTCCGATTTTTTCCATGTCTCTCTCCGTTTTACGTCACCGCATTTCTGCCTGCGATGATCTCGGTCAGTTCCTGTGTGATAGAGCCCTGTCTTGCGCGGTTGTACTGAAGACCGAGTTTCTCGATCATTTCCTCCGCGTTGTCTGTCGCATTGTCCATGGCGGTCATACGGGCGCCGTTCTCGGAAGCGACTGCCTGAAGGAGCGCGCCGTACAGCACCGAAGCCATGTACTGAGGGATCAGCCGGTTCAGGACTTCCTCGTCATTCGGTTCGTAATTCATCGGGAGCACGTCCTCCCGTTCTTCCTCCATGGCCGCCGCCACATGCTCGTCTTCCGGCGCGACCGGAATCATCCGCTGGCACTTCGGCACATGGACGACCGTGTTCTTGAATTCCGTATAGACAAGCCAGATCTCGGAGATCTCGCCGGCCTCGAAGCGGTCCAGGACCGTCTGGGTGATGGAAATGGCGTCCTTATAGAGCGGCGCGTTCACGACTTCCGACCAGTCGTCCCGGCATTCATAGCCGCGGGCGCGCAACATCTCCTGCCCCTTCCGGCCGATGGTGTAGATCACGGTGTTCTCCCGGTCGAAAGGTCCGTCCAGCACCATCCTGACGGCGTTCATGTTGTAGCCGCCGGCAAGGCCGCGGTTTCCCGTGATGAGGATCACGGCTTTTTTGCCTTCTCCGGGATGCTTCAGATACTTGTGCGCAGTCTCGTCGGTCCGGCGGAGGATCTCCCCGATGGTCCTGTAAAGGGCATTGGTATAAGGACGCGAGGCCTCTGCCTTCTGGCGGGCCTTCTGAAGCTTCACAGTCGCAACGAGCATCATCGCTTTCGTGATCTGCTCCGTGGACTGGATGCTTTCGCGTCTTCTTTTGATGTCCCTCATCGACGCCATGTTATGCCTCTTGCTCCTTCAAAAACTGGGCGGTGAATTCGTCCAGCACTTCTTTCATGAGTGTTTCCACCTCTTCCGTGAGTTCTTTCTTCTCCCGGATGAGATCCGGAAGTTCAGGCCGGCGGCGGTGGACGTATTCCAGAAGCTCCGTCTCATATTCCCGGACTTTTTCCGTCGGAATGCCGAGAAGATGCTTTCTGGTCGCCGCGTAGATGATCATGACCTGGTCTTCCACGCTCATGGGTTCATACTGCGGCTGTTTCAGCATCTCGCGGACGCGTTCGCCCTGCGCGAGCTGCTCCTTGGTCGCCTGATCCAGTTCCGATCCGAACTGCGCGAAGGCGGCCAGTTCTCTGTACTGCGCGAGATCCAGACGGATCGGTCCGGCAACTTTCTTCATGATCTTCTGCTGCGCCGCGCCGCCGACACGCGAGACCGAAAGTCCGGCATTGACAGCGGGACGGAAACCGGAGTTGAAGGCTTCGGTCTCCAGATAGATCTGGCCGTCCGTGATGGAAATGACGTTGGTCGGAATGTAGGCGGAAATGTCTCCGGCCTGCGTTTCGATGATCGGAAGCGCAGTCAGCGAACCTCCGCCGTATTCTTCGGCCATGCAGGCCGCACGTTCCAGAAGTCTCGAATGCAGATAGAAGACGTCGCCCGGGAAGGCCTCGCGGCCCGGGGCGCGCTTCAGAAGGAGCGACAAGGTTCTGTACGCTGCCGCATGTTTACTGAGGTCGTCATACACCACCAGAACGTCCTGCCCCTGCTCCATCCATTCCTCGCCCATCGCGCAGCCCGCGTAAGGGGCGATGTACTGAAGCGGCGCGGGTTCGGAAGCCGTGGACGCGACGACGGTCGTGTATTCCATGGCGTGGTATTCTTCCAGTGTCGCGACGATCGAGGCCACGGTGGAACTCTTCTGCCCGATGGCCACATAGAT
>JAEEGF010066149.1_pt1 | contig 15841 bp, 9 predicted proteins | sample 9134171 | NCBI WGS metagenome assembly JAEEGF01 (sample SAMN16246542, study PRJNA631951) | gut metagenome | biome: gut microbiome; feature: rumen; material: AP-attached | host: Bos | place: Iran: Karaj | collected 2018-10
TTGTCAATCACCAGGCATTTCTTCCCTGCCTGCTTTGCCTTATAGGCAAATGTGGCGCCGAACAGTCCGGCGCCAACGATCAAATAGTTGTATTTCATATTCTTGACAAAAAATTCTGTGATATCTGTGAATATCTGTGTGAGCTCACAGAATACCGTCGTTCTTCAATCCTAGCAATATCGCCGGATTCTCAAACTTCTCAACACGATCCTCTTTCACTTTCCGTGCCAGTCCGCCTTGCAGCATCTCGAAGGGCTTATGCGCCACCACGAATATCTTTACCTGATTGCTCATTTACGTCCCTCCTTATTCATTCAATACCATCAAGACCTGAAAAAAACTAAACGCACACCCGAGCCTCGTGCCCTATGTGCTTCAACCAGATATGGTGTACTCTAAAACAAATCAGAATGGGTACCCGTATCAACCAGGATAAGTTGCAATTCTTTATCAAACTGCTTCCATATCATCAACCAGTCTGGAGTAATATGACATTCCCAACAGCCTTTATATTACCTCATACATAAGCCTATCCGAGGATTTGTTTAATTAAATCCTCCGAGTTCTTTGCATGGAATACGTTACCTTTGCGTATATCCTCCAAACCCTTTTCGATTCCCGTTTTACGATGACGCCTCATTGTCCATCCCATCTTCTTCGACAATGTACGAAGAAAACTGAGATCCGTATTAGGTAGAGACAGTGTGACGTCTTCTGATACTGCAATTGTTGCCATAATCTTCAATCTTTATTGTTTTCTGGCTGCAAATATATGACATTTCTTTCAAACTTCCAAACATTTCCCCATTTTTCTTCTTTCTCCCCTCTCCTCCATGCGCCAGCCGTAGCACACTGGGACCCGGCCCTTATGTGCTTGCATTCGTAAGCTTTCGTCCACGTTTCAAGAAAGTGCACCTTCAGCATTTCCTCCGCCACATATTTTGACAGATTCCGCTTGTTGGTCTCAATAAAGTCAACCACCTCTTCATATCGTTTCTGCCACCGTTCATCTTGTGTCATACCACTTTCCTTATTTCACTAACTTCCGCACCGCCACGATCAGCATTCCACCATCACTATACATTTTCTTCACCATATCATTCATCATCATGCACGAACAAAAGCATTGTTTTCTTTGTTAGTTCCTTCACGTCAATCTCAGCCTCCTTCGACTTCGCTTTCATATTAGTAAAAGCAATAAATACCAGAAATGCCTTTAGAATAGCTGTATCAAAACCTTCCGAGATTAAATAATCAACTTTCTCAATCTGTAAAAAACCAGAAATAGCTAAATATACTAAATAGATTAAATATAGCAAGAACGTCACATTACTCGGATGAATAAGATAGTAAGCTAATTGTTCTCTATAGGATTCATATCTATGATTCCCCCAGTCACGCAAAGGCGTCATATGTATAATCCACTTCGTCAACTTATATGAATTGGAGCACAATATCGAACCTAATGTTAACACCGCAAACGCAATAGTCTCAACATGTAGAGCTATAAGTCCTTGTTCTGTAAACACAACCAATAGCATAGCAGGAATGCCAAACGCAAACAACACCAAAAAGAAATATGTTGCTACAATGGTGAGAAATGGTATCCCTATATGAAAAAAGATGTATAAGATTGCAAACGGGACCGACAATATAGCACTTATAAAATTCAATACCTTACACGGCCACTTCTTTTGACACCATACTACAATACCACATAATACTACAAAAGCAACAAAACCCAAAAGATACCACCACATAAAATGGTCCAACACCCAGAAAAAAACAGCAACGCACAAACCACCAACAAGAAGAATGGTTAACAACAGTAATGACAACCATGCTTTATCCGATAGCTTAAACATGCCTGCAAAGCGTTTCCACAGTTTGGGGCTTATCTTGCGGATATGCTTTTTATTCTCACAAACTATATGTGTCCTTTCACATTCAAAGAATTCTCCACAATCGTCAGAACGATGATACACAAGTGGATATTCCCATACCTCATCATTATCTAACAAAACAAGCAGACAACTCGATTCCACCACACCATAGGTTCCCTTATAATCATGGTTCACCAACATCCTTACCATGCTCCTACCCAATTTCGAGATATCCCCCTTAACACCATCATCCATCAGTTTATGTACCATTCTGACAATTATCTCCTCATTTCGCCGAGCCGGTATATCAAGCCACCATATAAGAAAGAAGAACAACAATATTGAGAGAGGAACAAGTAGCCTATAACTCCCCCAAAAGAAATACTCAACAGCGCATATGACAGCAGCAAATATTGCCGCAATTATCATAATCCACGGTTTCTCAAAGAATCTATGTTCTGGTATGCTAAAACACATATTCCCATTGGCATTCTTCCATCTTTTAGGCTCTTTCGATTTCTTCTTGGATTTCATATCACAATGGCATTATAGTTCAAGATTTAATAAACCATGGCAATCTGATATCATTACAAATCGCATCATCATATCATATTTGCCATTTCTCATCCTGCGTCATATCACATCACTTCTCATGACAACATCTCAAACTCCCTACAACTATACCACCCTCATCCAGCGTATACGTCCCGCTCACAATAAGCCACATAGGAAGTTTCGGCACACTATTATAATTATGAATTCCAATTAAATTTTTCTCACCAAGCACATACCACATTATCTTCTTGTGGTGTTTCTTGAGATAACCCAACAGAGCATCTTTCCTAACCAACAAATAGGTTTTCGACTTTTCAATGGCTCCGGCATCAAAACAAATCACCTTACCTTCCTCGTTCTCGAACACCCCTTCCTCATCGGCAAAGTGCATCTTCATTCCGTCAAATAATTGCTTTGAGGGTATAAGAAAGCTATAAGATGTTTCTTTAGAATAGTCTTCACCTGCCTCCCACAAATAACATATTGATGTCAGTTCTGCATGAGCAATGAATTGGTTCGTGGTTCTATCATAAAAGTCCTTCTGTGTCAGTCCTTCATCATCAAAGCATCTATATGACGGCGACCAATAATACTCCCTGTAAAACACTTCGTACCGCTCACTGTTCTCCGGCATCCATCTCCCGCAAAAGTTCTGGTTCGCGGCCCATTCATACAAATGAGAGAAATTATCTTCGTCAACGATACAACTTCTCACTTGATACCACAGTCTTTTGTATATGTCATCCTTTCCATGTGGTTCATCCCACTCCGGATAGCATTCCAATGCAAGCCAGTCACATCCATCAGGATCTTTCACTTCTATTATTGGCTCGGCTGGTGGCACATCACCATCCATATTAAGCCATTCGACCATTCCGGCATTCCAGTTCTCGTACTTGCCTCCATACCACCAGAAACCATCACGGGATTTCGAGTCTCCCCATTCCTCATCCACTCGTACAAGGGTTGTCGGATCTATATCTCGAACGAAAGGATTCCACGGGCCCGCATAATCAACTTCATTCTCGCTCCACCTATATTCTAATTTGGGAAAATTATCTGCCACTCTAGCCAATAATTCATGCAAGGCCAACCACTGGTATTTCTTGCCTATCCGCTCATTGGGAATAGTCGTACGTCCTCTTCCTGAACCTACTATTTTATCAAACTCGCCGTGTTTTTCTTCACTGTATCCATATTTCTCAATAATGAGTTTTATCGCCACATTACTCAGACCCTCTGCACCAATTTCCCAGTCACTCAATGCACTCTGAAATGTATATCTGCCAAAATCACCGTATGAGAAACCAATCGTCGTATGCTCCGTAAACATGGAAGTCAGCATATTATACATGCCATAACAATCTTTATTTCCACTGCATGTTTCATACATTGCCTTTATTTCTTCATTTGGTACATGCGCAATATCAAACGAACTCTTATACGGAGGTCGTATTCTATCCACATCTATATCAAGCTGCTCTCCCATTGAGAGTGTATATTCTATTACACCTCTTGCGTAGTCACGCAGTAAGACATGTGGATATACTTCACTTTCGACATCAAACACCGTTGTATAGATGTATTGGCAAAGCCTGGTAAGATGCTGTTTTGATTTCGACCTAACTGCACATCCTAATGCCACTGCGTAAAGTCTTTCGTGCATGTATGGGTCATCAATGGTCTTGAACTTTTCAAAGATTGGTATAAGCACCTGCATCCTATTATGGAGCAACTGCACAAGGGCCTTTGTCGCAGTATCACGTAGCTTACGGTTGGTGCTTGCCAAGAACCATGATAGCAAGGTAGCTCCTAGCTCTACTGACTTATCGTCAATATATACCTTATCGCTTTCATCCCAAACCCAGCTTATAATATCCTCAACAATATTTTCCCTACTACCATATATCCTATACAACACTGGTATCCACAGAGCATCCCTGTCTGCCAACCTCATCGGCGCAAGCATCTTATGCAGATAATCGGCATTATAATAGTTTCCCTTATTAAAACCAATCTCAATCACAGTTCTGATAAGGCGCTCTCTAAATACGTCATCATCCATAAACTCAGCGAAATAGGTATCCAGGCGCGCGTCTATGGTCTTCTCGTCTCTCCATATCAAACTGGATAGTACCGCATGAACCACAGCTTTACTATCCCTAAGACTCGGCAATGCATCATACAATTCAACTCCCTTCCGCTCCGGCAACAAGGTTGCCAGTGATTCTAACAGGCCTCCTATCCTATACGGAATTTTCACTGTCTGAACATATTCCTCCAAAGCCTTAGTATCATATTGCAATTCGTCTATAAGATATTCAGCCTGCAGGGCATTTTCAAATCTTTCATATGTCAGGTATATACATTCCCCATAACTGCCATCCGCTTTACGGAAAGCGTTTTTGCTGAGTACGCCTTCAGAAATCAGGTAGTCCATCAATTCACCCTCGCTGAAAATACTCGGACAAATATCCGCGAACAATTCAATGGCAGTCTCTGTTGGTATCTCATGTCGGCCTTCTTTAATGGTATATGTTATATATTTACGTACCGCTTTCTCTACGCACCTGATTGATGGTGAATATCGTTTGTTTTTTCTGATAGATTTCTCTACGCCATCAAAAAAAAGATTCATGACCGATGTTATACCCCTAATCCCATCTGGAATCTTCCTATAGCCATTATTCTTCATTCCTTCGCAGAACAAATGTAAAAACAGTGGATTTCTGAATTCAGGATTAAGCAGGGGTACTGATGGGTACAATATGTCGTATTCTTTAAAATACAATTGCACTACCTTTTGAGTACTACGGCCAAATCCATGATGCCATGCTCTTACAAAGTAATCATAGCCATACTCATCCCATGGGAGTATAGCCTCTATATATGACGAGCGGATACTCATGACCAGCCCCAGCCAAGGATGCTGCCTGATTCTATCAATAAAGCTGCGGATGTCTCTTTGCCAAATATTCAGCCCATGTCCCTCATTGATGGCATCAATATAGATGATTAACCGGTGGCCTGTCGTCTCAGCCTTCGCTTCAAGCATTTCCAACAACTCTTCTGGGGTTCCGCTAAAATAAAGCATCTTCATCATCTGAGCAAAGGCATCTTCATCAGTTGTGAATTTCTGTCCCAGAAAAAGTAGACTGGTCTGTTTTGCTTTTTCCCGTCGTTCCACCACTTCAGCTATTAGATGTGACTTGCCCACACCAGCATCTCCCTGAAGGATCAGAATAGGGTCATTTATCAACTTCATGAGATTCTGATTCAGATCGTTATAGACATTTAGCACATCAACGCTTAATTCATATAATTGGTCAGATATTCTGCTTTCTTCGTATGTTGGTTTTTCTTTTTCAACTATTTTGTATGCAATACTTTGTACTGCCTCGGCCAGTGCCGATAGTGCCGTCAAAAAAACATCAAGCGGTATGCTATCTATACCTAAGACATTGCTTTCACTAATTTGCTTGATGGTATTCCTTACATTCTCAACCTTATCCAAGGCCTCATGACAATGCTTATCCTTCTCTATTCTTATACAAGCATCCTCTGCTGCTTTCAGTTCTTCATTAAGAAAAAGCCTAAATGACTCCCCACGTGATAGCACCTCAAAGTATTCAATGGGCTCAACCTCAACATTCAACTTAGGTAAATAACGCTTACCTAAATCTTTTATCGAGTCCGTGTTGAACCTTTTCAAATCCTCATCAGTAAACTCATTCCCGCCAAACCAAAACCGTATCATTCCTTGGTTTGTAGGCCTTTGTATTCTTTCTATTATATCCGTAGCCCACCAAAACTCAAGCGTGACATCTGATTTTATCTTTGACCATCTTTCCACATAACCCTCAATCCGTTCCTTCATACTTTTCCTACCTTCAACATGAGCGTCTGATGGATCTGTGGGCACTGCAATTATATATCTCTTCAGGTTCGGGTGAGAACTTAGCGCCTCTTTAACCGAACCATCTATTTGCTGGTACTGTGAGTTGTCAAAAGCCTTACAGAAATATTTAGCCTGCCATGCCACCTCACTACCATCTTCCAGTATCCAATAGCATTCTACCCCTCCATCGGGTTTACCGTTACGTATGTATCTCTTTTTGCATGGAATCTCCTCTTTGCGTGCCAATTGGCACACAAATTCTTCAAATCCGTCATTTGCCGTCCCATTTATGGACCTAATATGATTAAAGTCAAGATTCAACATAACGAAATATCCTAATAATCTTTCTATTTTTTGCTCGACACCCCTTAGTTTACTTGTCTTCTCACATCAATTCAGGGTTCTTATTAAACCACAAAGAGCCATAACAGCTTCCTGTCTTCCCTCCCCTCCAATCTCCTTCATCATATCTCACTTCCTAAATAATATCCAGGATCGCTCCTTCTCATCCTCAAATCATCTCCTTCCCAGAAGGCCGTCTGTCTCAGCTTTACAATAGCCGCACTTACCGGCATCACCGGACCTATACCTATCAGTTTACTGTCTTCCAATGCAGGCAGTTCCGTCACCTCCACACCCCTAGTTTCCTCATACATTTCGGGTATCATAGGATCGCTCTGCGGATTGATAATATTGTTCAGCCTGAATATCAAGTGCGAGTATGCCTCCACATATTCCTTGTTCTCAGCCTTCGCATCTGCCACAAGCCGTTTCATCTCATCAATCATCTTCTCTTTACTTCCAAATATCGCATGTACGGCTTTGCTCTTTAGCAGATAATAATCTTTCTCACCGTCTTTCAGCTTCACTATGGTTGCTCCAAGCCATCGTTGCGGATTGTCATTAACAGTCGGCAGCACCATTTCTTCAAATGTATTCTCCATCGTACTGTCAGCCCATATTTCAATCATATTGAGCGTATCTATATCTTTGTCGCCAAATTCTGCCATCAGCTTATCCCACAGTTTCTCAATATAATACTTCACCTCTCCGTACGGATAGTCAGTATTCGTCGTATGGCGCATCTCCTCCATCCATATTCCCATCAGCTCCAGCGACAGGGCAGAATCCTTTATCAGTCCTTCCATACTATCCGAGTTTTCTTCCTCTGATGGGTCATCGTAACTTGACAGTCTTTGGAATGTCATCAGATGCACCTGTGGAGTTTTTCTTATCAACTCCCTGATGTTTTTATAGCTATGTTTCTGAGTCTTATCATATCCATACGATAGTTCACTAAGACTGTTGATCGTATTAATACCCTCACACTTGTGCCATATATAGGCTGCCATCGACAGAAACACATCACGCCTTGGTATCACGAAATATACCGAGCACAACAGCCCAAGTACGCCCTTATGGCCATCGTCTATCCATTCTCCTACCTTATCGGGCAGCGTCCCCTCTTTCACGGCATTTGTAAATTCGATCCATTCCACGTACCCACTGTCATCACCGTTTACGAAATACAGCGGCATATATTCCTTGTTGGCCACACCAATCATTCCATATTGGTCTCGCGCGTCATCTATACTATCAAACAGTTTGTCCAGCAGTATTCTCAAATTCTCATCTTCTATGCCCTTAAACATGTCTTCTTTCCTCTGCATCACGGGGCTATTCCATCCTTTCGATAATGAGTGCAAGTATTTGTTTGGGGCTACCTCAAGCCCATAATATACTTCCGGATACTTATATTTCAACAATTCCAACAGACAGAAATCACCAGAACTTACAATGTACTTATCAAACCGTTCCTTTAAATGATGATAATCAGCCGTTAGCAGGTTCAGGTATTTCTTCGCCTCCCTTACCGTAGGGAGATACTTGGTTATTTTAAGTCGCTGATAAGGGTTCACCTGCTCATTTTCCACACCCATAATGCTTTGTGCAACTTGCTTCAAATAGCCTGCAAGTGTCTCATCTGTAACAGGTGGTAGCACCTCTGTCATGTTAAACATTTTGGACACATAGTTGATTCCGTCTTCATCTTTCAACGTCCTTCCCACCATGTTCTCATCAAATGCCATCAGGTAGGTTATCAACGGAAAGTCACCAGTATTCCGTATAAGGCTCAGCAGTTGCAGCAACTCGTCGTGTGCCAGTCGGTCGCAGTCGTCTATAAACACATATATCTGTCGTCCGTATGTTCTCAGCCTTTCTTTAATGTTGTTCAGAATCTGATCCCTGCCTCGGGTTTTCGATATAATGCCAGCCAGCGACAACATGGCTCGCCCCAATCCCACTATCTCGTCATTGTCTATTTCCAAAACGGCATCCTTCAATTCCTTTACCGCCATGGTATGCAACTTCAACTCCCGCTCCAGCGTCAGGTAAAAGTGACGGATAATATTGCCATCTCCGTACACCCAAGGTTTAAAGTCTATACATAGTTCGCCCCTTGATATCAGTTTAATCTTTACTTGTTCCAACATCCAGCTCTTGCCTGTTCCCCATCCTCCTGTTATAGCCACACCAGTCGCTCCTTCTGTGTTCCCCCTATTCCTGCTCAAAAAATCACAGATTTTTTCTGCCCGTTCGTCTCTTTGCAAGAAGTCAGTTCCGTGCGTATCGTCATAGAGCAGTTGTAATCCCTCCTCTACTCTTTCCACATCGCACATTCTATTTTTCTTATTCCTTTCGAAATACGCTGTCACCCAGAATACCAGCAGTATTGGGAACAGAATATCCGTATATCTTAACCATGAAAGTGTTTTGAAGTGTACGAATTCAGCATTATGGTATACACTGAATACTGCTATGACAAGAATCAGCACTTCTGCTATTCGTATTCCCCATTTGTTTCCAGTATCAGAAAGTCGTTCCGGCAGTTCCGATATAACTCCACAGCTTATCATCAACAGCACCATTGCCACAGCATCAGCAAAAGCCGAAGGTTCCATTCCCCGCAGCACCTGCCCAATACCCGTCCTGCACCACCATTCAAACAGTGGTGCATGCAGCAGAAGCAGCAAACATGTCAATATCAGATAAACTAAAACTTTCATTTTCGGTCGGCTAACATTGTTGTACCTTCTACTTCTCAAACAGCTTCCCCATTCTTCATCACCCTCATGTTTTTCTATACCTATATTTCTTTCTCGAAACAACTGGTATCTGCGTAGTTTGGGTTAATTCCATGATAACATCTGTTCGTTTACCCTTATTGTCTCGCAGGTATTCTGAGTTTACTTCTACAATACTAATAAATGCATCACGCCCGCAACATTCTATCTGAACCAAGTCGCCATAATCAAAATCTCCCGAAACTTTCAATATCCCAACAGGAAACAGTTTTGCTCCTCTGCGCATTGCGTTATACGCTCCTTTATCTATGGTTATTACTCCCTTCACTGGTTGCTTGTCGAAAACATACTCTTTAAGTATATCAAAGTATTTGAACTGTCCATGTTCAAGGTCGTCTAACTTTGGGACCCTTTCTAAAAGTTGATTATAGATATTCTCATGGATTGTTCCCGTCAACAGTTTATTAAAACGTGCTCTGTCATGTTCCGTTGGTGTAAGGAGATAAATTCGCCAAATATCAAGCTGGTTCAAATTATCTACGATTTCCTTAACAACAGTAGGTTCACGCTTTCCCACCATTACAAGGCAGTTAATGAATAACACAGGGTTAAACTTAAGTATTCTTTCGGTCGTAAATATCCTGTCCCACTCAATTTTTATTTTCTTTTTCACAGCCTCCCCATAGCGGAATATCAGCATTCTCACCATCTCATAGAACAAATCTTTAAGATTGTCTGTTGTATATAGGGCATCCAGCAGTTCCTCTATCTTTAAAAGATTTTTTGACTCTTCAACAAATTCCGGAATAGTTGAAAACAGCATCTTTTTCACAAGACGTAACAATTGATAGTCTTTCAGCTGGGTGCCATATTCCAATTGAACATGTCGATATACTTCCAAAGCTTCCTGTGGATACTTAACGATCATCAGGTTTAGTACCAGTACCCCCAATCCGTTGTTTATCTCGTATATCTGCGAGAATGCTTCCTTGCCGATTGTCTTGCATATTTTGTCGTTAAGAAACAATTTTGCCATAACCTCTTCATACAAAGAATGGGAAAATCTAAATGCAGGACACTCATCTCCAATTCTTTGTATGATTACACCTGCCAAGTCATTCAGTTCCGTCGAATAATGGGTCAATTCAAAATCGCCCAACCTATTTCTCAACTTATACAGGGTTTCTTCGTAAAGCTTCTGATAATAACGCACATGCTTGTTATTAAGGAAAAATATCAAATATAACAAACACTTCTTGGGAATTGACATATTACTAATCTCAAACGAGAATTGAACAGTCATGTCATCACCCCTCACCTCTTTAATTGATTTTTCCAAAGCGTCTTTATCGTTCAACCTTCGATTGATGTTGATGGCATTGTAAATGGCCAGTGGTGTTATAAGTTGTTTTCTACTCACAGCATCCAGTACCACTGCACGTAGTTCTGATTTTTCATCCCATGAAGTCAGACTATCCATATATCTAGTTGCCATTTCTTTCAGTTTCTCGGGCGAATATGACGGTTTCATAATCCCCATTTCCTTCGAGTATGCTTTTAGGCTGTCTGCATCAAGCGTCTCTTCCTTGAACTTTTCAAATACGGCACTACGCGATGTGATAATCATTTTCGAGCCGCTTGCTTTCACTTTTGACAGCAACGGTTTGAAAATCTGTGCCAACTCCTCTCGTCTCTCAAATTTAGTGTGGCCAAACGGATCTTCGAAATACACTATTTCGTTCTCGTCTGGTTCATATTTTTGTAATTCCTGTGCCTGTATCTCTCGCTCATCCTTATCTAATCCGAAAAACCAGCGTGGCTTATATCCTTTTTTAAAGTATTCATGAAGCAGATGCACTGCAGTGTATGTTTTTCCTATGCCAGGATCGCCCAGTATTACAACCACATTTTTCTCATCCAGCAACTTTCTTATTTCATCATATTCATCTGGTAGAACATAGTAACTATCTATTCGCTGGTATTTATCATCTGTCACCTTAATACATTTTAGGAACTTATATACTTCCTGATCTTCGGCATCATCTTCCTTCACTATTTTGAAGTTACAACCAGAATAGATATTTCTTGCTCGCGTCGGCTTCCGCATCTGCATATCTAACGCAAATATCACATAACGTTGGTCATCTTTCAACCTGTACAACAAGTTCTGCGGCTCTTCGTCTGTGGCCCCGGTCTTTACAAGCTTATTACGCATATCAGTATACATCTGTCCGAATATAGCGCTACGCCCGTCGGCCGAATTCCCAGCTTTCATATTTGCATACAAGATATACATTCCCATTCTGCTGTCATTCACGTTGATATTCATCCGCTCGTAGAAATTATCCGTGTTATTATTAAATGATGGGACAAATAGCAACTGCAGGTCATTCAGTCCAAGTTTACCCTTCAGCTCGTCATTCATGAAGTCTATACAAACTGTTACTGCAAATGTACCAATTCTTGAATTGCGGAATATGGCAGTCGATTTTCCACCCTTAAAGCCTTTGTTTGGATAGGGTGAATCCTCAAAAGGTGATACATTTATTTTTTCTATCTCATACACCTTTTGTGGAGTTATTACCGGACATATAGATGTATATGCTGGGCCAGATTTCTTGTAGTGAGTACCTGCTATGATATACATATCATTCGCAGCTGCAAACTTATATAAGTCTTCCACCAGAGATTCTGGTATTGAACACTCAGGGAATATCATCACGTCAACACCATTGCTCTTAGCCACATCAGTAAATGCGACTATTTGGTTACGTAATCTACTGGTATTTCGTATCATCAGCAAATCATCAACCTCTTCCCAATCCAGTTCGTCTTTTACGAACTGGCATATCATACATCTGATTTCTGGTGAAGCTTGGTCTGTTGAAACAATTTCGTTTCTAACTGTGTAATCAGTGTTGAGCATATATTCCTTCTTTATCCAAAGATTGCACGATATTTCTCCTTGAAGTCCTCCGTATCTAGTACTAAGTATGGCAGTTTTGTATTAACATCCGTACTAAACAATTGTAGGAATCTTCTATTTGCCTCCCACGGTTCTGTATAAAGGTCCATTTTTGCTCCTATCCTACCCCCCGTTGGTATTCTATAGGTAAGCATCCATTCCTTTTCTACCTTAAACAAATCGTATGAATCGTAATATATAATATCCACATTACTCTCTGTGAGGAATGTTATATTCAACGATGTTCCCACAAAGTCCTTTGTCAGTTCACGAAAAGCCTGTATCAATAACAGCACGTTTGCTTCAAAATGATAGAGGATAGGTGTTATGATATTTTGATCTGAAAACTCAGTGTAGTGATACTCTACTTTGTTGTCTTCAATTGTCAAACTATCTATAGCACCCAAATTTCCATATATCATTCTACCATCCTGGTATGTGATAGTGCTGTTTTCGCGGATTATGTTCAAACCAAGGAAACCAATTCCTTGACCTTCCTTTCTTTGACTGATACGATGTTCTACCTGGGTCAACACCTGATGGAAGTCCTCCTTATAGAAGATCTTCTCTTCTAATGTAAACCTTACAGAAAGCCTTGCATATTGCGGCAGGCTTGCCAAGAAATCGGCAGTTTGTGTAATACCATTCATATTCTATATTTATTGTTTCTTATTATATCTATACTCCAATAGTCCCTGTCCATACTATTCCGCGGATATGGGTTCTGTATGTTGCTATATCATCGCGACCATTCCTTGTGCTCGATGCCAAGGCAAACACCACACACCTCAAACCAATTGGCGACACCAGCACATCCAGTATTGGTTTGGTAGCTCCATCAACCCTCATATTTTCTGCCTTATTAGCAAACTCTTCAAAATCAACAACACTGAACCAATTTGGTCCATTAGGGTGCGAATGCAACTTACCTACATAACCAAACGTAGCACCAGATCGACTCTCAATATGTGATAACTATTTCCTTACGACTGTCTCACCTAGAACTAGGTACCTCTATGTATCGTATCTTTAGGAGCCTCTATGTGTGTCTATAACATATATCGTTTTCGTCTTAAGATCACATAGTCCAAGAACAGCTCGCCCTTGCTCATCATTTTTAAAATCGGATTTTTACTTTGAACTACACATATTTATGATCTTTCTTATCATCTCAACATGTCTCTCGTCAATTTCGCAAAGCACCTGCCATTATCTTTTAGATAATGCTCATGAAACAAGTCCTCTCTCACCTTTGTTTCCGACACCCCCAACAATCGCGCTATCTTCCTTCTGGCACTCTGCGGATATTGTGTTTTCAACTTTTTTAACCGCATCGCTTCCATTTTATGAAACTCATACCGTTCCTCCAAATGAAAAAAATCCACACTCTTTCTAAACCCATTTTTGCACCTGAAATACACATAGTACTCCCCTTTCTTCCTAAATTGAGTATCTGGTCCACGATGCATCCTTAATCGAATCTTCACATTATTCTCAAATCCGTATGTGTCTGATACAGGACTATACTTCACCCATTCTATTCTTGTATTGCCAATCAACCGACTTGACTTGATTCTTGAATTACAGACCTGGCAGCTTGGAACAAAATTAAATAACGACAGCCCGATAATCGGGCACTTCGTTTTAGGCAAATAATGATCCACATCAAAGTGCTGATGTTTAACTGCTGTATTCCCGACAATTACCTGATAGGTATTAACATAAGCCAACTCACAATAGTAGCAACTACATATACCAAGTTTATCCGCTTTGTCGTTAAAGAACTTGGCTATCCTATCATCATAACCTCTAGTATATTTGAATATATTATCCAGTTCCTTATAATCTTGACTCCTCACCATTCTCCCATTAGCACCCATCACTTTAGCTGGAATTGGCAAAGCCACGAACCGTTCATAGACATCAGCCAGTGCTACAACGTCTGCGGACATCAATTCTTCTACATTCTCTGGAATCGTCGTAACATGATGCCTGGTCTTCCAGTCATCCCAATTAGTTTGCATGGTCATCAATTCGTCTACTGTATATATACTCTTGTAATCATTCTTCAAATTATCAAACTCCTGACTACCTCTTATTGGATACTTAATTTTCTTCATCAGCCATTTCCTCCTCTATTTCGTCCAGCATATCTTTAACTTCATCACACAGATACTCATCACCGATTATACTGGATATATATATCATTTTCGCCCATTTACGTTCTGTCATCTCTTCAAGGGCTTCATCCGTTAATCTCCATCCATTTATATTATGCTTATTATGCATCCAAAGGTGGTAGAAACCGACTATTTCCTGGATCTCCTTTCTAGCCATCTCACCTACAGTATATGGCAAGAAAAACGTATTGTTAAACAAATCATGTATATTGGCGGCAAAAGTATTGCCTTGCAGTTCATCCTCCCTTGAACGTGACAGACAAAGAATGTTCTCAGAAGGAATATCACTGAGTACAAAGGGAGAATGTGTTACCAATGTTACATTGATACCACACATCCCGTCCAATCGAAGACCACGGATAGCATCCAATAACAAACTGACGAACCGACGCTGCAAGTCTGGATGAAAATACAGTTCCACTTCGTCTAGCATAATATTTACATAGTCATATTTCAAAGAAGAAAGATGGTTCCGCTCATTATTAAAATCCTGCTTAGCTGATTCTATATTCTTTAAGTGATAAACAATATTTCCAAGCGTATAGGCTATCTGTCTCTCTCCCGCACTTAGTCCTTCAAATGGTATGATATGGAGGCTCTGATTCCTCAACTCTTGATACTCATCAAAATGCTCATTATCCACCAACTGTAACACCACATTTATGATCGGATATGGAGGCGGAAGCAAATCCTCTATCTGAATGGGGTGATAATCTTTCCCTGGGAACAACTCCTCGCCGAGTTTCGACTCCATCCATGTATTGATGGTATCTATATCCACAACAACCCCTTGATTCATATAATAATCTGGTTCATGATGGAATCTAAGATATGCCAACACCTGTCTCAGTTTCAGGGTTCTGTGCGAGGAGTCTTTTGTCAGTTCCTCTAGATGTGTCCCGAGTCCTGCCTGCGCATTCTCACTATTAAGACTAGTCCATGCACTTTCATAGTGTTTGTAGTTCCTGAATATCTTAATTGTTTTATAAACCACATAGTCCCAAGCCCTCTGTTCTGGTGTTCCAAGTTCATTTGCTATATAATCTGCTCCTATAGCTTCTGCCCAATAATTCCTGATAGTTTCTTCTACGCTCCTGAAAAGTACTTTCTGGCCATCATTCAATTTAAACTTTTCAGTCATAAGTCCATCAATGGCACCTAAATAGTTTTCTTCATCTAACGGATAGAAGTAAAAGGCTACCAAGTGGTGAGTATTGTTGATAACCCTGAATGGAAATTCGTTTCGACCTCCTGATTTCACAAATGCCAGTGAT
>JAEEGF010664107.1_pt1 | contig 15835 bp, 15 predicted proteins | sample 9134171 | NCBI WGS metagenome assembly JAEEGF01 (sample SAMN16246542, study PRJNA631951) | gut metagenome | biome: gut microbiome; feature: rumen; material: AP-attached | host: Bos | place: Iran: Karaj | collected 2018-10
CGCATTCGAAGTAGCAGCCATGGACGAGGGCGCAGGAGTCACATTCCTGGATTCCAAATCCTCCCAGATGGGAAAGAAAGAGACCATCGCAGACACAGCGAAGGTACTGGGCAGATTCTATGACGGAATCGAGTACAGAGGATTCAAGCAGTCAGTAGTTGAAGAGCTTGCAAACAACGCAGGAGTACCGGTATGGAACGGCCTTACGGACGTAGACCATCCCACCCAGATCCTTGCAGACCTCCTTACCATCGAAGAGCACGTAGCGAAGCCGCTTAACAAGGTAAAGGTAGTATTCTGCGGAGACATCAGGAACAACATGGCCTATGCATGGATGTACGGCTGCGCCAAGATGGGAATGCACTTCGTAGCCTACGGACCGGACGAGCTCGCAGAGCAGGTAGACCCGGACGTTCTTAAGAGAGCAAGAGAAGTTGCAGAGTACACAGGAGCCAGCATCGAAGTATCCAGTGACGAAGCATGCCTCAAGGGAGCAGACGTACTTTACACAGACATCTGGGCATCCATGGGAGAAGAAGACCAGATCCCGGACAGAGTAAGGATGCTGACACCCTTCAAGGTGACCAAGGAGATGCTGGACAAGACAGAGAACCCGGACGTGATCTTCATGCACTGCCTGCCTTCATTCCATGACTTCGACACCACAATGGCGAAGGAGCAGAAGGAGCTGGGATATGACATCCGTGAAGTCACCGATGAAGTATTCCTTTCAAAGCACTCTGTGGTATTCGACGAAGCAGAGAACAGGATGCACACCATCAAGGCAGTTATCGTAGCCACCATCGGCTAGGAGGAAGACATGGCAGAAAAGATAGTAGTAGCATTAGGCGGAAACGCACTTCAGTCAGGGAAGATGGAACCCACAGCTGAAGCCCAGCTCCAGGTAGTGAAAGAGACCTGCGAGAGAGTGGCTGACATCAGCGGAATGGGATATGAAGTGGGAGTGGTCCACGGAAACGGACCTCAGGTAGGAAGGATCCTTCTTGCATCTGAGACCGCAAAGGACGTCACCCCTGCCATGCCCTTCGACGTATGCGGAGCCATGTCCCAGGGATACATCGGATATCACCTTCAGCAGGCTTTGAGAGACGCGCTGAGGAACAGAGGAAGAAACGTACCCGTAGCCACAGTAGTTACCCAGCTGGTAGTAGATAAGGATGACCCGGGATTCAAGAATCCCACCAAGCCCATCGGTCCCTTCTATACGGAAGAGGAAGCCATGAAGCTCAAGGAGGAGAAGGGCTACAGCATAAAGGAAGATGCAGGAAGAGGCTGGAGAAGAGTGGTAGCATCCCCGATCCCGAAGAAGATCGTAGAGATCGAGGCAGTTAAGACGCTCTGGCCCACGACGATCGTTATCACCTGCGGAGGCGGCGGTATCCCCGTCATCGAGAAGGAAGACGGATCCCTTGAGGGAACGGCAGCAGTCATCGACAAGGACTTTGCTGCAGAGCTTCTTGCGGAGCAGGTTGACGCAGACATCCTGATGATCCTGACAGAGGTCGAGCAGGTAGCCATCCACTTCAACAAGCCCGATCAGAAGAACCTGGCCAAGATGACCCTGGAAGAAGCAGAGAAGTACTGTGCAGACGGAGAGTTCGCACCGGGCTCAATGCTTCCCAAGGTACAGGCGGCCATGAAGTTCGTGAAGGCATATCCCGAGAAGAAGGCCATCATCACATCCCTTGCCAAGGCGGTGGACGCCCTTAAGGGAGAGACCGGAACGGTCATCGTGAACAAATAGGCTGGATTCAGATGTATTACTGCGATAGATGAATAATTAAAAAACTCCTTTACAAAAAGGGAAAAAGGCGCGCCATGGGGAACTGTGGCGAGCCTTTTGTTTTGCACTGACAATGGCTATATGGTAGAATTACTGTGTATGGGTCCGGCGTCAGAATATCAGGCGGGACCAGATGAAAGGAGACGAAATGAGTGATTTGAGAACCATCCGGGTCACCGGGAAGGGGCAGGTAAAACTGAAGCCCGACATGACCAGGATTTATGTGACCCTCAGCGGTCTTTACAAGGAATATGCAGAGACCCTGAAGCGGTCTTCCGAAGATACGGACAAGCTTAAAGAACTTCTGGCGGACTATGGTTTCGACCGTCAGGACCTGAAGACACTTTCCTTCGACGTGAACACGGAGTACGAGGGATATCAGGAGGACGGCGTCTGGAAACAGCGGTTCGCGGGCTACAGGTACAATCACGTGCTGAAGGTGGAATTCGATTCCGACAACGAGCTTCTGGGGAAGATACTCTACGGATTGGCTAACAGCGATCTGAACCCCGAGATCCGCCTTGGATACACTGTGCGCGACAAGGAAGCCGCCAAGAACGATCTTCTTGGCAAGGCAGTGCAGGACGCAGGGGAGAAGGCGAAGGTGCTTACAGCTGCGGCGGATGTGACGCTGAAGGATATCCGCACCATCGACTATTCCTGGGGAGAGGTGGACTTCGAAATAAGTCCCATGAGGAACATGATGATGGCCAAGGCTGCGGTTGTGGATGGTGCCATGGAGTACTCCATGGACATCGAGCCGGATGACATCCAGGTGTCCGACAATGTGACTGTGGTCTGGGAGATAGAGTGAGCGCGGGGCGCACTTTCCCTTGACAGTAAAAATAGCCGGAAGGTATAATTTGAGAAGAGATAAATCGTGCACGATGCGTAATCTTGAACGGCAGATGCGCGGTGGCGCAGACACTGGAGGAAAACATGAAATACAGCAGCTTTGAGCAGATCGCCCAGGTCTGCAGAGACAGCGAATCAGTAAAGAAGGTGGCGGTTGCCGGCGCGGCCGACGAGCATGTCCTTGAGGCGGTGATCGAGGCCAGACGGGAAGGGATCGCCGAGCCGATACTGGTGGGAGATCCGGAGAAGATCGCCCAGGGACTGGCTGAACTTGGATGCCGGCCGGACAGCTTTGAGATCGTGCCTGCCTACTCCGCCCAGGATTGCGGCGAGGAAGCCGTGGAACTGGTGAAGGCGGGGAAAGTGGATTTCCTCATGAAGGGAATGATAGAGACCAGAGACATCATGAAGCCCCTGGTGGCCAAAGAAAACGGCCTGAACACCGGCCGCACCATGTGCGTTTTCACCTACAACTACGTGCCCCAGATGACTAGGCTTCTGGCCCTGGCGGACGGAGGCATGATCCCTTATCCCACTCTGGAGCAGAAGAAGGACATCGTAGTAAACTGTGTGGAATCCCTGCACAAGCTGGGGATCGAGAGACCCACGGTGGCCATACTGGCCGGAGTGGAGAAGGTCAATCCCAAGATGCCTGAGACCACGGACGCTGCGGCTCTGGTGGAGATGAACAGGAAGGGCGAGATAGAGGGCTGCGATATTTACGGGCCCATATCCTTCGATATTTTCATGGACAAGGAGATCGCGGAGCACAAGGGCTACGACTGTCCCTGCTGCGGCGATTTCGACTGCTGCATCGTGCCCTCCATGGCGGCGGGCAACCTGATGCACAAGGCCATGATAATCTGCGGCGGCACCAAGATGGCGGGAGTCATCGTTGGAGCCAAGGTGCCGGTGGTGCTCAGCTCCAGAGGAGCTTCCGCAGAGGAAAAATTCGTTTCGATGGCGCTGGCGTCCCTTTTGTCGTAAGGGGCGGGGGCGCGGATGTTTTGCGCAAAAAACACTTTTGACATAGAGAGAGGAGCAATCTGATGAAACAGCTTTTGACAGGCGATGAAGCCATCGCCCGCGGCGCATACGAGGCCGGGGTCAGGCATGCTGCGGCATACCCGGGCACGCCTTCCACGGAGATCCTTGAGAACATCGCAAAGTACGATGAGATCTACGCGGAGTGGGCGCCCAACGAGAAGGTGGCTATGGAATCCGCAATAGGCGCATCCATGGCAGGAGCCAGATCCATGGCTTCCATGAAGCACGTGGGAGTAAACGTTGCGGCTGACCCGCTGATGACCTTCTCCTACATGGGAGTCAACGGCGGAGCGGTGCTGGTCACTGCGGACGAGCCGGGAATGTTCAGCTCCCAGAACGAGCAGGACAACAGGAACTACGCCAAGATGGGCAAGTTCCCCATGCTGGAGCCCTCTGACAGCCAGGACTGTCTGGACATGGTGAAGGCCGCCTATGAACTCAGCGAGAAATACAACGTGATCTTCATGATCCGCATGGTGACCCGTGTCTGCCACTCCAAGTCCCTGGTGGAAGTGGGGGAGAGGAAGGACGTTCCTGTCAAGGAGTGGAAACCGGATCCCATGAAGTACGTGGCTCTTCCTGCATACTCCAGGATCCTCAGGGTCCAGATGGAAGACAGGCAGAAGGCTCTTGAAGAGGCCAGTGAGAACTCGCCCTTCAATTACGCTGAATACACCGATGAACTTAAGGACGGCCAGAAGGTGGGAGTCATCGCTTCCGGCGCATCCTTCTGGTACGCCAAGGAAGTTTTCGGCGAGACCGCTTCCTACCTGAAACTGGGCTTCACCAACCCCATGCCGAAGAACATGATCACAGAGTTCTGCCAGAAGATGGATGTGGTCTACATCGTTGAAGAGGACGACCCCTACATCGAGGAATTCTGCCAGAGACTGGGATTCAAAGTCCACGGCAAGGACACCTTCCCGCCCTACGGCGAGATGACCCCCGACGTGCTCCGTAAGAGCCTGACGGGAGATACGCTTCCTGAGGTGAACTACGACCACAGCCTGGTCAACAAGAGGCCGCCGTCGCTTTGCGCGGGCTGCCCCCACAGAGGACTTTTCTTCAGACTGGGCAAGCGTAAGGACATCATGATTTCCGGAGACATCGGCTGCTACACACTGGCTGCCGGAGCTCCCTACAATGCCATGAACTCCACGGTCTGCATGGGCGCATCCATATCCGTGGGCCACGGCGCTCAGCAGGTGTTCAACCGCGCCGGCGTCAAGCGTAAGGTGGTCACCGTCCTGGGCGACTCCACCTTCTTCCACACCGGAGTGGAGTCCCTCATAAACACAGTATATAATCAGTCAAATACCATAAATATCATCCTGGATAACCGCATCACAGGCATGACGGGACATCAGCAGAATCCCGGCACAGGTTACACAGTGAAGGGCGATTCTACCATAGCCATAAACATCGAAGAGCTGGTGAAGGCCATCGGAATACGCCACGTGAAGGTCATCGACCCCAACGACCTGAAGGCCGTGGACGAGGCTCTGGACAGCTTCATGGATCTGGACGAACCCTCCGTGATCATCACCAGATGGCCCTGCGTCCTCAAAAAATTCTCTCAGGAAGACCTCAACGAATTCGAGGGTCTGTTCCAGACCAAGGACGTGGTGGATCCTGAGAAGTGTATCGGCTGCAAGCTCTGCCAGAAGACCGGATGCCCGGCTCTGATCTTCAATGCCGAGGACAAGAAAGTGACCATCAACCGCACCGACTGCGTGGGCTGCGATGTCTGCAAGCAGGTATGTCCCACTGGCGCTATCCTTAAAGAAAGTGAGGCGAAGTAAGATGACGAAGAACATTCTTTTGACAGGAGTAGGCGGACAGGGAACCATCCTTGCCGCAAAGATGCTGACCATCGGCCTCATGGAATCAGGATATGACGTTAAGATGAGCGAGATCCACGGCATGAGCCAGAGAGGCGGAAGCGTCACATCCCAGGTGAGATATTCTGAGGAAAAGGTCTACAGCCCGGTCATCGAGAAGGGCACGGCGGACATCATAGTTTCCTTCGAGAAGATGGAAGCCCTGCGCAACCTGGACTATCTGAAGCCGGAGGGCGGAGTGGTGGTCATCAATAACGTGGAGATTCCCTCCATGACCAACCTGACCGGTGAAGAGAAATACACAGAGGGAATCGAGGAGATAATCGAAGGCGCTGCCTCCAAGGTGATCTCCATCGACGCCACCAGACTGGCAGGCGAACTGGGATCAGTGAAGGCTGCCAACGTGATCCTTCTGGGAACACTGGTCAAATCCATGGGTCTGGACCATATCGACTGGGAGGACATCATCAGGAGAAACGTTAAGGAGAAGTTCATCGACCTGAACCTTAAGGCCATCAAGCTGGGAATGGACCTGGCGAAATAAGTTTTCGTACAAAACATCCAAGGAGGACCCACATGTCCATCAAACAGCTAGTCATAAATCCGGGCTCCACCAGCACTAAGCTGGCCGTCTTCGAGGACGACAGGCAGCTGCTGGAGAAGTCCATACCCCATCCTGCCGAGGAACTGAAGGAGTTCCCGGACCTTTACGACCAGATACCCTACAGGCTGGAAGCCATCAGAGCCTTCCTCAGAGACAACGGGCTGAAACCCTCGGACTTCGACGTGATCATGTGCAGAGGCGGCATGGTCTGGGGCATCGGCATGGGCGGCTTCAGAGTAAACGAGGCTCTGGCTGAGACCCTTAGAAACGAAGAGTACACGTCCCCACATGCATCCAATTTGGGAGGCATCATGGGCCGCATCCTGGCGGAGGAGGGCGGAATAGACGCCTACATCTACGACGCGGTGACAGCTGCAAGCCTGCCTAAGTTTGCAGCCATCACAGGATTCCCGGAGATCGTCAGGCGCTCCAGCTGCCACGTGCTGAACATGCACGCCATGGCGGAGCAGTATGCGGCGGATCACGGTCTGGACTACGCCTCTCAGCGACTTCTCATAGTCCACATGGGCGGCGGCATCTCCTACTGCGCCATGGATCACGGGCAGATCATCGATTCCATCGGAGACGACGACGGCCCCTTCTCACCGGAGAGAGCCGGATTCACCCAGATCCTTCCAATCGTGAAGATGTGCTACTCCGGCGACTACACTTATGCCGAGATGAAGCAAAAGATCCGAGGAAACGGCGGATTCAAGGCCTACTTCGGCACATCCAGCATGAGGGATATCGAGAAGATGGTTGAGGATGGCGATCCAAAAGCCACGCTACTGTACGACGCAGAGGCCTATCAGATCGCAAAGGGAATATGTGAGCTTTCCGTAGCCTTCAAGGGCAACGTGGACGCCATAATACTCACCGGCGGCCTGGCATATTCAGACAGGCTCACCTCCAAGATCTCGGAGTACGTGAAGTTCATCGCCCCCATCTACATCTACCCGGGCGAGAACGAGATGCTGGCACTGGCCAGAGGCGGCGTCAGGATAATGAACGGCACCGAGCGTGCAAAGGAGTTCAGGCTGGAGGACATTATAGAGGCCAACAAGCCTTTAGTATAACGTCAATATGAAGAAAACGCCCTGCAGGACCGATCGTCGGACCTCGCAGGGCACTTTTTCTATCCGCGTTCTGAAGCAACCTTTTCCAAAAGGTCTTCCGGGCTGCAGTAGAGGACTCTGGCCAGACGGACCACATATTCTGCCCGTGCCATGTTGATGTTCTTCTGGCGCTGCTCATACTGCTGTATGGTCCTGAGGGGAATATCACTTTGTTCTGCGAGCTGCGCCTGGCTCAGTCCTGCCAGTTTTCGATAGTACTTGAGCCTTGTTTCCCGGTTCCTTTCAGTACATATCTCATCCATGGCATCACAGAAGTGGCGGATATCCATCTCATGATACGGAGAGTACATGGATCTGATGTCCATGATGTTTTCCGGAGAGGCAATGCTCCTGAACGAAAGGCCGGTTTCCCACTGATAGTAAGCCAAAGCCCATCCCAGCCAGTATTCCTGCGTACGATAGTCCTTTGGCTTTACCTCCACTCGTTCAATGCCGTCGCCAAGGACAGCATAGGTCATCTCGATCCCTGACATTCCGGCGATTACCGTTGATTCGCCGTGTTCGAAGCGTTCCGCGATCTCGCTGTTTATGAATTGTTCCCAGAAGTCTCTCAGGCCGCAGTTGAGGTCGTTCACCGCGAAGTCCAGCATGTGCCCACAATTGGCGCGAGCCTTTTCCAGATAGATCTTATCGTAAGCGCGGATCATCTTGTTTGATCTCCTCATCCAGTATAGTGGTTATGTATAGATCGCCCTTCTGCCGTCTGTTCCGTTCGGTATTGAAATACTCTTTCCGGGCGAGCTTGTCGCGCATTTCCCTTTTGGCGTACCATTCCTTGGCTAAAGCGGTCTCGTACCCTATGAATGCGATGCGGTCAAAAGCCTCTTCACTTTTAAGAACAAACTGTTGTCCAAGTTTGCCTAAATGCATCGCATTGTTGAGCTGGCGATAGGAAATGGTGCCGTTCAAAAAATCCTGCGCGAAAGAGAAGTAACTGTCATCGGCCCTATAACCCAGCATGATATCTGCGCCGGAACAGTCGATCAAAAAACTATCGAGAATATACTTTCGGGCATCGAATGCAAGACTTGACGAAATGTCAAATTTCCTGTTACAAAGCAGAACTGCCAGCCAATTCAGAATACAGTTCTTTTCGCTGTTCAGATCAAGAACCTCCAAACCGTCCATTTCGATATCATAGATGTTGGCATACCCGTCCTGAAACATCGAAACTCCCCATTCCTTGGCCATGTCAATGGAATCGGTGCAATAGAAACCGAGACCGTAATCGTTATATGCCTTGCCATAACCGTACAGCGGCCTTACGAGTATGTGATCTGAACCGTGGAAAATGCGTTGGATCATGTACTGCCTCACTTGCTATACTCCTAAAGGAGTATAAATTCTGACTGAAGTATACTCCTTTGGGAGTATCGTGTCAATAAAAAAGGCGCAGATTTCCTGCGCCTTGATAGACATAGGGTTCTTTTATAACTCACGGCCTATACCATATGGATAAACTGTTTGAGTTGTACGGACAATATCCAGCAGTATGACGCATCAGTGGACCCTCACCCCATTTTGATGTGACAACCGAAGCTTTTGCAGATGGACCGGCAGAATAGATGATTGCAGAATGACCGCCACTTGGATAATATACTTTACGCCCCACAGCTGGCGTTGTCGTCGAAGTATAACTGCCATCAGTCATATATGCGGAAGGATAGTTGATCCATCTGGTATTACTTGTAGATGCACTGTACCATGCATAGGAATGACAATTATACTTTGCTGTTGATGTGCTAATAAATGTTGCATTAGGATAGCTCGACATGGCGGCATTGTTTATGGCGGTTTTTTCAGTGCTCGTGTAGTCGTTTGTAGCGTATAAGGCGGCCACTGCTGTTCCTTTTGGAGTATATACTGTTACATTTGTATATACTATAGTTGTCCTCAACAGAGGTTCACGAGAAGTGTTATCAGAGGAAGACAACAGATACAATTCAATCTTATCCAATACCATGCCTGCAATGCTTTTGTTTACTTCTGGGCAGTTCAAACCATTGATGACGGTACCTCTGTTCATGTTTTCTATGGTCTCGAGAACATCACTACGCTGAAGCAAAAAGTCAAGCGCCAAACATTGTCCCCTAACACTATCTACAGCTTCCCGAGGAGTGTTGTATAACAGGATATCGACACTCAATGGGTATTCCAGAACTGCTGCAACTAATTCCTCTGTAGTGAGGCAATTTAGTTGAGACCTGTCTACAGTTACAGCCTCTACCATTTGATCGTGAGAAGTAAAAGTGCTCCAAACATCACTTTCCACATTAATCTCATACAAAGAGTTTTGACTACTTTGTACTTGATCTGCTGACACATCGGTCAGATAGAAACATTGCGATAACAATGCTATGGCGGTTAAAAAGGCAAGTACTCTCTTCAATTATTCTCCTTTCCGTGAAACACATTACTTTTGCACGCTATGCTTATATTCTATCTCCACATACTCTCTTATCGCTTCGAGAATCATGGGAGCGATAGACTTATTAGATTCAGAGCAGTCAAGTTCTGCTATTAACATGTCCTGATCAAGTGACTCCAGCAATCGTGGCAAGTCGCCCCTCTCCAGCAGCAGATTCAGGGCGGTACAGTATTCTCTCACTACGTCAAGACCGGCTGTGTGGGACAGATAATATTCGCCTTCATCGTCATCAGCACTAGATACCGTGCCGTTAAGAAGCACATCCACGATCAGCGGATACTCTAGTGTAGCCTTCAGCAATTCCTCTGTTGAGTAGTCTTTCAATACGCTTTCATCCACCCTCAGAGCCTCGATCATTTCTTCGTGAGATTCGTACGACTTCCATTCAGGACTATCCTGGGTGACCGGATACAAAACAAATCTTTCTGCGGCGTAAACTATCCCCGAAAGGGCTATCAGTAATGCTGCGATCAGTGCGGCTACCATGGCCATGCGTATCCTGTGACGCCCCAGACTTACAAATACGTGTTCGGACGAAGAGGCTATTCTATCAAGCTTCTCTCTAAACACTTTTCGGAACACATAGGTTTCAGAGTATTCATCGGGATCAGGCAGATCTCGTACGTCATTTTCGAGTGCGTATCCCAGAGCCATTATCAGTCTGTCTTCCATTTTATCTTTATCCCCTTTTGATCATCTCTGCGAGAGTATTTCGTGCCCTGTAGTATCTTCCTTTGACTGCTGCAATGGAAAGCCCCATCAGGTTTGAGATCTCGCTGAAAGTGTATCCGTATATCCCATACAGATACAAAACCGATCTTAGATTTTCCGGCAAAGTCATTATCAGTTCCCCAAGGTCCACTGCATCGATATCATTGAATGTCCCTACCGGGACCGAATTCTCTGCGAGGTCATCAAGTCTTGTTGCATTGCCGTCGGGCCTTCGCAGTTCTTTTCTAAGCATGTCCAGGGCAGTATTCTTCGTGATCACAACGAGAAAGAATTTTGTTTTTCCCGAATCAATGTCGCCGACCTTGGAGAAGTTTTTTGCGACCTTAAGAAAGGCCTCCTGCACGGCGTCTTCGGCCAGATAATCATCCTTCAAAATATCTCTGGCCACGCAAAACATGAGCCGCTGATATTTCTCGACCATCTTTGTGAACTTGTTACGGGAACTCTCTTCCACGAGAGCCGCAAAGCAGATCGCCAGCATGCTGAATTCTCCTTCGTGGCGTTTTCAACTAATAAAACGAAAGAACAGCCCAAATCGTTACATGCCTGTAAAAAAAGGCGCAGATTTCCTGCGCCTTGGTCATCATATTGAGTTAGCCGAAGTACATCTTGGCCACCTTCCCGAAACTCGGCATGGAGTTCACCACGGTCTCATGGGAGACGCAGTAAGAAAGCCTGAAGTAGCCGGGGCCCATGAAGGCGCTGCCGGGGGTGGCCAGGATCCGTTCATCCTTAAGTTCGTCGCAGAAGGCCGCGTCATCATCTATGGGGCTCTTGACCCAGAGATAGAATGCCCCGTCGGGTTTGACGCAGCTGAATCCCATGGCAGTCAGTCCTTCGTAAAGATCGGCGCCGTTTCTCTCGTAGAATGCCACGTTGGACCTGAGTCCGGTGCAGCGGGCGATGGCCAGCTGCTGAAGGGAGGGAGCGTTTACGATGCCAAGCATTCTGTTGGCTGTGGAAAGTGAAAGGACGAACTCATCCCATCCGTCGGACTGAGGAGGTACCAGCACGTAGCCGATACGTTCTCCGGGAAGGGACAGGGACTTGCTGTAGGAATAGCAGATAAGGGTGTTATCGTAGAAGTCCGGGATATGGGGCACCTTGGCTTCGCCGTAGACCAGCTCCCTGTAGGGCTCGTCGGAGATGATGTAAATGACTGTGCCAAGTTCTTCCTGCTTAGACTTGAGGGCATCAGCCAGTTGACTTATGACTTCTGCAGGATAAACCGCGCCTGTGGGGTTGTTAGGGTTATTGATTATCACAGCCTTTGTCTTAGGGGTGATTTTGGCGCACATCTCCTGCACGTCGGGCATGAAGCCTGACTCGGGATGAGGAGCGATCACCACGGGCACTGCGCCGTAGTTTGAAAGGTAGTTGTTGTATTCCAGGAAGTAAGGAGCGAAGACGATCACCTCGTCGCCGGGCTCCAGAATAGATCTCATGGTGATGTTCATGGCTGAGGCTGCGCCTGCGGTCATGACCACGTTGGCCGCGGAGTAGGATGTGCCGTAGCGGCTGTTGAGATCCTCTGCGATGGCCTGCCTTGTTTCTTCGAAACCGGCGTTTGACATGTAGCCATGGAGCTTCAGGGGATCTTCTGTCTTAAGAATGTCGATCATGGCGTCCCTGAGCTCTTCGGGCGCGGGAACGTTGGGGTTTCCCAGACTGAAGTCATAGACGTTCTCCGGGCCGTAGACGGCGGCCAGTTTTTTGCCCTCCTCGAACATGCGGCGGATGGCGGAACTTCCGTGGACTCTGGGTCTCATCAAATTGGATATCATATCTATTCTCCTTTACATCTTGTGGTAGTGCTGCATTATGAGGATGCGTGCGCCGGGGATGTCATCCGACCGGATGGCTTCAAGGATCTCCCTGTGCTCGTTGATTATGTTCAGGCGCTCGCTCTCGTTCTGCTCGTGGTCGTAGAGGGTCACGAGATAGAATATGTCGTAGATCTCGCGGTACATCTTGTCCAGGAAGGGATTGGAGGCGCACCTGATGAAGCAGGAGTCGAATCCCAGAGAGTCCTGGATGTATTTGTGATAATTCCGTGAGTTATAGCTCTTTTCCTGACTCCTGAGGGAGGCGTCCAGAAGCTTTACCAGCTTCTCCCGCCTGTCCAGTGAGACATTGAGCTCCAGGGCTCCGAGGATCAGGGTCTCCATGGCCTTCTCCACCTGGCGGAAAAGGGCGGGGGAGTACTCGATGACTCTTGGCCCGGCGTTGGGGGTGACCTTCACCAGCCCGTCCCGCTCCAGCATTGAAATGGCTTCACGGATGGGGGTGTTGGATACGCCCAGCTCGTTGGAAAGGGAAAGAATATTGATCTTGTCGCCGAATCTGTACTGTTCTCCCAGGATCCTTTCGCGGAGCAGATCGTAGATCTGGTCCTTCATGCTCTTCTTGATTATATCCATTGGAATATCCTTTCATTCAGCCGCCTGCAGGCGGCAGCCCCTTGATCTAAAGGGTCTCGGGCAACTGTTGTTCGTGCACGAAACATTATAAAAAGTATATTTCCGAGGGGTTCCCGGTGTCAAGTGCCGGGGTGGGATTTTTGCGCAAAAAATCCCGGCCGGGGCCCCCGCCTCACCAATGATATTCTTGTATGGACAAAACAAATAATGTATAATTAGAAGGGCGCAGTATGCGCACCGCAGATTTGTGTTGCAGCAATAGTTGACAGATACACGGAGGAAGCTGATATGAAGAAAGCAGGCAAGGCGGCTCTCATATCCCTCGGAGCTCTGGGCAGCGCGGCGCTGGGCGCATCATACCTCCTGGCGAGGGTGGTGGCCAGACCGCAGCGCAAGACCTTCGAGTTCAGGGTGAACGACCTCAGGGAGCACGGACGCTGGGAGGATTACGACAAGCTCAGGAAGGTCCCCTACACCGTTGAGATGTTCGACGGTCATGTTTTGCACGCCACGTTCATTCCGGCCACACTGGAGACCAACAGGTATGTGATAATCTCCCACGGCTTCGGCGACAACCGGCTGGGAAGCGCCAAGTATGCCCTGATGTATCATGCCATGGGCTTTAATTCCATAATCTACGACACCAGGGGCATGGGGGAGAACAGGGAACAGGCCATCACTCTCGGCCTTAAGGAATCCAGAGACCTGATCGATCTCATCCTGGACACCCGCAAAAGATACGGCCGTGACATCGTACTGGGACTCCACGGCGAGTCCATGGGCGCGTCCTTCCAGATCATGGCCCTCAAGTATATGCCGGACATAAGCTTCATGATCTGCGACTGCGGATTCGCCAGACTGGAGGACGTGCTGGACGTGCAGATCACCAAGGTGTTCCACCTGCCTAAGTTCATGGTGAAGCTGGCAAGCCTGGGATCGGCGGTGTTTTACGGTTACCGCTACGGGGAAGTGCAGCCCATAAAGATGCTTAAGAACGTTAATAACATTCCAATCTGTTTCTGCCACGGTACGGCGGACAGCTTCATCCCATACCACGAGTCGGAGATGATGTTCGAGGAATACAAGGGTTACAAGGAGCTCCACCTCTTCGAAGGTGCGGAGCACGTGGAGAGCCTCAACGCAGACCCTGAAGGATATTACGAGATGACAGCCGATTTCATAGAGAGGGTGCTGGGCTGAGCCCTGACCCGGAAGCGGCTTTGGAGAATAAAATGGAATTTCTTACTAAGAGACAACAGAAGTTTTACCGCGCCATGGAGAAGACTCCTCTCACCAAGGCGCTGCTCACCGACTGGTTCATTCTGAAGGGGAGACAGAAGATCGACTACTACTCACCCAAGATCGATGAGGCCATCAGGAACTACAAGGGAAACGATGCCTGGCTGGACGATCCCGGGGCGGTGAGGAATGCCCGCAGGGAGATAATCTTCCACATGTTCGCATACGGTATTTTGCCCTACGAGTACTATATGTTCAGGTTCAGGGACTGTTCGCCCAGGAAGAAGGATTCGTTCCTTACGGACAAGCTGACGGTGGCCAACCTGCACAAACTCAATGACTACGCCTACCTGGATCTTTTCAACAACAAGTGGAAGACCTACGAGAAGTACGGGCAGTTCTACGGACGAAAGATGGTGAGGATCGGATCTGAAGAGGACAGACCGGTGTTCGATGAGTTCGTGAAGGACAATCCGGTATTCGTCAAGAAGGGCGAGTACGGCGCCATGGGCCGCACGGTGGAAAAGGTGGATTCCTCGGACTATCCATCCATGGATTCGCTTTTTGCCCATCTGATGGCTGAGCTGAATACCCTGGACAAGGGCGGACTGATCCTGGAGGAACTGATCCATCAGAGCGCCAAAATGGCATCGCTGAATCCGTCCTCTGTCAACACTCTGAGACTCATGACTCTCCTGGGAGACGACGGAGAGGTCATATACAAATTCCCCTGGATGAAGATCGGCCGCAACGGCAGCTTCGTGGACAACGGCGGCTCCGGCGGCATGTTCGTGCAGGTGGACGAGAAGACAGGCATCGTCAGGACCAACGGCGCCACCGAGACCGGAGAGGTGTACTACATCCATCCGGATTCAGGCACGGTGATCCCCGGCTTCCAGGTGCCCGACTGGAATCAGGCGCTGGAGCTTGGCAGGAAGCTGGCACCCATCACACCCAGGGTCCGCTACGTGGGCTGGGATCTGGCCCATACGGACAAGGGCTGGATCGTGGTGGAAGGCAACTTCGCTTCACAGTCCCTTTATCAGAACTGCGACCAGATGGGCCGCAGGTACGACATGGCAGCCATAGTCGACAACCTGAAGGATCTGTCGGAGATACCGGAATAGTCCGCCGGGGCGGGCTTGAATATTTTGCTTAGGGAGACTCGAGGGAGGAAAGATGAGCAGCTTTGAAAACTTAAGGATCGTCGATAACTTTTACCAGACTTCACTGTTTTTCCCAATGCCGACGGTGGCCATATCCACCCTCTGTGAGGACGGATCCACATCGGTGGGACCATATTCTCTGATCCAGCCATACTACGTGGCGGGCAAGGACTATTACGCCATGCTGCTGCAGTGCAGGAACTCTTCCAACACGGCGCAGCACATACTTCAGACAGGGAAGTGCGCCATAAACTTCCTGCCGGATGAGCCCAGGTACTTCAAGGAGCTGGTTAAGCTCAGCTGGCCTGGGGACACGCCTCAGGGCAAGATGCCCAACTTCAGCCTTACCATGGAAAAGAGCCAGATCCAGGAGGAGGATCCCGGTGACGTGAGACCCATGGTGCTCACCGACGCCATCCAGGTCATCGAGTGCACATGGATGAGGGAACTGGACGGGGCAGCCTCCGACAAGGCGGGAGAACTCAATGGCTATGAGCCGCCCTACCATGACTTCAACGGGATCACCAGCAAGTTCGGGGCACACTTCATACTGAGGGTGGACC
>JAEEGF011184914.1_pt1 | contig 15835 bp, 15 predicted proteins | sample 9134171 | NCBI WGS metagenome assembly JAEEGF01 (sample SAMN16246542, study PRJNA631951) | gut metagenome | biome: gut microbiome; feature: rumen; material: AP-attached | host: Bos | place: Iran: Karaj | collected 2018-10
ATTTTGATAGTATCATAAACACAGTGATTGTTCATCATTGTATTTCAAGTCATATACATTCACGTTTAACTATACTGTTGTATAAGAGTTCTCCAATTCATCGCTAAATTATATTTATACGAGCTCTTACGATATATCATATTGCGTCTATCTCTTCAGTAGCTAACCAAAAAGGTTTACGCTCAGCGTTTGGATTGCTTGATTCTCTTGCAAGACAAGTTTAAGACTCCTCAATTTATAAACGCGGACAGATTATTTCCATCTCTAACACTTTCCATAAAATCCCAATAAATTGTTTTCTATAAAAATCAGAAAATAATTTAAATTCAATTATGATAGTTATTAAAGATTTCAATAAAAATGTACAATATGCATAACATACTTGTGATTTTATTATTCATAAAATCTTAACTGTATGAAAGCCATCCATCATTTTCATCAAAATATTACCGTCCTTATTGGCAAATAGAAAATGCTAACTATCAGTAATACCATGAAGGTAATCAGTACTTCAATTGCTTGAATAGTGATCAAATGGTGATGAATATTTAAACCATTTAACGACTAACAGTTGACGACCAGAATATAAATTTTTCATTATATCCTCTTCAGACACAATTGCTTGCGCTGGAATATACTTGTTGGTCCTAGTACGCAAATACTAGTGCAAATGTACTGCAAATACACATGTTTCAAGTATTATAAATTCGCTATTTGCGGTAACGAATTTTAATATAGCTTTGCATGCTATAGTTTTAATACCTTTATCATACATTTTATTTCACAAAATGAAATATAAATTTCTTTATATTTTCGCTATATTACAAGCTTATGTCCTATATCATGTTCTTGGGTATTAGGAATATCGTCTCCTGTATACCTCCTTACTATATTAAGTATATACTTTTTGCAATTCTTAGTCAATGGTTTTTTGAGTTTTATTTGATAATTTCGGCTTGTTATGGTAGTATATTCAGTCATAAATGGGGTGAAGGTTATGGCAAGATATTATTGGGATGAATTTTCTTTTAGAAGAGACTTAAATCAAATATTACATTTAATGGAAAAGGAAAAGGATCCACAGGAAAAAGTTAGATTAGAAGCATGTTATGACGGAGCTAATAATCTACTTTATTCATCATTTTTAATGCCTGATGTTAGTACTCCATTACCTAAGAGAATACATAGTTTATATTATGATTTTTTAAGTGATCAAAGATATTTTGGTTTAATAGATGTTTATATGGGTATTATGGAAAAACATCTAAAGTTATATAATGAAGCTCAAACTAATTATGAAAGTCTTGTTGAGAATATAAGAAAAACAGGTGCTAAAGTTAGTAAAGACCAAGCTGTTAGTCTTTGTTATGATTTTTATAAAGATTTAGACGAAGAGTTATTTAGTCATTTTGAACCTTTTTATAAAAAGAGATATAGTCAATTATTGTTTTTGAGAGAAGCAGAACAAACTGGTACTTCTTTAAATGAAGGTAATCAATTCTATATATATGGTTTAAATAAGAGTTATGTTAATGTACTTGGTACTAATACTCCAAGAATGCCTCTTTTATTAATTCATGAAACCGGTCATGTTATTGATAGTAGTTTTAATCCAGAAGCTTCTAGAGAACCTAGCAAGTTTGAAGAAGTTTCTTCTATATTTATGGAATTAGTTGCTTGTTATCATAAACTAGGTAATTTTGGTGGCAATTATTATAATAAACATATTATGGATAAGATATCTTCTATTTTTGGAGATACTTTATCAGCTGATGATATCTATAAACTATTAGGATATTATAAAGAGAATCATTATAAAATTGATGAAGATTTCTATAAACTTGCTATGGAAGATGGATATACTAAAAGAGAAATTAGAGATACTATGTGTAGTGAAAATATGAGAAACATTGTCTATCCTATTGCTTTCCCATTATCTATATATTTCTTTAGTATCTATAAGCATGATAAAAAAGAAGGTTTAAAGGAATTAAAGAAATTCTTAAGTACTACGGATAGAGATGTTTATATGCCTCTTTTAATGTCTGATCATTTACGAGATGTTGTTGATACTGAGTTAGTTGGTATGATGAATACCGCCAATGATTCTTTTAAAGAAGAATTAGGTAGGAGGTTATAATATGGCAAATTATAAAGATGTTATACATAGTGATATGTCTTTTATAGGCATATATAAAGACTATACTCCTATTGTAGATGAGATAATTGCTAAATTAGAAGGTACTTCTGTTAGTGGTGTTAAAGTTGGTGCACATATTAGTACTAGTTCTAAGAGCATTTTATTAAATGCTAAAGAATTCTACTCTTCTCTACCTGGTTATGATAAGTTATTTAGAGATTATAAAAGTGATAGTAGAAATACTTATAATTTTAGAAAATTAAGAAAAGATGAAGTATTAGGTGGTGAAACTACACCTATTCCAGGTACTAATAATACACATATATTATTTGGTTATGATAATACTTTTAATGATTATACAACAGCAATTCACGAATATAGTCATGGTATATCTGTAATGTTAAATCCTAAGCATTTCTTAGAGACAGAAAAGTATTGTTTAAGAGAAACTGATTCTATCTTTATGGAAATGATTGGTAGTGATTTTACTGCTTCTAGATTAGGATTACAAAAAGATGCTCAAAATGTAGCACTAGATATATTTGATGATAATTTAGGTGATGCTACATACATGTACTCTAAATTATATATGTATATGAAAACCAGTTTTAAATGGAATAGAACTAATATAGAAAATTATTTAAGAAAATGTGGATATAGTGATGGAGAAATAGATTATTGTATGAATCTATATCTAAAAGATTGTTTTCATTATTTAATTTCATATTTAAATGCTATAGAATTATATTTAATATATAAACAGGATCCTAAAGCTGCTTTAGATATTTGTTTAAGAATAGTTAAAGCCAGTGATATGAGTAGTAGTAAATACTTAGAATATATTAAAAGTATGGGCATTGATCCTGGTAAAAATATTTATTCTTATTTAGATTATTTACAAAAGAAAGATATGGAGTTAGGCAATGGAAAGAGATTACAGTATAAAATTAGGTGATTTAAAGAAGAAGTTAAGATATTTAAAAAGTATTTATGATGGTAGTTCTTTATTAAAAAATGATATTTTAGGTTTAACTATACTTATTGAGAGAATTAAATCTAATTTTAATGTGCCTTTTATTAAGGAAACTAATGATGAATATTTTGAAGAAATAGTTGAAGATTTTAATGGTATAAATAGATCTATTGATTTAATAAGTGTTTTAGAAAAGTTAGATCTTCAATCTATAGGTAATCCATTTTTAAATATATCTCCTAGTTATACTACTCTACTATTATCAGATGGTGAAGCCGTTGATTTAGCATATGATTTTTATCAGACACAAGCTAATATATTCTTTAGCAATTTTTTAGATGTATATGATTCATTACCTAATCATTTACAATTTATTAAACCTAATAGTAATACTAATGGAGAAATGTCTAGATTAAAGAGTACTAGAGAATCTTATATATTTGTACCTAATAATCCTAATATTACAAAAGCTACTATTTTAATACATGAATTACAACATGCTATTGACGGTATAGAAAATGATAAGTTTGTAGATAATATTATGGTTAAAGAAGCTACAGCTATGTTTATGGAAATGATAGCTGCTGATTATATATCTGGTAGATTTAAGATCCCCAGAGATGGAACTATGAGAAGAGCTGAACAACACAGTATTGTTTTAACTGATTCGTTATATTTATTAGATAAGTATGAGATGTTTAAAAGTTTAGATGGAGAACATATTACAGGATTAGAAGAATTCTATGAAAAGTTATATAAAAAAGATTATGATGATGACGAGATAGAAACATGTCTAAGGTATTCTACTGATTCATTAGTAAGTTACCAATTACCTCATTTACTTGCTATAGAATTATATTATATGTATAAAGAAGATAAGGAAGATACTTTAGAATACTTATTAGGTATTGTTAATTATTGTACTGATGATAATATAATGAGTGTTTTAGAAGGTTGTGAAATAAAACTTGGGGAACATTATTATAAATATCAAAAAGCTTTAGAAAAGCAATTAAAAAGAAGCAATTAAGCTTCTTTTTTTAAGTATTCATAATAGTCTTCTATGATGTTAAACATTTCTTCTGATGATTTACTTTGACATATTTTATTTTTTATTTCTTTATTCTTAGGCATTCCTTTTAAGTAATAAAGTATAAAAGCTCTTATTTCTAAGTTAGCTACTTTTTCTGGTTTGTCTTGTAGTAATAACTCATAATGTTTTTTCATCATCATTATTTTTTCTTCATTAGTAGGAGGTGCTGGTATAGTACCTTTTTCTAAATATTCTACACATTCTTTTATTAACCAAGGATTACCTAGTACTCCTCTACCTATCATTACAGCATCACAATTGGTATAATCTAGCATTTGTTTTGCTAATTCTGGAGATGTTACATCTCCATTACCAATCACTGGTATTTTAACTGCTTCTTTTACTTGTTTTATTATATTCCAATCTGCTTTACCACTATAGCCTTGAGATCTAGTTCGAGGATGGACAGCAATAGCAGAAGCTCCTGCTTCTTCACATTTTTTAGCTATTTCTACGGCATTTATATGTTTTTCATCCCAACCACTTCTTATTTTAACAGTTACAGGGGTTTTTACGGCTTCTACAACAGATTTGACTATTTCATATACTTTATCTGGATCTTTAAGTAATGCACTTCCTGCTTGAGCTTTTAATGCTACTTTTGGTACAGGACAACCCATATTAATATCAATTATATCTGGATGCATTCTCTCTTCTACAATTTTAGCTGCTTCAACAAATGATTCTTTATCACTACCAAATATTTGTTGAGCAATAGGTCTTTCACTTTCATCCATTTTTAGTAAGTCAAAGGTTTTTTCATTAGAAAAGCAAATAGCTTTATCAGATACCATCTCTGCATAGATAAGACCTGCTCCCATTTCTTTGATGATCTTACGGTAAGATGTATTAGATATACCTGCCATGGGTGCAAGAACTATTTGATTTTTAATTTCGACATCTTTTATTTTCCACATAAAGATCCCTCACTAACTCCGTAATTATATCAAATTATGTTAATTTTTGTAAATTATACATAGTTTATTTTAATAAATTAGCACTCTCTATTGACAAGTGCTAATTATAGTATTATGATACAGGTATAGAAAGAAGGAAAGAATTAAGATGAAATTAATTCCAAGAGATTTTTATTTAGATGACATTTTTGACGACTTTGGTCCAAGAGTACCAGCAAGAGTAAATGATATGAAGTGTGATGTTTATGAAAAAGATGGAAATTATAACATCGAAATGGATATTCCTGGATATGATAAGAAAGATATCAAGATTGAATGTGATGATGGTTTATTAACAATTTCTGCTGAGAAGACTTCTGAACATAATGATGAAAGTAAAGATAAGAAGTATATCAGACGTGAAAGATCATATGGTAAAGTATCTAGATCATTTAGTTTTAATGATATAGATGATGAAGCTATTAAAGCTGAATTCAAAGATGGTATTCTTAAAGTTGTAATACCTAAATCTGATAAAGTCGATTCTAAAAAAGTTATCGAAATACAATAAAAAAGAAGTTCTAAGAACTTCTTTTTTTATACTTGATTATTTTGTTGTACTGGAGCAGGTTGCTCTTTTCTTTTCTTAGATAGTAATGTCTTAGCAAGTATTATTAGAACGATTGCACCTACTAGTAAGCAAATACCTAGGATTGGTCTAAAGACAATCCATGAGATAGCTATTACTACTAGAGAAATAGCTAATCCAACGAATACTGATACTAATCCAGTAGCTCCGTTTACAAGGCTTCCTAATATTGGAACATAAGATGATAATGTTGTTAATGGACCAAAGATTGATTTAATACCAGCTATAATTAGAATAGTACCAACTAATCTTAATACCCATTTAAAGATCTTTTTACCTTTTTCAATACCAGCTATAACTGTAGCTCCATCATGAGTGCCTTCTGTGAAATATGTATATTTAGTATTTTCTTTTGTAACATATTCACCTATTGTATCTCCACTTAATTTACCCATTACAGTAACATCACTATATGAAGCATATTCAAAGCTAATACGAACATCACCTATTTTAGGTTCTTCAGGAGTTTCTGATTTCATGATATAAGCATTATATACTTTGTATCCTTCTGGTAATGTAGCTCCAGTTAATTCACTATATGTGTTTTTGGCAGATAGTGATGATTTGAAATCAGAAGATAATTTGTAAGCACCAACTTTTAAGTTAGCTGCTGTTTGAGTATTTTGTTCGTATGGCAATGCACCAGGATTTGTATGACCATTTTGTTCTTTAAAAGAAGATGAATCAATTGCTTCACTACTCCATACTTTTTTGTATGTGTATCTAGTTTCTTTATCTGTTTCTTCTTTTTCTTCTTCCCATTGATACATTTCAACTTTTCTTGTTAGTAATGGAGTTTTAACTGTAACATTAAATGTTGAATCAGTTAATTCTTCATCACCAAAGTCTAAGTTACCTGATGTAACAATTAAATCGCCATCATGATCTTTAGATACGGCATCACTTTTTACATCAACATAATTATCTTTTAATTCTTTAACATCATGAATATTAATTACGTTACTTCTCTCGTTAAATATTAGAACTATAATGCCAATTATGATGATAATAATTCCACCAAATATACCAGAGAAGGAATTCTTCATTCTTGTTCCGAAACCTTTCTTTTCAACGACTGTATCGCTCATTTTATCACCTCTATAATTATTTTATCATACAAAAAAAGAATAGTTAACTATTCTTTTTATTTAACTTTTCTTGTTGTTTTTTTAGTTGTAACTTTTCTAGTTTTCTTAGGTTCTTCAACTACAACTTCTTCTACTACTTCATAAACAACTTCTTTTTTTTCATAAGCTATTACGTATTTGTAGAATAAAGCTGCTAAGATTCCACCAACTAGTGGTCCAACAATAAATACCCAAAGTTGTTTTAAAGCTTCTCCTTGAGTTATTAAAGCAGGTCCAATACTTCTTGCAGGGTTAACACTTGTTCCAGTAAATGGAATACCAAAAATATGAACTAGTGTTAAAGCAAGTCCAACTACTAGGCCGTTTGTATCGCTATCTTTCTTAGTAACTGAAAGAACTACTAATACAAATACAAATGTTAAAATGGCTTCAACAACTAATGCTACTAGTACCCAGTTTTTAAATGCTGCTTCACCAAGTACTCTTAGTTTTCCAAATCCATTTGCACCTAGGTTATCTTTTCCAAATATCCATGTTAAAACAAATGCACCAACTAGGCCACCTAATACTTGAGCAAATACATAGTATACACAATCGAATATTGATATTCTTCCGTCAATTAAGGCTGCTATTGAAACAGCTGGATTAACATGAGCACCAGATACTTTGCCAATTGTGTAAGCTAATGCCATAAGGATTAAACCAAATGCTAATGCAATTATTAATCCATGGTATAGATATGCATAAGATGTAGGAGCACCAAGTTTAGTTAAGTATTTACTAACTAATACAGCAGTTCCACATCCGAATACTACAAGTAAACATGTACCTATTAATTCAGAAACAAATTTTCTTACCATAACAAATCCTCCTTGTAAATATTATATCACTTATTAACAACTAATGTGTAAATAGTGGTATAATTTAAATATAAAAAATATTTATAATTAGGTGATGTTATGATAATTAGAAATTTGAAGAGAATAATTAGAACTCTATTCTTTCTAGCTATATTTGTGGTATTAGTAGTAGCAGGTGTTATAGTTGGTATTAATATGTATAGAGATTTAAGAGGTAATGAAGCTAAGAAATACTTGGTAGAAAAATATGGTTTTGCAGAGAAAGAGTTATTCGTTAAAGAGTTTAAGGAATACGTTAATAGTGATGTTGCTAATTGTGATACTCTTTGGTTAAAGGAATGTACTGATGATGAAAACTTAGTATCTGTTATTAACTTTAAGACTAAAGATAATAAGGAAATAGAAGTTTTATTCTATAAAGATGAAACATTCTCAGATGATTATGATGCTGAGCCTACTAAGGCATGGAAAGATGCTAAAGCTAGAGAAGAAGAAATTAAGAAGCAACAAGAAGAACAAAGACAAGAAGAAAGAGAAAAAGCTAAAGAAGACAAATAAAAAAGGAAGTTAACTTCCTTTTTATTTTTTATTTAATTCACCATCATATCCATCAGTTAATACTTTAGATAAGGTATAGTCAATTAGTTTTTCTCTATTATTCTTTACTTTACCTGCTAAGACGTCATTATATACAACATCTAATACTGGTCCAAGACTTTCTTGAGATACTCCTAAGTTAAGTAAGTCTTTACCATTAATCTTTAATTCGTTCTTTTTAATGAATGATGATTTTCTAGTAGATCCTTTTAGTCTTTCATAATCTTCATTTATCTTAGATAAATCAGATACATAAGCAGGATTCTTAGCATAGTAATTAGCTTTTTTAACTTTGAATAAATCATCTATATCTTCAGTTCCAAATTTAGATAAGAATTGTTTAATTCTTTGTGGATCTTCAGGAACATTATAATCATGATATTCTATTAACTTAGTTACTTTTTGAATAGTCTTTTTATTAAATCTTAATCTATTAAGAATTTCTCTAGTCATTTCAGAACCTTTAATAGCATGGTTCTTAAATGTACCTAAACCATTTTCATCTTTATGGAATGTAAATGGTTTAGCAATGTCATGGAATAACATAGCTAGTCTTAATTCTAGATTTGTTTCAATACATTTAACAGATACTAGAGTATGTTCTAAGACATCATATATATGATGTGGATCTGATTGTTCAAATCCTTCCATAAGAGCTAGTTCTGGGATTATTTCAATCATTATATCGAAATATTTTTTGATATAGAAATCTGCTCTAGGTGTAACCATTAATTTACTTAGTTCGTCTCTGATACGTTCAACAGCTACATCTTTAAGTAATTCTTTATCTTCCATCATGTATTCTTGTGTTTCTCTATCAATACGCATTCCATATTCTGCTGATAATCTAATAGCTCTTAAGATACGTAATGGATCAGCTTTGAATAGTTCATCATCTTCACCATTTAACTTAATTACTTTATTAGTAATATCTACAACACCAGTGTTGTAATCTATAAGTCCATCTTCATCAGAATATGCTAAAGCATTCATAGTAAAATCAATAGTAGCTAGATATGATTCTAGTGTATTGTCATTTACTCGATATTTGAATATTTTCATTGGGAATTTTGAATTAACTAAACATAGTTTATCTCCATCAATATATGTCTTGCAATCTAAACCTTTTAAGCATTTTTGTACTTGTTCGATTGTAGCATTTGTAGAGATATCATAGTTAACTGGTTTTTCGCCTAGAACCCAATTACGGACTGCGCCACCAATGATATATGCTTCGTAGCCATTGTCATTAATCATGTTAAGAACTTCATTTACAGGTTTTGGTATAACAATGTTCATACATATACCTCCATATCTTTCTACCCTCTATATTATTATAATAAAATTTGTCAAATTTGTATACCCAAAAAGACACAAAAATTTATTTTGTGTCTACTTGTTTTACTTCTTCTTGTTCTTTATTTTTCTTATTTAATTTACGTTTTTCATCTAACATTGCGAAGATTATTAGAGCTAATCCTACGATTAGGATGTATACATACCATGGGATTTGACTCCAATACTCGGCCGTTAAGAAGATTATGTTAATTACTAAGCAAGCTAAACCAGTATATGTGATATGGTTCCAATTCATTACAAATCCTAAAATAGATACTACTAGTAAGCTGAATATAATTATTACAGCATCTGTAGGTCCTTGTAGGAATGGTAATCCATATAAAGTAATAATAACTATACCAATACATTCTAATGGTTTTAAGTCATCGCTTTTTTCTTTAAATAAGTATCTTGTAAGTGTTAATAGATATAGATATGCACCAAATAAGTATGGAGACTCTAAATCTAATTCTAGTGATCTAATAATATTTACATATAGTACTAATACACTTGTTATTGTAGCAAATTTAAATATTTTATAATCTCTATTAACAAATAGATGAGATACACTCCATAATACTAGTATTGAACTAAATGTTATTGGATGTATATCAAATACTAAGCGGCCATAATATAAAGCTATTATTGATACTACTGTGTATATGTTAAATTGTTTTTTATTAATAGATAGCATTGAATATATAGCCATTAGAATATAACTTATTAATCTAGATGTTGTACTGTCTTCCATAGTAAATAGTGATAAACTAGTTATCATTGGTAAGACTAATAAAGCTTCTTCTTTCTTTTCTATAAATACATATAGGATCATAAATACTAAAGGTATTAATACAGCATAGTTTTGAACTAAGACAACTGATTCTATCATTATTAATGCTGGTAAGAAGAAATCAGAAGTTTTGTCTTTTAAGTTTTCAAATAATACTTCTAGGAAATATACTAGTACTATTGTTACTAAAGGAATATATTTATTTAGTTCTTCTAGTTCTACTATTTTAAATATTTCCATAAATATTAAGGTAAAGGCTGAATATGCTAATACTTTAGCTAAGCCTTTTTTAGACATTGTATATGTTATTACATATAGTAGTAATGCTGATAAGAAGGTCATTAAGTAATACTTCTCAACATCACTTGTATGTATATCACATGAGAAGAATCTCTCAGTGCTATATAAGTAGCAACCTCTAAGTATATCGAAGATTGCTCTTCCTACTACTAACATTGATATTATTAGGATTCCATATATTAGGACATTTTTTAGTTTGTCTTTCTTTATTACTAGTGTTAATAGTAATAATGGTATTAATGCTAAGTTATAAGCAAAATATGGAGGTACTTCAAGATTAGCTAATACAGTTAACGAAGCTATATATAAGGCTAAGAAATATACCATATATCTTCTTTGTTTCATTTCGTCATCATTTTTATAATATTTAATAAAGTAATATAAAGCTGAAACGAATAACGTACCATTAACTATATATGTAGGTCCTTCTATAGATAGGAATAATAATGAATAAGCTACTATTAAGTAATTATTAATATGATTAATAGTTAAATAGTAATCTCTATTAATAATACCTGCTTCTATTAATATATAGTAAATTAAATTATAAATAGCTACTATTAGTAAAGGCATTGCTGAATCAGGGATGAAGTGAATAGCTATCATGGCAATACCTAATACTTCACTCATATAGCTCATTATAGCTATACCTTTATCTTTTTCTTGGATATTAATTAATTTATATATTACATCTGTAAGTATAAATGATGCTCCAAAGTATAACATGAAGCCATCTCCACTAATACTTAGATAATCACCTACTACTTCAAAACACGATAATGATAATAATACTATTGGAACAAATATTAGGAATAAGTATTTAAATACTTTAGATGTTTTAGGTAGATCAAAAGTATTTTTACATATTAGGTAGAATACTAAGAATACTAATTGGATTACTACTAGTATTAATGATTTGATTATTCCACTTAATACTTCCCAAGATGTTGCTAGGAAGATAATAGATGCAAATACTATAAGAATGGCTCCAGTAATCATTAAGATAGAATTAGTAATTCTTGTTTTATCTTCTTCTGTTTTTACTTTAGGAGGTTCTGGTATTTGTTCTTCGTCTCCTTCAAAGATAGGTTTACCTGTATGGATATCATAACGGATAGGTTTTATATCGCTTTGTTTATTAAAGACAGGTTCTCCTGTTAAAGAGTTATAACCTACTATAAAAGGTTTAACTGTTTTTTCTTTATCATTAGAATCTAAGATAGCTAATACTACTAATATTATAAGCGCTATTAGAAATATCATCTTAATTCACCTTCTTCATTTAGCTTTTCAGCTAATCTATTTATTGAGTTATATAATTTAGTTACTGTAAATTCATTTATTTCATACCACTCTGGAGATTTATCAGAGTATTTTTTTAGTTTATTAGCAACTATTTTATCTATTTTTAATGTTCTAGCATATGGATATATTTCATATAAGTAATTAGGATTTAATTCTAATACTCTTTCTAATTCTATATCTTTGCATGTTGTTATAAATTCTTTTAGTCCTTCTATTTTACCTAATAATCTACCACCATATATTGTTCTTTTTGGCATGTATTTATATAGGATAAGTATTAATATTACACTTAGAGTACTTATTAAGAATGTTATTAAGTATATTTTACTTCTAGTAAATGAAGGTGTCATAAGTATTAAGACTATAACTACTATTATTAGTAATAAACTTATGATATCAATAGATCTTAATTTATGTAGATTTATTTCACTTACTACATCTAATAGTATTTTTAATATTACAATACTGAATACTACTGAGATAGGTAGTAAATATAATTTATTAATTTCTATAAATGGTATTGAACTAATTGTTACTAGAATTAAAGCAGCCATTAGTATTAAAGCTTTCTTTAGGGATTCAGCAGAGTCTTCAAAGTATTTACTCTTTTCTGAATCAGTATATGATAAGTTAATAATACTATTTGATGTATTTTCAAATCTACTCTTTAATTCTTCATTAGTTATTTCATCTATAAGTTCATATTTAAGGCTATCACTTTTTCTTTCAGCTACAGCATTAATATAATCTGATAAAGTAACTGTCTTTTCTTTTTTAAATAATTTCTTTATAAATAATGATTCTCTATAATCTTTACCTTTATAGGTATTAGTTCTAGTAAGAGTATATTCATGTTTATCGTTTTCACTTATTTTTATATAACCTTTAGTTGCTAAATATAGTAATAAGTTAACAACATCATCTTTAGTTATTTTTTCGTTATAAATTAAAGCTACATCGATAGGGTTTATAGTTCTTGGTAAGACTGCTGTTTTATCTGTTTTTGTTTTTAAGTCTTTACCATATAAGTACCACATTAAATAACTAATAATACAGCATATTATTGGGAATAATATGGAGAATAAAACTATTCCAGAAATTGATATTTTAGTATAATCTACTTTTACTACTAACTCTTCTCCTGGTGATAAAGCTATTTTACTCTCACCTATTATTTTGTTATCTTCTATTTTAACCAGAACATCTTTAGTAACGTCTTTATCATTATAGTAGATAGCTACATTTTCTTTTTTAGCAGTTTCCGGTAAGGTAATAGTAAATGAAGCATTATTCATTAATACTTTGTAGTTGTTAGTAATAAAGATATTGTATTTATCATTATTGGTTTTATCTACATTATATTTAGTTATGTAAGTAAATACTTTTTTGTCATTACTATTTATTTGAATAGAATCATCTTTACCTCTTGTGTAATTAGTATTTATTTCAAAATCACTAGTATTTTCTTTTATTATTCTATTAAAAGAAACATTATTAGCATAGAATTCTACTATGGTATTTTCTTCATAATGGATTTTATCTTTATCCACTTCTACAAGTACTTCATTATCATAAATACCATATGGATCTTCATTAGCTGAAACTATTACAGGAATAAGTAATAAAAACATTATTAAATAACTTGTAATTCTTTTCATGATATCACTCTACTTTACTAGTATTATTATAACATATTTATAGTTTCGGCCATATAATTTTTTTATATCTATATAGTCTAGATATATTACTTTTTTAAATAGGTGTTTTATTGTTTCTATTTATATTTTTTTCATGGTAGAATACATTTATGTGAGTTCAAGAGGGAGTGGTTTTATGGTTAATTATGAAGGTATTTTTATAAATAACGAAGAACTTGAAAAGTTGTTTAAAAATGAAGGTACTTTCTTAGGTACCAGAAACGATTTACCTCATGTTACTTTTGTTTATAAACCTGATGGAAAACAATTAATAGATGATGTTGTTGGTAAAAGTGTTACTTGCTATTTAACAGCTTATGGGTGTGATGGCGATAATAGTGCTTTTTTAGTAACTATACCTGATGAGTATAATCATTTATATTTAAATAAAGATGATAATGGAGATGTTGTGGAACCTCATATCACTGTATCTTTATCAGAGAATGGTAAAGCTATTAATTCAAGATATTTAACTTATGTTAAGTTAAAGGAACCAATTCCTGTTAATGGAACATTTGGTTATTGGATTAAAGATAGTGGTAAGGAGTATCCTTTATTTAGTAAGATATTACCTAAGAAAAAAGAACAATAATTGTTCTTTTTTGTTATAATGAAATTGGTGAGATTATGAAGAAAATATTTATAGGTATTTTAGTTGTTTTATGTTTAGTTGTAATCGGTTTAATTATTCATACCGTTATAAATAATAATAAGGAAGTTAGGGAAGATTTAGGTTATGTTGATTTTAATATTACTTCCGTTCATCTAGCTTGTGCTGATTCTCCTTCATTTGCTTACGAGGAAGATGAAGAAGGTACAACAATTACAATATGTAGAGGTACTAAACCTACTGGTGGTTATGATTTAGATGTTAAGAAAGTTAAATATTCTAACGATACTTTATATGTATATGTTAAAGATACTAATCCTAGAGGTGTTGTTACTCAAGCATTAACTAGTCCTACTGCATCTATATATGTTAAGAAGAAAGCTAAACATATTGTTATTAAGGGAAATGAAGATTATAAGGAATATAAAAAAGAACAAAATTAATTGTTCTTTTTTTATTTTATTAAGAAGAAATATAGTAATACGATAATACCTAATACTATACGATACCAACCAAATACTTTGAAGTCATGTTTTCTTATATAGTTAATTAAGAATCTTATTACAAATAAACTTACTAGGAAAGCTACTATACAACCTGTTACTAGAATAGCTAGTTCTAATCCACTAAAGACAAAGCCTACATCTAATATGTATTTTGCTAGTTTTAGTAATGATGCTCCAGCCATAACTGGTATTGCTAAGAAGAAAGTAAAAGTAGCTGCTACACTTCTTTCTAATCCAATTAGTAATCCACCAATAATAGTAGATCCACTTCTAGATGTACCAGGAATTAATGCAAGTAATTGGAAAGCTCCAATCCCTAAAGCTTGCTTATATGAAATCTTATCAATACTCTTTACATTTCTCTTACCAATATTCTTACTTTCGATAATAATAAATATAATACCATATATAATAAGAGCAAGCGCAACAACTACACCATTATATAAATACTTATCTAAAATATCATCAAACAATAAACCAATTATAACAGCAGGTATACATGCCACTATAATTGTCCCCCATAAATTTAAACTTTTTTTATCTAATACAATCTTTTCTTTTTGTTTTTTCAACGGCCATATTTCTTTAAAGAACAAAACAACAACAGCCATTATAGCACCTAATTGTATAACAACTTCAAATAATTTATAAAATTCATCTGAAACATTAAGATTGATAAATTCATTCAATAGAATCATATGACCTGTTGATGATATAGGTAACCATTCTGTAACACCTTCAACTATACCAAATAATACTGCTTTTAAAATTTCTATCATAATAATCCTCCTATTAAATTGTATCATACATTTACAATATTATTAATCAAATTACACAATTTTACAAAATTATTTTTTTGGTATAAACTTACTAACTCCACCTAAGCAATATTTCTCAATATATTTTGCAAGTAAATCACTAGAAATATTAAAATCATTCTTAACCCAATAATTAATAACACCCAATGCTCCATTAAAAATAAATACAACAGAG
>JAEEGF012264741.1_pt1 | contig 15831 bp, 14 predicted proteins | sample 9134171 | NCBI WGS metagenome assembly JAEEGF01 (sample SAMN16246542, study PRJNA631951) | gut metagenome | biome: gut microbiome; feature: rumen; material: AP-attached | host: Bos | place: Iran: Karaj | collected 2018-10
TTGGGCACTTCGCTTGGAATAATTGCAGGAAACATTTTGCCAGCCCGTGTTGTAAGTGCACTTTCGGTGGCCTTGTATGGAATGTTTATTGCAATAATCATTCCACCTGCAAAAAAGAACCTTGTAATTGCAATTGCAGTAGCCGTAAGTTTTGTTTCTAGCTATATTTGTGGAATAATTCCTTATGTTCGCGAGCTTTCTGGCGGAACAAGAACAATTATTCTTACAGTTGTGATTTCTGCAATCATCGCAATTATTAAGCCGGTTGATGACACACAGAATACCCAGGAAAAAGCAACAGAAGAGCCGGAATCTACAGGAGGCGAAAATGACAGGTAATGCATACATTTATATTTTTACTGCGGCAATCGTTTCCTACTTAATCAGAGTGCTTCCGCTTACACTTATCCGCAAACCAATTAACAACCGTTTTATAAAATCCTTCCTGTATTATGTGCCGTATGTTACGCTTGCAGTAATGACTTTCCCTGCAATTATTGAAGCAACCCAGTCGCCAATTGCGGGAATTATTGCGCTTGTAGTAGGAATTGTAGTTTCGTATTTTGGGCTTGGACTTTTCCCGGTTGCCTGCATTTGCTGCGGAATAGTATTTCTTACCGAATTGTTTTTATAAACTTTTTTTGCAATTTTTTTCACTTAAACACTTGCGACATTTGAATTATCTGCTATAGTTAACAGTATGGATGTTAATGTAATCAATGCTTTTTTGACAGCAGGAATGGACGTATTTAATCATATGTTCGGAATAGAATGTACTCATAACGAACCATATCTTATGGATATTAAAATTGGTCACCAGTGGGAAGTTTCGGGCCTCTTGGGAATTACAGGTGAGTGTAAAGGTGTTGTTGCATTCAGACTGCACAAAAATCTTTCAAAAAAGATGCTCGAACGTTCCGGTATCTATTGTAAACCTGAAGAAGCTGATGACATGGCCTGTGACCTTGTAAGCGAGTTCACCAATACAATTTCTGGTAATGCAATTTCCAAAATAAGAGATAAAGATCTGGATATTTCTCCACCTCTAACAATTTCTGGCCCAAACCACAACATTTCCTGGCCAAAAACCTACCCCGTAATTGCCATCCCTTTTTCCACTCAATATGGCCCTTTCGAGGTAGATGTTTGCTTTAAATAACAACCCCCGTGACACAAGTTTTGCGGATGCAAAACTTGAAGCGGCGACTGTTAAAATTGTCGGTAAAAAAACCGTAATTTGCCGCCGCTACTCCCAACCGAATGTTGCTGGCGGTTTGTTTGTAGCATCAAAATACAAGGCATCTACAAATGGGAGCTCTGCAATTTTGTGTACAATTGTTTCAAGCAATTCTTTTGGCAGCATTGCAAAGCGGGCTGTCATAACATCTTCGGAGCAGACTGGGCGCAGAACAAAGCTTGCGTGATCGTAGCAGCTGGCGTAAGGCAAATCGATTGTAAGGTGCTGGAAAATCTGATTGTACCAGCCTGATTTGTGAAGCTCGGTCAAAACAATGTTGTCAACTTCGCGCAGCTGATCAAGGCGGCGTTTGTCGCAGTAGCCCTGCTGAATCTTCATTTCATCATCTTTAATTGCAGGATTTTGATAAAGCTTAATACAGGTTCTGTTCATATATTTTGAAGCGTTTAAAATTGCACTTGCGGCTGCTTCGATTTTTTCGCGTTTACCCGGGAAGTGATAAAAGCCATCTCCTTCATCTTTAAAAGTAAGAAGAGCAGGGAAACGGTAAGTTCTAAAATCACCCTGAACACCAACCGAGCGAACAGGCAAAACTGAACGCTTAAGATTAGACTGGCAGTTTTCGCAGAACATATCAAGCTTAACGGAATCAAGTTCTGCCTGAGCATTTTTAATTTCAGCTGCATCATCATCACTGAGGGCACCGTCATTTTTACCATCATTGCACAAAACATTTATACTCAAGCCAGGGCCCGGGAAAGGATGACGCATAACTAACTCATCAGAAAGGCCAAGCTTTTTACCAATAGAGCGGACTTCATCCTTGTACAAATCCTTAATCGGTTCAATAATCAAGCCTCTTTCTATAAGCTTCTGGATTCCTTCTACACGGTTATGATGAGTTTTAATTGTATTTGAGTTTTTGGTTCCACCCGATTCAATAATATCCGGATAAAGAGTTCCTTGTGCCAAAAGCCAGTTGTTTTCATCAAGCTGCTGTTTTGCAACAACCTGGTCGCGAACCTTAATAAAGTTTTCGCCAACGGCCATTCGTTTTTTCTGCGGGTCGGTAAGTCCGGCAACTGCTTTAAGGAAGGATTCGCTTGCATCTTCTGTGATGAAGTTAGTGAAGCCAAACATTCTGTAAGCTTCGGCTACCTTTTTGCTTTCATCCTTGCGCATAAAGCCGTTATCAATATGAAGACCAAGAACTCTATCCTGACCGAGCGCCTTATTTAAAAGTGCAAAAGCAATTGTTGAATCAACGCCGCCGCTTAAGAAAAGCAGAACGTTTCGCTTACCAGCCTGCTCTTTTATCTGTTCAAGAATTATCTGGAGAACTGTGTCCTGATCCCAGTTTTTTTTCATACCGCAAAAATCTGCAAAGTTCTGGAAAATCTGATTACCGCAAGGTGTGTCTTTTACTTCGCAATGGAACTGAAGACTAAAGCGTTTTTTTGCGAGATTTTGTGTTGCAGCAAAAGGACAATCTTTTGTAGAACCAACGGTTTCAAAGCCTTGGCCAAGCTGGAAAACTCCATCCTGGTGGCTCATCCAAACCTGCTGAACAGGCTCAATCCCTTTGAAAAGCGGAGATTCAACTTTTGGATTCAGCTCCAAGCTTGCGTAACCAAACTCACCAACAGGAGCCTTTGCAACCTTTCCCTTATAACCAAGCTGCACAATGTAGTGGCCGTAACAAAGTCCAAGAATTGGAATATCAAGCTTCAAAATCTCGTCGTTGAAATCAGGAGTTTTTTCATCATAAACAGAGCTTGGTCCGCCACTGAAAACAATTCCTTTGGCATTTTTAAAAGTATCGAGCTCTGCAGAAGGAAGGGCAATTTCTGAATAATAACCAAGCATTCTGAAACGCTTTGCAATTAAGTGAGCGTACTGGCTTCCAAAATCTAAAACAACAATTTTTTCTCGCATATAAGAACTTCCTTTAAAACAAGATTGTCGGGCAAAGCCCGACAATGACAGTTTTTTATAAGTTTATCTCTGCTGATTCTTTGGCTACATCTTTGAGCAGCGGCTTAATTTTTTCTACTAAAGCGGTTACCTGTTCAGGACATCTTCCAATGTAAAGCGATGGATTAAGAAGCTCTGTCATTTCGGCTTCTGTAAGTCCAAACTCTTTTTCCTGAGCAAGGCGTGAAAGCAAATCACACTCTTCGCCATTTTTCATTTTAGCTGTAGCTTCCATTGAACAGCGGCGAATAATTTCGTGCAACTGCTGACGGTTACCACCACGTTTTACTGCTTCCATCATAAGGTTTTCGGTTGCAATAAATGGAAGATATTCACGACAAGTTTTTTCAATAATCTTTTCGTTTACGTGAAGTCCATCGGTTACGTTCTGAGCAAGACGCAAAATTGCATCGCAGCAGAGGAAGCCTTCCGGTAAAGAAATACGGCGGTTTGCAGAATCATCAAGAGTTCGTTCAAGCCACTGAGTACAAGCGGTCATTGGAGCGTTGAGGGCATCGGCCATAAGATAGCGGGCCAGAGAACAGATTCTTTCTGAACGCATTGGATTTCGTTTGTAAGCCATTGCAGAAGAACCAATCTGATTTTTTTCAAAAGGCTCTTCAACCTGACGGTCGTGCTGCAAAAGGCGGATATCGTTTGCCATTCGGTAACAGCTCTGCGCAACTGAGGAAAGTGCATTCAAAATGCGGCTGTCAACCTTACGTGGATAAGTCTGTCCCTGAACATCAAAAATCTTATCAAAATCAAAATCTTTAGCAATCAGTTCATTAAGCTTTTCGCATTTTTTGTGGTCGCCTTCAAACAAATCCATAAAGGAAGCTTCTGTACCGGTTGTACCACGGCAGCCAAGGAACTTTACGTTTTCAATTGCAAAATCAATTTCTTCCAAGTCAGAAAGGAAATCCTGCATCCAGAGTGTAGCGCGTTTTCCAACTGTTACAAGCTGGGCCGGCTGATAGTGAGTGTAGCCCAAGGTTGGAAGTGATTTATATTTGTCTGCAAAATCACTGAGGTTAGAAATAACCTTAAGCAACTCGCCACGAAGATAACGCAAGCCGTCGCGATAGATGATGAGGTCTGCATTGTCGGTAACGTAACAGCTTGTTGCACCAAGGTGAATAATTCCTGCTGCCGATGGAGCAACTTTTCCGTAAGCGTAAACATGAGCCATAACATCGTGGCGCACTTCTTTTTCTCGGGCAGCAACTACGTCGTAATCAATATCTGTAATGTGCTCTGAAAGCTCTTTTACCTGGGCTTCTGTAACTGGCAGGCCAAGTGCGCTTTCTGCTTTTGCAAGAGCAACCCAAAGCTTTCGCCAGGTCTGATAGCGTGTATCTGAAGAAAAAAGCTTGAGCATGTAATCAGAAGCATAGCGTGATGATAAAGGTGTTTCGTAAGTATCTTTCATTGTTTTATCCTAGAGTTTTTTTCCTGTGAGTTTTTCGTAGCCTTCAAGATAGATGGCGATTGTTTTGTCTACAACTTCCTGTGGAAGAGTCCAGTCGTCATGAGGATTTGCAGTGAGCCAGTCGCGGGCAAACTGTTTGTCGTAAGATGGTTCTGCGTGGCCAATTTCGTACTGGTCCTTTGGCCAGAAACGTGATGAATCTGGAGTAAGCATTTCATCGCCAACAACAATTTCGCCATTTTCATCAAGGCCAAACTCAAACTTTGTATCTGCAATAATTATGCCCTTTGTGAGTGCGTACTCGGCGCATTTTTTGTAAAGAGCAATTGAGTAGTCGCGGAGCTTTGTTGCGTATTCTTTTCCTTTTCCAGGGAAACGCTTTTCAAGATAATCTACAGACTGTTCAAAAGAAATGTTTTCATCGTGGTCGCCGATTTCGGCTTTTGTAGAAGGAGTGTAGATTGGTTCAGGGAGCTTTTCTGATTCCTGGAGTCCTGCAGGAAGCTTGATTCCGCAAACTGTCTGATTCTGCTTGTAGCTTTTCCAGCCTGAACCTGTGATGTAACCGCGTACAATACATTCAACAGGAAGCATTTTAAGCTTTTTACACAACATACTGTTTCCCTTGAACTTATCCTGTCTGAAAAACTCAGGCATATCGTTTACATCAACCGAAACCATGTGATTTTTGATAATGTCTTTGGTGTAATCAAACCAGAACTTAGACATCTGTGTTAAAACAGTACCTTTTTTTGTTACAATGTTGTTAAGAATAACATCAAAACAGCTGATTCTGTCTGTTGCAACAAGAATAAGGTTGTCCCCAACATCATAAATCTCTCTGACTTTACCTTCTTTGATAGGCGAAAACTCTTTCATTTGAATACTTCCTTTTAGACTTAATATTATTGAAGATTTTGATTATTTTCGCCTTGTTTGTCAATTACTGTGGCTATTTTTAGTTTAACCAAAGTCCATCCAGGGCCGCAAAACGTTTTGTAAGCCAGTCTTTAAGGTAATCGGCAGCTTCTTTTTGGGTTTTGCAGGCGGCGGCTTTATTGTTTAACTCATTTCCAATAGAGCCGTTGTTGCCGATGTTGTTCCAGCGTTTGTAGTTATTGGCAAAGTTTGTTGTGTATTTGTTGCTGACCTCGTCAATCTGGGCAGTAAGCTTACTTAAAACATCATCATTATGAATCTGCTGCCATTTAGCTTTTACTTTTTGCTGGAACCAGTCGCAGTTGATAAAGATTATAAACCAGGGATTTGCATAACCCTTATTCTGATAGTTTACATCATATCCACTTACGCCGGCGAACAAGCCCTGAGCATCTGCACAATGTCTTTTGTTTCCAAGGGCAGAGTCAAAATCCCAGGGAGCTTCAAAGGTAAGACGTTTTGTATTTTTGCCAAAATCTAAATCCATATAAAAGCTTGACCAGTAAATATCAGCATCGCAGCAAACCTCGTTCAGAATGTAAGTGTTAACTAACGAATCTACATCGATAATTTTTGAAACGCAGGCAAGGATTTTTTCATCATCAGAAAGGTTTGTGTTATCATCAAACTGCATTTCTACCGGTGTATAATTTTCATCAAACTCGGAAAACTTTTTTTCATAAACAGCTTCGTAACAGATTTTCCATAGGTTGTTCATATAGTTTCCAATAAAATCAACCTGAGCATTATCGTAAATGTCGCTTTTGATTGTGTAGCCTTTTGTAAGATTGTGGACTTCAATTCTTTCGTTGTTTTTGTCGTCAAGATGATGAAGATAATTTATATCAAACTTATAATCCTCATACTGGCTGTAGTTATCCAGCTCTAACAAATAACCAATATCTGTACCTGTGTAATTATCCTTTGGTTCAGAAATATTGATTCGGTTTTTATTTGTTTGCTGTTGTTCTACAAGAAGATAAACGCCCCAATATTTGTTATTTATGTAAACATCAACTAACTGATAGTCAGTGGTGTAATAATCTGGGGCAATCAGCTGGCTCATATAAAAGGCAGTTGCATCGCGTAAAAAAGACCAGTCCTTGTAGGAAGCAGTTAAAACCCAGCTTTTAAATGCCTTTCCATTATTCAAACCAAGCATACTCTGTTTTTCATCAAACTTGATTCGCAAAGGTTTTTTGTCATAGCTTGTTGTCCAGTTTCCTCGAACCTTTACTTGACCGTCAACTTCATTTACCTTGGAATCTATTTCGCCATCTTGTTTATAAAGGGTGATTTTGCATTTTTCGTAATAAGGCTCCGGAGCTTGTTCTCCCCAGCCCCAACCCCAGCCATTATTTTGTGTTACCTTAGATTTGGGTTTTTCAACAAAATCATTTTTTCCTGTTTTGGAAATAATTTTAATTACAGGCAGATTGTGATTGATTGTTGAATAATCAAGAGTGTCAGCCGGGGTATAGGGGGCATTATTATTCTTGGAGTTTAAGTTTGCACAGCCTGTGATTGTAAGTGGAGCTATGCAAAGCAGTGCAAGGACGAAGTTTAACAGATTTAATTTGTAAGTTTTTTTAATCATTTTTGTATCCTGGAAATAGATTGTCGGGTCAAGCCCGACAATGACAGTGTAATTAACAATAATTGTTTTATTAACAATATGGAAGTTTAATTAATAATGACAAAGACAATAAAATAAAGCCAGTTCTAATTAAACTGGCTTTATTTTATAGAAAAAAGTGTCTAAAAAAATATGGGAAATTATCCTATATCAATATTCTGTCCAACAAGTCCAACAAAAGCGCCTGCCTTTGCTTCGCTTGAATCTGGATGAGCGATGAGCCACTTGTTGCGAGCCCAAAGCAATTTATCTTCAAGATTCTTTGCTTCAATATTTGGTTTTTCTGTGTTTGTATCTTTTGGAAGAACAATTACAACACGGAATCCTTCTTTTGAAACGCCTTTAGATGTAACTGCGTTGCATGGAGCATAGTGGAGTGTTGTTTCGTAAACCTGAACGATTGTTCCCTTTGGAACATAAAAAGCTTCAACTGAGTTTGTATTGAGCTTGCCTTTTTTAACGCTCTGGAGAGATGCAAGAAGAAGAACGATATCTGTAGAAGGAATGTTAAGCTCTGAACCACGGTGCCATTCAAGACAATTGAGTTTTGTGTTGTTACCATTGCAGTAGCCAACCTGAATTGGCATTCCACCGTAAGCGTTATCGCTGAACTCTTTTGCAATTGCCAGAGATTCAAGTCCTGCATCGCCTGGTTCATAAATAACAGCATTGTCTGGCTTTTTTGTTGTTTCATCAAGCTTTTTAAGAAGGTCTGTTACATCATAACCTGTAAGAACCTTTCCATATTTTTCGAAACTGTGTGAAAAAACTGATTTAATTTTCATTTTTTTACTACTCCTATGTTTAAGAAACGTGAGCAGTGGCGCAGCGTTTCCTTTAATTAATCTATTGTACCACGAGATTTGCGATTTTACATCAGAAAAAAACATTAAATAAATAATTTTTTTATTTGTGATGATGTGCTGGCATTATGTTGATAATGACACTTTTCTATTGAAATGTCATTTAAAATACCTTATAGTTTAATTATTATTTCATCTAAGTACACTTAATTGCACTTTGCGGAGGAAAAAATTGTTTGTAGATTATGATTTCCAGCCACGTTATGAGGATTTTAACAAAAATGGCACAATGCAGTTAGCTTCTATTTTGAGACTTTTTGAAACTACAAGCTGCAAACATTCGGATCTTGTTAAGGACAACATTCTTGCAGATACTGAAAACGGAAGGGCTTGGGTACTTACCGACTGGTACTGTGAAATCAATTTCCTCCCAAAAATCGGGCAGAAGGTTACCTGTAAAACCTGGACTCAGCCGATTAAGCAGATTCTGTTTAGCATAAGGGATTACGAAATCTATGCTGATGGTGAGCTTGCTGTAAGCTGTATTTCGCGCTGGATTATTCTTGATTTAAAAACAAACCGTCCGCAGAGATTTGATTCTTCTTTTGAAACTCAGTACAAAACAGAAGATAAATGTGTTTTTGGAGAAGCCAAGCTCCCTCATCTTGAATCTCCAGAAACTTTTACCCGCGAAGTTCCCATCACAATCCGCCGCAGTGACATTGATTACAACGATCATGTTCATAATCTGATATATATTGATTATGCTCTGGAAGCTCTGCCAGAAGAAGTTTACAATGCTAACGATTATTCATCTTTGCGAATATGTTACAAACAGGCCGTAAAACCTGGAGAACAAATTGTCTGCAAGTATGCGTTTGTAGAAGGCAAGCATGTATGCTGTGTTTTCAATTCTGAAGGAGAGCTGAAGACGCAGATTGAGCTGGGAACGATAACGAAGGCTTCTGCGTAATTGTGAACGTCAATATATAGTTTACACAATGTGTAAATAATAAATTGACTTATAAACAATAATAGATTATACTTAAAATATGAAAGATATCCTCCGTTCTTTAAGAAATGAAAATAATTATTCGCAAAGTGCTGTTGCTTCATATCTTAATATTTCAAGACAAATGTATAATAAATATGAAAATGGTCTTGCGGAGCCATCCCTAAAAAATATAAAAAAACTATGTGAACTATATAAAGTTTCAGCGGATATTTTTTTTAAGAATCTCAAAGTAGACGAGGATAATCCCTTTTCGTATGAAAGCCATTCTTCAGAAGAGTTGTATGTAGCAGAACCTGAAATCTCTTATGGCGTAAACAACAATCAAGGAAATACAAAAAATCTTTTAACCGAATTAATTAATCTTATACCTTTGTTGCAATTGCACGAACAGATTTCTTTAATGTCTCGCCTTGCATCCATTATTGAAAAACAAACCAGCATTGCCTTAAAAAATCCTATAAAGCCCAAAAAATTAAAGCAAGTACCAGATGCAGAATACAATAAATATCTGGATAGTGATGAATTAAGACAAATCAGAAAAGCCAGTTTAGCTTCAATAAGGGAGTTATTAAAAGATGATGAATGGTGAGATTTGGTGGATTGATTTTCAAGAGCCTAGAGGAAGTGCGCCTGCATTTATAAGACCGGGAATAGTTGTTCAAAACAATGAACTGAATGAGAGCGAGTTAAAAACAACAATTGTCATTCCATTAACTACCAATTGCAGACTGGCTGATTACAAAGGAAATGTTTTCCTTGAAAAGGCATCTACAAAATTACCTAAAGATTCAGTTGCTTTATGTGCTCAGATAACAACAATAGATAAACAGGCATTGATTGAAAAAATGGAATGTTTATCAACAATATTATTAAATGAAATATATGAGGAGCTAACTTGGGTTCTCGAAAGTTAGTTTTTTCATATTAATTTCGACTAGGTTCTTACTATAATAAATTGTGGATTTCTTCTATTATTAGAGTATGGAAAAGATACTTTACGAGCAGTACAAGGATTATTTTAGAGTTGGGGCGGCTGTAAGCGGGCTGTTTTATGATGAAGAAGGTTTCCTCAAAAGAATGGAGCTGATGAGGGAACATTTTAAGAAGTTCAAGAAGCCTGCGGGGATGCCGGACTTTAAGTTTCCTGATCCGCCAAAGGGGCCCTTTCCGGATGGTGATATTTTAGCTAAGCATTTTAATCTGGTGGTTGCCGAAAACGACACAAAAATGGGCAGCATTTATACTGCACCGGATACGTTTGATTTTTCTTCGGCAGATAAGTTTGTAAAAATGGCAAAGGCTAACGGTCAGGCAATTCGCTGGCATACGCTGGTGTGGCATAATCAGAGTCCAAACTGGATTTTTAAAAAGCCGGGCTGTTATGAGATGGAGTATTCTGATGAAAGTAAGGCCACAAAGGAAATGCTGGAAGAGCGCTTGAAGAATTATATTTTTACGGTTGGCAAGCGTTATTCTGCGGATATCTGTTCGGTTGATGTTGTGAACGAATGTATTTCGGACAAGAACTTTGTGTTGCGCGATTTGGAAGATCATTCCAAGTGGTTTGATATTATGGGGCCGGATTATATCGATAAGGCTTTTTTCTGGGCCAAGGAAGCTTTTCCTAATTCGAGTCTTGTTATTAATGATTACAATCTTGAGACAATTCCGCAGAAACGTCAGGGAATGTATGAGCTTGTAAAGGGAATGCTGGCACGCGGTGTTCCGGTTGATACGGTTGGCTTGCAGATGCACATCAATATGGAAACACCACCGGTGTGTGAAATTGAAAAGACGATTGAGCTGTTTGGTTCGCTTGGCTTGAATGTGATTGTTACCGAGATGGATGTTTCGGTTTACAAGGATTTCCAGCCAGACCGTGAATCGGAACCACGCAAGGAATATACCAAAGAGCTTTTGGAGCAGCAGGCCGAACGTTATGCAGAGATTTTTGAGTGCTTTAAGAAAGAAGCAAAGACTGGCATTTTGAAGGATGTTGTTTTCTGGGGAATTACCGACCGTTTTAGCTGGAAGAATGATTTCCCTGTGCCGGGCAGAACGGATGCGCCGCTTTTGTTTGATACAAAGGGTGTGGCAAAGCCGGCGTTTAATAAGTTGGTTAATTAAAAAAGGAAGATTATATGATTAAAAAAGTTGTTTTATTACGATGTATTTTTTCTGTTGTTTTTGTGGGCTTGTTTGCGGGCACGGTTATTTCGTGTGCGTCAACTTCATCAGAGAAGACTTCACCGGTAAGTGCGAAAAACCCTAAGAGTGCGTCCATCATCAGGACGGAGAAAGGGGATGTACGGGGGATTCTTTCGGATGATGAAAGGGTGGAGATTTTTGCGGGGATTCCGTTTGCAAAGCCGCCGGTGGGAGAATTGCGATGGAAGGAACCGCAGGAGCTGGAGCCTTGGGATGGTGTACTGACGGCTGACCATTTTGCGCCGATGGCTATGCAGGTTGAATATGGCCGTGTTTTTAATTTCCTTGTAAATTGTTATGTTCATTCCAAAAATGACCGCACTTACAAAGGGCCGATGAGTGAGGATTGTCTTTATCTGAATGTGTGGCGACCGAGCAATATTGCGGCTGGGGTTGATGGCGAAAAGCTTCCTGTGCTGGTTTATATCCATGGGGGAAGTTTGACTTCGGGGCAGAGCTGGTACGAAAAATACGATGGTACAAATCTTGCGCGCGAAGGAATTATTGTTGTGACGGTGGCTTACAGGCTGGGAGTTTTTGGCTATTTTGCTGATAAAGAGCTAGCCGCTGAATCTCCGAATGGGACAACTGGAAATTATGGCTTGCTGGATCAGATTAAGGCGCTTGAATGGGTGAGCAAAAATATAGAAGCTTTTGGCGGAGATACGGGAAACATCACTATTGCGGGTGAATCAGCAGGTTCATCATCAGTAAATGCAATTTGTGCTTCGCCACTTGCAAAAGGTTTGTTCAGACGAGCAATTGCAGAAAGTTCATCTATTGTACAGAAAACACCTCCGCATACTTTCCGCACAATGAAGACCGCACTGGAAATGGGGGCAAACATAAAAGAAGAGTTTAAGTGTAGCACGGTGGAGGAGCTTAGAAAAATCCCTGCAGAAAAACTGATTAAGACTAAATACAAAAACAGCAGTATGACGGTGGATGGTTATGCCTTGCCGCGAACTCCATACGAAATCTACACGGATGGGCAGAATAACGAAGAGGCTCTGCTTAATGGTTTTAATGCAAGAGAAGGTTTTAGTTTTGGGGCTTTTAATTTTCCGTCCAAGAGAAATCTTCATTCACTTTTGGAATCGACATTTAAAGACCGCACAGACCAGGTGATTGCAGCCCAGAATATCCGCACAAATAAAGATGCACGGGATTATTACTACGATGTTTATTCTGCTGTGTGCTTTACTTATCCTCACGATTGCTGGACCAGATGCCTGGCAGCTCAGGGCAGACCGGTTTACGAATATTATTTTTCAAAAGAAAACGGCGAACTTGGAACCTTGCATTCCGGCGAAATGATTTACGCCTACCGAAACGTACCTCGAACTTCGAATTACAATCAATCCGACTACGACCTTGAAATGATAATGAGCAGCTATTGGCTGAACTTTGTAAAGTACGGCAACCCGAATGGAACTGCAAGCAATGGTAAGCAGCTCCCGGAGTGGAAGACTTTTAATGAAAGCGGATTGTTGCTGGAGCTTGGAGAAAATTGCGTGATGAGGGAAGATCCGTTCAAAGGGATTTATGAGGATTTTTGGGAGTAGAAGGATAGGATTCATTCTTGAATCTAGAGAGTTATTCAAGATTCCAAGTTGGAATCTTGATTCAGACTCTACAAATACTCTTCCACCAGTAATTTGTAATCCAGATACTGGATGTCGTATTTTCCCTGATGAATGTATTCGCAAAGTTTGCTGTTGTAATAAGTGTCTATTGCTTCTTGAGTTGACCCATGATACACCATCATAGCGTTACACCCCGCAGCTTTGCATATTCTTGTAAATCTTCCATAAGATATTCTGTGCCTTGGGTGTGGAGGACATCGTAACATGGTATGATGTAATCGGAGATGGCATTGACGCTTTTTAGTTTTTTATAATATAGAAGAAACGGATTCATCCAGTTTATCTGCGAGATGATTGATGAGAAAAACTACAAAATAAAGCTCATCAGATTCTTCTTTTGACATAAGACTATTTTATCATATTTCAATTAGTTTGCAATCACAAACAAAGGAGCTCATCTTGAGTGTTAAAGAAGATTTAAGTGCGGGGATTTTAAGGGGTCGGAAAACAGAATTGGCTACCCCTTAGGAGAAGGGGTAGCGGAAAACGCCGTTAGGCGGTTGGAGCGAGGGGAAGGCTTTCCCCTCCTCCCTCTCTTTACTATTCCCTATCCCCTATATTTATACTATCCCCTACTACTTATACAACGGTGAAAGTGTTTCTACAACTTTAGTGTACTCGGCGTAGGCTTTGTCGTAGGCGGCAACGTTGGCTGGGATTGGGTCGGCACTCTTGGAATTGTCCAAAGTGATGTGTTCGGCACAAAGAGCGGCGATGTCGCATTTGCCTGTCTGGTTCTTGAGGCACCAAAGAGCCTGAACTGCACCACCAAGGGCGGCGGCTTCGTCAAGGGCTGGAACGCGGATTGGAAGGTTCATAACATCGGCAGCAATCTGGCGCCAGAGTGGAGATTTTGAACCACCACCAATCAGGCGGATTTCTTTTGGCTGGAAACCGAGCTTGCGGAAGGCATCCAAACCACCACGCATAGCAAAAACAGCAGATTCAAGACTGGCACGGGCGATATTTGCACGGTTTGTATTTGCACTTGTGAGACCAGTAATGCTTGCACGTCCATTTGGAAGGTTTGGAGTTCTTTCACCATTAAAGAAAGGCATAACAAGAACACCTTCTGAACCACAAGGAGCTTTTGCAGCTTCAGCATCCAGGGCTTTTACATCAAGTTCAAAAAGACCGCGAACAAACTCTGTTGCAACGGTACAGTTCATTGTACAAAGAAGAGGGAGCCATCCGCCAGTTGAAGAACAGAAACCGCTCAATCCGTTTGCAGGGTCAGCAATTGGCTTGTCTGAATAACCATAGAGTGTACCAGAAGTTCCCATAGACATTGTGAGGAAGCCATCGGCAACTGTACCAGTTCCAACTGCACCCATCATGTTGTCGCCGCCACCAGCAGAAACTGGGATTCCGGCTGGGATTCCATAAGCAGCTGCAGCCTGAGCAGAAACTTTTCCAGCAGGAGCGCTTGGTTCAATAAGTTTTGGAAGTTTATCTAAAAGTCCACCGTCGATGATATCACAAATCTTCTTTGACCAGCAACGGTTCTTTGAATCAAACAAAGCAGTACCAGAAGCATCACCATATTCCATTACATAATCGCCTGTAAGCTTCCAGTTGAGATAATCATGAGGAAGCATAATATATTTAAGGGCGGCAAAAGCTTCTGGTTTATTGCGTTTAAGCCAAAGGATTTTTGGAGCAGTAAAACCAGTAAGCATAAGATTTCCAAGAGCATCTACTACAGCCTTATCACCACCGGCAGCTTCTGTGATAATCTTACATTCTTCTACTGTAGAAGTATCGCACCAAAGTTTAATATTGTATAAAGCCTTACCATCAGCGCCAAGTGGAACAAATCCGTGCTGCTGACCAGAAACACCAATTGCTTCGATAGTCTTTTTATTTTCTGCACTCAACTTGCCGAAACAAACATCCAAACCTTTATCAAACCATTCTGTAGTCTGCTCGCGTGTTCCATCTGCCGCTGAAATCAAATCCATAGGGCAGCTTGCTTTTTCGATAATTTCTTTTTTCTCGTAATCGTAAATGACTACTTTCATACTCTGTGTTCCAAGGTCGATACCTGCAACAGTTTTCATAAATAATCCTCCAATTTTGCAATGGTCAATGCTGATAATGACTGTACGCAATTTTTTTCAATATAAATTCTATCTTATCACAAGTAATAGTCAAGGGGGATAAGAGAAAATTGGTAAATATTTGGTGATGAATCAGATTTTATAAAAATATTATCAAAAGTTTATGATTAAAGAATCACACATTAAAATACACATAAAAAACACACATCGCGACTCATTGCGACAAAGTCAAAAAACAGTTATATTAGACCCATGATTGAAATTAATAGCAAAGAGCGAAAACTTTTAGAGAAGGCGGCACATGATATTCAGCCTGTGGTTATTGTTGGTGGGGCTGGCGTTACAGATGGTGTGATTCAGATGGTTGAAACGTCTTTGGCTGCTCATGAACTGATTAAAATTAAGTACAATGAATATAAGGACGAAAAATTTGAGTTGACCGACGAAATCTGCCAGAAATGCGATGCAAATCTTGTACGGATTATCGGTAATGTAGCAATTTTATTCAGACAGGCAGAAAAAGAAGAAGACCGCAAGTATTTATAATCTGTCACTTATTTACAGAAGGTCTGCAAAAAAACTATAAAAGTCCGATAAAGGCTGTGATTGATTTTTCCGGACTCATAATCAGGGTGTCCATAAGCGACAGGCCGATTTTTGAGCATGGAAGCAGTCTGAAAAAATCTTTCTGAATTGTCAGCGGAACATCACCATATCCCGGACTGAACCGAGGCTTGCATTTTGTATTTTGAGAAACGGCAATATCCTTAATCTGTGCGTTTATAAGTTCAATAGTTTTTTCGGCAAGCATCGCACCAGCCGCCTGCATAATACTAGCCTTTACAGAATCCAGGGCTTGTGTCCGTCTGATTAGTGCATCTACCTGCGGACCGATTGTAACTGCAACTAGAAAAACCTGC
>JAEEGF011932026.1_pt1 | contig 15830 bp, 12 predicted proteins | sample 9134171 | NCBI WGS metagenome assembly JAEEGF01 (sample SAMN16246542, study PRJNA631951) | gut metagenome | biome: gut microbiome; feature: rumen; material: AP-attached | host: Bos | place: Iran: Karaj | collected 2018-10
GCAGCCGAAAGAGACTGACTTCGCCCGTTCCAAGGAAATCGTGGAGCGTGTCTGTGGCCGTCAGGTTTATGGCTACCGCCAACCCCGAATGTTCCCCGTCAGCGATAGTGAGATAGCCCGTGTGGGTTATAAGTACAACTCTTCGCTGAACCCCGCTTTTATTCCTGGCCGCTACATGCACCTGACGGATCCCCGTACTTGGTTTATGAAAGGCGAGGTGATGCAGATTCCTGCTTCCGTCACTCCCCTCATCCGCTTCCCGTTGTTCTGGCTCTCTCTGCATAATCTGTCAGAGGGCCTCTACCATTGGATGGTGCGCCGCACGCTGCGCCACGACGGCTATTTCGTAACCTATTTCCATCCTTGGGAGTTCTATGATCTGAAGGAACATCCGGAGTTCAAGATGCCGTTTATCATCAAGAACCACAGCGGCCGACAGATGATGCAGCGACTTGACAACCTTATTAAGATGCTGAAGCAGCACGACACCTTCGGCACCTTTACAGAATTTGTTGAAAAGGTAAAAAAGTAAATAGTATGATTAGGCTTGCAACCGTATCGCCCTGTTACAATGAGGAAGAGGTGCTCCGCCATTCGGTAGAGCGTATGACAGCTCTCTTCGAGCGCATGATGGCCGAAGGGCTGATTTCCAACGATAGCATGATGGTGTTTGTCAACGACGGTAGCCGTGATCGCACTTGGCAGATGATTGAAGAGTTGCATCGTGAGAATAAGTATGTGCGTGGCATCAATCTCTCGCGCAACGTGGGTCACCAGAACGCCATCTTCGCTGGTATGATGACTGCCCGCAACTGGGCTGATGCTGTGATTACCCTCGATGCCGATCTGCAGGACGATATCGAATGTATTCCTCAAATGGTGCGTCATTTCGAAGAGGGCAACGATATCGTTTATGGCGTCAAGGTGTCGCGCCAGGCCGATCCCTTCATGAAGCGCATGACGGCGATGGCCTTCTATAAACTCCAGAACTCGATGGGTGTGGAAAGCGTCTACAATCATGCCGATTTCCGTCTGATGAGCAAGCGCGCCCTCGACATGCTGGCCGACTATAAGGAGACCAACCTCTACCTGCGTGGTCTTATCCCGCAGATCGGTCTGCGCTCTACAACGGTCGATGATGTCATCAGCGAGCGCTATGCCGGTGCATCGAAATACACTTTGAAGAAGATGCTGCGCCTGGCCTTCAATGGCATCACGGCCTTTAGCGTCAAACCTATGCACGCTATCTTCTTCCTTGGTGTACTCTTCCTGATTGTGGCTTTCTTCATCGGACTATATGTGATACATGCTCTGATTACGCGTTCAGCTGTACCGGGATGGTCGTCACTCATCCTGTCTGTCTGGCTGGTGGGAGGTTTCATCATCCTCAGCATTGGCATTGCAGGACTCTATATCGGCAACATCTACAATGAGGTCAAACACCGTCCGCTTTACCATATTCAAGAGATTCTCGATTAATTAAGAGATTGATTTTATTCTGCCTCGAGCAGAAGGACGCGGCTGCTCCAGTCGTTCTTCTTCGCGTATTCAGGCTCGTTGCGGTAGGGTATCTCTAGACCGTGGTTCATTAGGTATGCACCAGAGAATGACTTCCCCTCGATATCCATGGGTCTCAGGTCAATGCGGTTCAGTTCGTGTACCTTATAATATTTATCAGCATCGAGGCCGGCCATCTTGACTCGGGGTAGGTGCTCGTTTTGGAACGATTCGGTCTTCCACCAGAAGAAGACGCTCTTGGTCTTCTGCTTGTTAACGTACATCAGTGAGGCAAGGCCCATTTTGTCATATGGGGAGACGAGGCGGAAGAGGTCGCCGAATTGTACGATGGGACGAATCTCCTTGTACTCTTTGATGGCATTGCGGCAAAGAGTTTTCTCATCATCGGTCATGTTCTTGGGCTGGATTTCCATGCCGAGGCGTCCGCTCATGGCCACGTCGATACGATACTTCATGGCGGTGGTGCGGAAGACGGTGTGGTTAGGTGTGGCCGAGATGTGAGAAGCCATGGCGATGGCAGGGAAGAAGTAGCTGGTACCCCACTGCATGTAGATGCGTTGGAGAGCATCGGTATTATCACTGACCCAGAACTCATCGAAGTAGGGCAGCACGCCCCAGTTGGCACGTCCGCCACCAGAGGCACAGGCCTGAATGGTCAAATCAGGATACTTGGCACGAATACGTTTACAAGTGTTCTCCAAACCGCGATGATACTCGATATAGAGGTGACTCTGGTCATTCATCGTGAGATATTGTGAACCATGGTTCAGGATTGGCATATTTGCATCCCACTTGATATAGTCGATTTCAGGATATTTGGTCATCAGGTTGTCAACGACCGAGAAGACGAAGTCCTGTACCTTGGGGTTCGACATGTCGAGCACCACCTGCGTGCCACCACGACCCAATACGAGTTCGCGCTTCGGCGCCTTGACAATCCAGTCAGGGTGGGCCTCGTAGAGTTCACTGACAGTGTTAGCCATTTCGGGCTCAATCCAGATACCGAATTTGATACCATGTTTCTTTGCATCACGCAGCAGACCTTCAATGCCATCGGGCAGCTTGTTTTTATCTACCACCCAGTCTCCAAGTGAAGAATTATCCACCTTTCGCGGGTACTTGTCGCCAAACCAACCGTCGTCCATGACAAAGAGTTCACCGCCCATCGAGGCGATGTCGCCCATCATTTGGTCCATGCCTTGCTGGTTGATGTCGAAATAGACGCCCTCCCAGGAGTTCAGCAGAATCTTACGCTCCTTATTACCATGGGCCAGCATATACTTACGGCCCCATTGGTGGAAGTTGCGGGAGACGCCCGATAGTCCTGCCTGCGAATAGCTGAGAGCGACTTTTGGCGTGGTGAAGGTCTCGCCTTTCTTCAGGTGATACTCGGAGTTGTCGGGGTTGATGCCTGCAAAAAAGTAGTGGTACTCCGTATCGTCGGTATCAATCTTCAGTTGGAAGTTACCACTATAGCAGAGGGCTGCGCCAATCACATCGCCAGTGTTTTCCTGACCTTTGCCATTGAGAGAAAACATCACCTCAGCGTGGTCGGTATGAGAGTTACGCGTTCCGTCTTTATTCTTTATCACCTTCTCGCCAGGCAGGATGGGCTCTTCTACGAGGCGGGCTTCATTGGCCCAGGAACCATAGAAATGAGAGAGCCATACGTTGCCACGACGGATAGGCAGAGAACAGGAAGCAAACTGTGTTAGGGTGACGGGCTTGGCTTCACCGTTATGGATTTCTGTCCAGGTCTCAATCATATCCTCTTCCTGATAGACCTTGTAGAAGAGCGTGACGGATATGGGGTATTTGGGATCTTTCAATGTGATGCGGGTAATGTCCCCCTGACGATCGAGGTCTGTCACGTAGAGTTCTGTTGACATGTTGCCATCGGCGTGTTTCATGGCAAAAGCGACCTCTGCTGGACAGTTCATGCCATAGGCAGGGTAGGCGTCCATGCGTCCGTTGCGAGGTGTCTGTAAGTGCTGCAGGTCGTAGTCGCTTAGCTTAGCACCATAATATACATATTTGGGTTGTTTGCCCTTTTCCACATTCAGTACCATGGTGGTGTTGCTAGTGTGGAGTGTTACAGTCTCAGCCATTGTCCACTGGGCTATGGCGGCGAGTAGTGTGAAGATGATAAATTTCCTCATAAGAATCTGATTTCGTTATTGATGAATGATTTCTGTGTGCAAAAATACAAAAAACTTTCTACTTTCACTTTTTAACTCTCAACTTTTTTGTACCTTTGCAGGCAAAATATCGGAAATTGATAAATAAATACTATATGAGCCAGTTTGATGTTGTCCTGTTAGCAGTTGCCTTGGCCATGGATTGCTTTGCGGTGTCCATCGTCAGTGGCGTGATGACATCTTCTGCTAAGGAGCGCCCCTTATGGACGATGAAGGAGGTTCGCATGGCTTTTCTCTTTGGACTCTTTCAGGCCTTGATGCCGCTGTTAGGTTGGTTGGGTATCAGCTTCTTCCAACAGTGGATAGAGCAGTACGACCACTGGATAGCCTTCTTTTTTCTATTATGTATCGGTGGTAATATGATTCGTGAGGCCTTTAGTCCCGAAGAGGAACAGTTCTTTAATCCCGATAGGCTCCGTACTCAGTTGATGCTGGCCGTGGCCACGAGTATTGATGCGCTGGCCGTTGGCATATCGTTTGTCTGTGCAGGCTATGAAAGGGCCTCGCAATTGACGGTTCCTTTGGTGATTATCGGGGCGGTGTCTGTCTTCTTCAGTTTGTTCGGTACCTGGCTTGGCTGCCGTTTCGGTCTGACCATCTCCCGTAGGTTGAAGCCTGGACTCTTCGGGGGTGTTATCTTGATTTTGATAGGCGTCAAGATTCTTGTCTCGCATTTATTAACATGATGATAGTTATATGAGAAATTCTTTATCGGTGATTTACGATGCCGTCAATAAGCATGCTTATCCGATTCTGTTGGCGTTGTTTGTAATTTGGGTGTTGGTAGGCGTATTCCCCCTTCAGTGTTATGAGACTGACGGTCAGGTGATTACCCTCGGATGTGATGTCACTTATCGTGAGGGTTGGTCACTGCCCCCGCTTTATACCTATGAGTATCGTCAGCAGCCACTGATTACGATACTGATTACGGCGCTGAAACATGTGTTGCCCTTCTTTACATGTGAACAGATTTATTATGTCTTCACGGTCCTCTGTAGCTTTGCTTTCCTGATAGGCTGTGTGGAGTTCGGACAACGGATTGTCAAGACGAGTCGAACAAAGCTCTTGATAGCTGCGATGCTATTGCCGGAGATGTATGCCATAGCGATGTATTCCAATTCTGCCATCCCGGCTGCTGCCCTAATGATCTGGGCATTGATACTCACGATGAAGCAGAAGCACTGGCTGTCAGTCCTTTTATTATGTCTGGCCACGTGGTTTCGCGTCGACATTGTTACGGTTTATCCCGTCATCCTGCCATTGCTCTACTTCAGCGGGAAGTCGTTTAAACAAAGTTTCTGGCTGGCGGCAGCCTATGCACTGGCCATTATTGTGATATCGCTGTCGGGCTTCTGGCTGATGAATGCCCAGGTGTTGGGAACGGTGGGCCTCTATGAGAAGTGGAACAACATTGTTACACCGATGCAGCGTTTCTTTGCCATTTTCGGTTATTATTCGCTGACATACTTTATCCTATTGCCGTTGGGTATCTTTGCCATCACTAGAAGCAAGCGGTGGAAGGAGCTGTTCGTAGTGCTGCTGCCCATTGTGGTGTTACATATTGTGATGGCTGAGTTTGGTAATGCGTCGAAGCACTTTCTCTATGGTGCACCGTTTGCCATTATTGCCGGTGTGCGTGCCCTGCAATGGTTGGAAGATGTGCTTAGCAGGAGATGCTTCCTGAAGTGGGCCTGTATCATTCTTGCCATCCTGCTGATGACCGTCTCTGTGCGTCAGCAGCGTAAGAACGTGGAATGGCTTCAGGCCAATCCGTTGAATAGTATCGGCATTGTACTGCCCCTGACTTCGGTGGAGATTGGAGATCGTGAGGTGTCGTTGGCTTTGGGAGCCGGTCCACAGATCTTTACCGGTGACGAATATATGTTAGCAACGGGGCATTTCTTCTATTCATGGTATGTCCATTCCATCAAAGAGGTATTGAAGGATTGGCGTATCCAGCAGAAGGCCGTCCTCGACACTATTCCGACATCAAACATCCTTACTTTTGAATATGGTGCGTCGGCTCCTTCAGCGATGGAGTATATGACGGAGCATTATCGCTTCAGTCAAGAGAAGGGCATGCCCTGGAGGTATGAGTTTTCTCTGTGTAATTCCCAACGGAAGCTACATTACTGGCGAGTCTACCTGAAAGAGACTGAGCAGAACAACGAGAAGTTCGTATCTTATATCGATACGCTCTCCAGCGTGATTCCGAAGAATGAAGAGGGGTACGTCCTTACTGCACCGGAGCATTTTGGCTTCGCCCGATTCCTTGATGAAATAGTCAAAACGGGGAAAGTTGAGAAAAAAGCAGATAATTTGTACAAAATAATTAGGAAATAATAAAAATATTGTTTATCTTTGCAGCATAAAGATGAACACTGAGGCGATAATACTCCGGGATCTCGGCATCGGCTACACGACGAAACATGGTGTCATCACTGTGGCCGAGGGCATCAACGGGACCATCTGCAGCAGAGAGTTGACTTGTCTGCTGGGAGCCAATGGTGTGGGTAAGTCGACACTACTCCGTACATTGTCAGCCTTCCAACCCAAGATACAAGGGGAGATAATGATTGAGGGCCGAGACTTGTCAGACTGGACAGACAAGGAACTGAGTCGGTTGATAGGTGTCGTGCTGACAGAGAAACCTGATGTAAGGAACATGACGGTGCGCGAGCTCGTCAGCCTCGGGCGCTCTCCATATACAGGCTTCTGGGGAACCTATTCCAAGGAAGACCTGCAGGTAGTGGATGAGGCCATCAGTCTGGTGGGCATTGACCTGCTGAGTCGGAGAATGGTTCACACCCTGAGCGATGGTGAACGGCAGAAGGTGATGATTGCCAAGGCATTGGCGCAACAGACACCAGTGATCTATCTTGATGAACCGACTGCCTTCCTCGACTATCCCAGTAAGGTGGAGGTGCTGCAACTGCTCAGACGTATCAGCCGCGAGGCTGGCAAAACCATCTTTCTCTCTACCCATGACGTGGAGTTGGCCCTTCAGTTGGCGGATGTCGTCTGGCTGATGACCCGGGGGGAGCGGATGGCCATTGGCTCGCCTAAGACCCTTGCCAAGCAGGGCGACCTAGGGCGCTTTATCGAGAGGGAGGATATCTCCTTTGATCCTGAAACACTGACAATCAGAGTGAAGCGGAACGATTAAAAACAGTCAAGATACCTATGATATACGGTCACGGCGATGATGCTTTTCGCTACGGCGACAAGATTAAGATGAATTTCAGCTCAAATGTATATAGCAGGGCTGATTATTCAGAACTCAAAGAGCACCTGATGGCGCACTTTGATATTGTTGGGCATTATCCGGAACCTGATGCCCATTCTTTGGAAAGTATGCTGGCAGAACAATTGAGCGTGCCAGAGAATACTGTCATGGTGACCAACGGAGCCACTGAGGCTATCTATTTGATTGCACAACTCTACAAAGGATGGGCCTCAATCATTCCACAGCCAACATTCACAGAGTATGAGGATGCGTGCCGGGAGTTCGGACACCTGATTTCCTATGATTCTGCGGACGAATTGGAAATACTGCCCGATGATCGTATCTATTGGCTCTGCAATCCTAATAACCCGACGGGTAATGTATTGCTGAAGAGTCTGATCAATCATATCATCAGGCAGCATCCCCGTTATCTGTATGTCGTCGACCAGTCATATGCTGACTACACCCTGAGTCCGATGCTGGAGCCAAGGGAAATGCAGGACTGCTTTAATGTGATGCTGGTTCATTCCCTGTCGAAGAAATATTGCATTCCCGGCCTTCGTTTGGGCTATATATTCGCTTCGCCCATTATCATCGATCGTATGAAGCATATTCGACAGCCCTGGACCATCAATGCGATGGCGATAGAGGCCGGTAAGTTTTTGGTGAAGAATGATCCGAAGATGATTCCTGACCTCAGTGGCTATCTGGCTGAGGCCCAACGGCTCCACCAGAACATCTCGGCTATAGAGGGACTGATGGTGATGAAGTCGGACACCAATTTCATGTTGGTGAATATCGATAAAGGGAATACACCAGAACTGAAGAAATGGCTGATTGACAATTATGGCATCCTTATCCGAGATGCCTCCAATTTCAGGGGACTTGACGACCACTGCTTCCGTATCACGGCGCAGACCCCAGAGGAGAATGATGTACTTGTGGAGGCTTTGACGACCTATTGTGCCTCGAATTGACCATCATAATTGATAATCATCGAAGGGAGCGGCACTTACGCAGCGGAGGTTCTTCTCCAGCTGGGCTGTTGAGCTGGCTCCTATGAGGACGCTGGTGACGCCCCTTTGGTGGAGAATCCAGGCGAGGGCCATCTCTGCGAGTGTCTCATGGCGACTCTCTGCTGCCTTGTTGTAACGTTGTAGCTTCTCCAACAGTTCTGGCGTGAGCATCTCTTCACGGAGGAACTTGCCCTTCGACATGCGGCTGTCCTTGGGGATGCCATTGAGGTAGCGGTCTGTGAGCAGACCCTGTGCCAAGGGAGAGAAAGCGATGAAGCCTATGCCGTTGTCTGCACAGAAGTCAAGAATGCCAGCTTCCTGTGGCTTGCGGTCGAGCATGTTCAGGCGACCCTGATAGATGAGCAGGGGCACATCGTGGGCCTTCAGGTAGTCGTAACCGAACTTCAGGGGCTCTAGCGGCCAGTTGGAGATACCTACATAGAGCGCCTTGCCCTGACGCACGATGTCCACCAGCGCCTGCAGCGTCTCCTCCAGCGGTGTCTCTGGGTCGTAGCGGTGACTATAGAAGAGGTCCACGTAGTCGATCTTCATGCGCTTCAGACTTTGGTCGAGCGAAGCCATCAGATATTTCCTGGAACCCCAGTTGCCGTAAGGGCCAGGCCACATGTCGTAACCTGCTTTCGAGGATATGAACAGCTCGTCGCGGTAGGGTCGGAAGTCCTCATCCATCAGTCTGCCCATCGTTTCCTCAGCAGAGCCGTAGACAGGGCCGTAGTTGTTGGCCAGATCAAAGTGGGTGATGCCATGATCGAAGGCGTAGTGGGTGATCTCACGGCTGCGCTCATAGGGGTCGACGCTTCCGAAGTTATGCCAGAAGCCGAGGCTTACCTTAGGCAGCAACACACCAGAGCGCCCGCAGCGCTCAAACTCCATCCCGTTGTCGTAGCGGCTCTTGTCCGCAAAGTACTGTTCCTTCATGTCTTCGTTTGTTTTAGTAATGTGTCGGCAAAGGTAGTGATAATTTGGGAGAAAACCCCGTTTTTCCTGACTTTTTTTACAGGAGATGGTAATGTGGAATCTTTTGTTTGTAAATAATAAGTGCCAAAATTTAACACTTTCTTTTTACTCCTTCTAGAGAAACGGGAAGGCTGTTTGGGGCTGAAAACAGGTCAGGTTACGGCAAAGTATACGTTTACCGTAAGCAAACCATGACTTTAGTCGGACTAAAGTATAGGTTTAGTCCAGGCAAACCCTATCTATTACCGTAGCAAACTCGGGACATTTTGCGATGAAATCGGGGCTTTTTCGGGCTTTTTAGGGGTGTTTGGAGTAAAGAATCATGACAGAAGAAACGTAACTGTCACGCTATCAGGAACTTAACGAAATGGCTCATATTTCGCGTCATTGTGGCCTCAGATTGGTTTGGGCTCTAAAACGCGATTCTTACGAGGCGCTTTGTTAAGAAAAATAACATCATAAAGACTCTTAAATCTTTCAACCTTCTCCTTAAATCATCTAAAAGATTTGGCGATTACGATAAATCTTTGTACCTTTGCAACACAAACAGAAACGTAATGTCAAACGAACAGAACATAAGTACAGACGGGCTGAAGCGCTCGGAGGCGATGGAGGAGAAGATGCGATCCTTCACCGATGCAGGACTGTATGAGCAGGACCGCTACATCGACTTCGAGCCCGAGCACCACATCTATACCTATAAAGGCCTGCAGCAGCTGCTCCCCGTGAGTTCGCTGATAGCCCACTTCTTCGAACACTTCGACGCCCAGGCAGCTGCCCGCCGCCAGTGGGAACGCTACGGGGTGCCCATCGAGGAGTCGCTTAAGAAGTGGGAGCGCATAGGCAAGAAGGCCTCCGAGGTGGGCACGTTCATGCATGAGCAGACGGAGCGCTACTTCAAGGACGGCACCTTCCTGACCGATTTCCCCTTCGAGTTTCATGGCGAAGTGGAGCATGTGAGCATCGAGACGGAGCGCAGCCACTTCCTCAAATTCGTGGGCGACTACCATATCCGCCCCTATCGTCAGGAGTGGCCCGTCTACGATACGGAGCTGAATATCGCAGGTACCATCGATATGGTGTGCAGGAATGAAGACGGCACCTTCACCATCTACGACTGGAAGCGTAGCGGCAAGGTGGTCAACAGTCTGGGGCAGCCCATTGTCGAAGCCTTCGGAGGCAAGACGGGCTTCAACGGCATCACGCTCCCCGATACGCCCTTCTACCACTACTGCATCCAGCAGAACCTCTATCGCTACATGCTCGAGCAGCATTACGGCGTCAGGGTCAGGGCGATGAACCTGGTGGTGCTCTGTGCCGACTATCCCACGTATTTCGTGGCAGAGGTGCCCAAGATGGATGAGGTCATCGCCCAGATCGTCGATGCCTGCCGTCGTGAGGACCTGGGACATCAACTGATAAACAACGAGACATGATGACTGGTAAGCTGATGATAACCCTGACGATGACTAGCCTGCTGACTACAACGGCAAGCGGGCAGGAGGTTCGTAATGACACTATTACGGACAAGGTTCATCAGCTTCGCGAGGTGACCATTACGGAAAGCCGGCGTCAGCACGAAGTGACGAGCACAGCCCCCCTTCGTATTCTGGACCAGAAGCAGATGCTGACATTAGGTGTGACAGACATTGCTGATGCCCTGCATCGCATCCCAGGCGTCACCCTGCGCGACTACGGTGGGGCAGGGGGCCTGAAGACGATTGCCGTGCGTGGCTTCGGTGCCAAGCATATCGGTGTGGGTTATGACGGGGTGATGCTCAGCGACTGTCAGAGTGGTGAGATCGACCTCTCACGCTATAGTCTCGACAATGTGGAACAACTCTCGCTGGTCATTGGCGACAACGATGACATCTTCATCCCTGCCCGCAATGCCTCTGCCTCTGCAGTGCTGAACATCCAGACCATCGGCATGCCAGATGCCAACACCAAACCACATCTGACGGCGCAAATGAAGGTCGGCTCATTCGGATATGCCAGCCCCTTCCTGCGCTATGAGCAGAACCTCACAGACAGATTTGCCATCTCTGTGGTTGGTGAATATACTTATGCCGAGAACGATTACCCTTACGAGATAAAGAATGTGAAGCAGACGGTAAAGGACCATCGTACGAACAGCCGGATGAATACTGGGCACGGTGAACTGAACTTTGTGTGGAATGTCGATACTTTCAATCGGGTCAGCGGAAAAGTGTACTACTATGACAATGACCGCCAGTTGCCTGGGCAAGTGCATTATTACACGAACCTTAATAAAGAGACGCTCCATGATCAGAACTTCTTCGCCCAGTTGCTGTATCAGACACATAACCGTTCTGGCTGGTCGTTGAAGTGGCATGGGAAATTCAACTGGTATGCCTCAGTCTATAAGGATCCCCTCTATCCTGATGCCGTCAACGATGCAAGCTACTGGCAGCGCGAGGCTTACACCTCGGTGGCTGTGCTCTATGCACCATCTGAGAAGTGGGCCTTCGACTATTCGCTTGACTACAGCTTTAACAATCTCAACAGTTCGGCCTCTAGAACAATTAACAGCCATCCTTACCGTCACAGTATATTACAATCCGGTACGGCGAAATATCATAATGGCAGGTTGACAGCTCTGATGCGACTGCTTTATTCTCTTTATCTGAACAACGCAAAGATGGGCGACCCTGCCCGGGATATGCAAAGGCTTTCACCCTCGGTGTCGTTATCCTACAAGTTATGTGAAGACAAGGATGTGTTTCTCCGAGCCTCCTACAAGAACATCTTCCGGGCGCCTACCTTTAACGAGAGCTATTACTATCATTATGGTAGTACGAATCTTCTGCCCGAGAGCACCGATCAGTATAACCTCGGCATTACCTATAGTCATCAGGCCTCCCCATTCAGTCTTCAATGTACTTTTGATGGCTATTATAACCATGTGAAGGACATGATTGTGGCTGTACCTTATAATATGTTTGTATGGACTTGTGTCAACGTGGGGAAGGTTAAGGTCCTGGGTGCCGATCTGACAGCCAATGCCGCTTATCTTGTCGGCGAAGGTCATCGCCTTGAGGTTTCGGGCAGTTACAACTATCAGCAGGCGGGGAATCGCACCAGCGAAGAGTCGCCCTATTATGGTAACCAGATCGCTTATATTCCCCGCCATTCCGGGAGCATCGCCTTAGGTTGGGAGAATCCCTGGGTGAATGTCTCGTTGCATGGTTCTGGCGTCAGCAGCCGTTGGGCAAACAACCAGCACTATGATAGTACGGAGATTGATGGTTATTGGGATATGGGCTTGACGTTTTGGCATAACTTCTGCTGGAATAATCAACAACTGGAAACGCGTGTAGACGTGAAGAATCTCTTCAATAAGCAATACGAGATTGTACGTTTCTATCCTATGCCTGGCCGCAGTTGGCAGGTCTCATTGAAATATCAACTTTAAATTACATAAATGATTCAAGAAATGAAAAAGATTCTTTTTAGTTTGATTGTGATGGCTTTGGGTACAACCCTCCTCACTGGTTGCCTAAGTGACGACAAAAACGATCAGCCTGCAGAGTATGTCGTGACTAATGGCGCCCTCATTGTCAACAATGGTAATTCCTCCAATGGTATCGACGGCTCGCTGACTTTCCTTGACTATAACAGCGGAGAAGCCCGTCAGAATGTGTTTAAGAATGCCAATGGCGAAAGTCTCGGTGGAACGCCGAACTCCGTGATGTGCTATGGCAACAAAGTATATGTGGCAGGCAGCGATGAGAATGCTGTATTTGTTCTTGATAAAAAGACCTTCAAACTGATAGAACGGATAAGCACCACAGACGAAATGGGTGAGGCAGAAGGTGTCATGCCACGCTCTTTGACAGCTTATGATAATAATGTGTATGTGTCGACCTATGGTGGTTATGTGGGTGTAATCGATACCCTGGATCTTTCTGTCCGCAACATGTACAAGGTGGGCTCTTACCCCGAGGGAATGGCTATTGGTACCAAAGACAATCTGGTTTACCTCTATGTAGCCAACAGTGATTATGGTAATGGCAATGGCTCTATCTCGGTTGTCAACCTTTCTTCTGGTTCCGTCTCAGAGATTAAGGGCGTCCGTAACCCTCAGGAACTGGCTGTGGCTGGTGATAATATCTTTGTGCTTGACTGGGGTTATTACGATGAGAGTGAGAGTTGGGTACAGAAAGAAGCAGGTGTTTACCTGATTAACGGTAGCAATGTTCAGAAGATTATCCCCGATGCCACAGGTATGGCAGCAGCGGGCTATAACATCGTCACTTTCAATGCTCCCTATGACTCAAGCAAGAAGGTGTCATACTCAATCTTCAACGTTGCCTATGGCTCATTGAGTACGTTTACCCTCTCTGGCGATGGTGCGAACCGTATTGAGAGCCCCGCTGCCATCAGTGTTGATCCCAATACGGGTTATGTACTTATTGCCTCTCGCAAGATGAATCCTGATACGGGCTATCCTGACTATTCGGCTCCCGGCTTCATAAACATGTATACGGGTAATGGAGAATATGTCAAGACCTTCGATACAGGTGTAGAGCCCCATCAGATTACATTCCTCTATGGTACGGTAAAAGTTAAGTAAGCTCCGATGAAGCAACTCTGTAGCATCCTTCTTATCGCATTGTCGCTACTCTCTTGTGGCGGACGGATGGACCGTCTGCTGGGGAGTGGCGACAGTGTTTCCTTTAAGTATGCCACACTACCCTCAATCGTGGAGTATGATGGTTATACGGTGGTCAATATTGAAAATCCATGGAAGGATGGCAAGGCACTGCACACTTATGTCCTCGTGCCCAAAGATGCAGAGGTGCCCGTTCATCTGCCGAAAGGCACCGTCATCCGTACGCCTTTGCAGAAAGCGGTGGTGTTCACAACGGTACACTGCTCACTATTGATGGATTTTGGTTGTCAAGACAAGATCGCTGGTGTGGCAGATCTGAAATATATAAAGATCCCTTGGATACAGAAACAGGCAAAGGCAGGCAGAATTGTGGATTGTGGTGACGGAATGAGCCCCCTCATTGAGAAGATTATCGATTTGCACCCTGATGCCATCCTCTTGTCGCCCTTTGAGAATAGCGGAGGCTATGGCAGGTTGGAGGAGTTGGATATCCCACTCGTAGAGTGTGCCGAATATATGGAGGTATCCCCACTGGCCAGGGCGGAGTGGATGCGGTTCTATGGTCTGCTTTTCGGTCGTCAGAAAAGGGCAGACAATCTCTTTGCGGAGGTTGACAAAAATTACAACGACCTGAAGAAGATTGCAGAGAAGGCCGGTGAGGGCCGCTCCCTGATGATTGACAAACAGGTGGGTTCTGTCTGGTATGTTCCTGGGGGACGTAGTACTATAGGACAGATGGTGAAGGATGCTGGCGGACGGTATCCATGGGCATACGATGAGCATAGTGGCTCGCTCTCGTTGCCCTTTGAGACGGTATTGGAGGAGGCTTTTGATACAGAAGCGTGGATGTTCCGCTATGATAGTGAACAACCAATGACACCTGACATGCTCCTGTCAGAACAGGAGGGCTATGGTCAGTTCCGTGCCTTCCAGACGGGGGAAGTGTATGGCTGTAATGTACGTACCACTCGTTTCTACGAGGAGTCTCCCTTCCGTCCAGACAGGCTGCTGAACGACTTTATTCAGATAATACACCCAGGCATTAAGGGTGTAAAACCGCTTCGCTATTATCGGAAATTATAACAGGCTCTTGATTTCTGCCTCCAGGTCTTTAATCTGGGCGGCACGCTTTACAAGGTTGTTGCCACGATCGATGACAAAGAAATCGGGTACTGCCTGAATGTTGTACATCATAAGGCGCTGCGAATTGATGCCGTCAGCATCGCGGACGTTAATCCAAGGCAGGGCCGCAGTCTGCTGCTTCCAGAAATGTTCATCATTGTCGAGTGACACCTGATAGATTTCCAGTCCTTGTGCGTGGTATTTGTTGTAAAGCTCACGGAGCATAATGATACGGGTAGGAGAATCCTCAAGGGCGAAGATATGGAAGTCGAGCAACACTACCTGTCCCTTCAGATCTGTCAGATGGCGTTCCTGTCCCTTGTTGTCAATCAAGGCAATATCCAGCACACCAGCCTCACTAACCTTGCTGGCTTCTACCTGAAGATCACGATTCTTCGATTCGATGATACGCTGGTTCTTCATGCCCTCAATGGCGATGTTGTGCAGGTTTTGACCACGCTCGGCATGGGGGTAATAGGTATCCCAACTGGTAGCTACGGCAGCAAAGGCCTTGATGTCTTCCTTGTTGCTCTTGGGGTTGAAAATCAGATAATTACCAATAGCCTGGAAGAGCGCAAAATAGGAGTAGGCCTTCATGGGCTCCTTGTAGATATAGTTGCGCTTCACATCCTCCTTATAGGCATTGATAATATTCTGGATGCTGTCGTTGGCGCGGTCGATGCTCAGTGAGGGATCTTTCTGAATGGCGATGGCACGGCTCTGCAGGTCCATTTGTCTGAGAGCAAGTTCCTTGATTTTCTCGCAGTTCTCAGAACCGCTGACAGTATAGTCAGAAGCCATATTCGGATAGCTACCTTTTATCTGTACGGTTTCTGTGGAGTCAATGCTCACATTGATGATCTGGTCAGCAATGCGCAGACGATAGAACTCGGGTGCGCCAGGAGCCTCCTGACGGAAAGAGAAGTCACCGCCATCGTTGAGTTTCACAGAGTCGAGCACGTTGATGCCCTCCAGTCCCACATTCTCGAAGTAGAGCACAGAGTCTTTAGCATTGCCGATCTGTCCTTCTACCGTAAACTTGTTATCGCTGCATGAGGCGATTGTCAGTGCGGCAAGCATCATGGCTGCCGCCTTTCTCATATGTTTCATTGTTATCGTTTGTTTATTTTTGGCTG
>JAEEGF011456927.1_pt1 | contig 15829 bp, 13 predicted proteins | sample 9134171 | NCBI WGS metagenome assembly JAEEGF01 (sample SAMN16246542, study PRJNA631951) | gut metagenome | biome: gut microbiome; feature: rumen; material: AP-attached | host: Bos | place: Iran: Karaj | collected 2018-10
CTCTGGTGCTATTGGAGTCATCGAGGGTGCAGGCGATAACTGTTGCGAGTATATGACAGGCGGACGTGTGGTGGTATTAGGAAAGACGGGCCGTAACTTTGCTGCCGGTATGAGTGGCGGTGTGGCATACGTCTATGACCCTGACCACACCTTCGACTACTTCTGTAATATGGATATGGTAGAACTCTCGCTGGTTGAGGACAGTGTATCGCGTAAGGAACTGCTTGAACTCATCCGTCAGCACTATCTGCACACAGGCTCTGCTCTCGCAGGTCGGATGCTCGACAACTGGCAGCGTTACATCGAGGACTTCATCCAGGTGATACCCATCGAGTACAAACGCGTACTCGAAGAAGAGAAGATGGCACGCCTGCACGAGAAGATTGCCGATATCCAGCGCGACTATTAATTATCAATTGTCAATTTTCAATTATCAATTGCAATCATGGGAAATCCAAAAGCATTTTTAGAGATACACCGCCAGGAGGCGGGATATCGTCCGATTCACGATAGAATCCACGACTTTGGCGAGGTAGAGCAGACGCTCTCAACGCGAGAACGCAAACTGCAGGCATCGCGCTGCATGGACTGTGGCGTACCTTTCTGCCACTGGGCTTGTCCACTGGGCAACAAAGCCCCGGAATGGAACGACGCCCTATACAAAGGTGACTTCGAGTTGGCTTATCAGTTACTCACCAGCACCAACCCCTTCCCCGAGTTCACAGGTCGCATCTGTCCAGCCCTCTGTGAAAAGGCCTGCGTGCTGAACCGCTTCAACCACGAGCCCACCACCAACCGCGAGGATGAGTGTGCTATCATCGAAATGGCGTTTCAGGAAGGCTTCGTCGAGGTGCATCGTCCGGAGCGTAACGGCAAGAAGGTGGCTGTCATCGGCGCTGGTCCCGCTGGTCTCGTAGCGGCACACGATCTGAACCTGAAGGGCTATGAGGTAACAGTGCTTGAGAAGAACGAGTCGGCAGGTGGACTGCTGCGCTACGGCATCCCCAACTTCAAACTGAACAAGGCCATCATCGATCGCCGCATCCGTCTGATGGAAGCTGAGGGCATTACCTTCTGCTACGGCAAAGCAGTAGCGCCAGAAGATATCGCCAGTGATTACGATGCTGTCGTCATCGCTACAGGCACCCCAGTGGCTCGCGATCTGAAAGCCCCAGGACGCGAACTGAAAGGTGTACATTTCGCCCTCGAGCTACTCACTCAGCAGAACCGTGTGCTGGCAGGTATGGAGTTCTCGAAAGATGAGCGCATCACCGCCAAGGGCAAGGATGTACTCGTCATCGGTGGTGGTGACACAGGCTCCGACTGTATCGGCACAGCCCATCGTCAGGGTTGTAAGAGCGTCACCCAAATAGAGATCATGCCCAAACCCGTAGAAGGTCCGGAAGATCCGCAGAACCCCTGGCCCAACTACCCTCGTACGCTGAAGACCACCTCATCGCATGAGGAAGGCTGTACTCGCCGTTGGAACATCAACACCCTTGAGTTTCTGGGTGAGAACGGTAAGCTCACAGGTGTGAAGGTACAGGAGATCGACTGGAAGCCCAATCCTGAGGGTGGTCGTCCTATCATGGTGGAAAAAGGCAAACCCGAGATCATCAAGGCTGAGCTTGTATTACTCGCTATGGGATTCCTCAAGCCCGAGCATCCGCAGTATCCCGACAATGTGTTCGTCTGTGGCGATGCCGCCAACGGTGCCTCCCTGGTGGTACGTGCGATGGCTAGTGGACGACAAGCTGCCGAAAAGGTCGATACCTATTTCAAATAAGAATAAGAGAGAGCCAAAAGCTCTCTCTTATTCTTTCAGCTTCGCGAGTAGCATCCCCGTCCAGTCCTCGTTGTTCTGAGGGAAGAGCGTCTGCATACCCAGTCGGGAAGCTGCCTCCACATTTGCCTTGCCGTCGTCGATAAACAACGTCTCTTCCGCACGCGCCTGTTCGCCTTCCAGCATCTTCAGGAATATCTCTTCCGAAGGCTTCATCACCTTCAGTTGATAACTCAGATACAACGCATCGAAATAATAGTCGATGGTGTATCCTTCACCATCAAACGCAGGGCTCTGTGCCCAGTCCATCATATAAGGATTCGTGTTCGACAGCAGACACACACGATAGCCTTGCTGGCGCAACCACAACAGCATGTCGAGATTCCGCTTCGGCACCTCCTCCACGAACCCATGCCACGCATAGAAGCACTCCTCTGCTGTCACCTCCCTACCTATCAACCGACTCAGTTCCTGGCGAAACGCCTCCTTATCGATTTGTCCCATCTCCAGCTGTCCGAAGACACCGGTCTGGTGAAAAGGATCCAGGTGCCGACGGGCATCCTTCAGTCCAATTTCCTCAAACCGCTTCACGGCCTGCTCATAACTCAGGGCCACCACCACCCCACCAAAATCAAATACAATGTTCTTTATCATGTTGCAAATATAGAGTATATTTTTAGTTTTTGCAAGAAAAATGCATATAAAATAAATCGCGTTTGACATTTTGCACGTGAAACCCACGCTTTTAACGCAAAGTGTAAACGATACACCTGAGGAAAACAGGAAAGAATTGACAAAATGTCACTTTTTAAGAAATCGAACAAACAAAAAGTCATCATTTATTTGTTTGGTTCTAACTTTTTGCTTACCTTTGCAGCCGAAAAGATAACAAAATGACAGCAAACTTCTAGAATTAGACAACAAAATGACAGAAAAAGTAAGGTTTACCAAGATGCATGGTTGCGGAAACGACTATATCTATATCAATATGATAGAGAATAGCATCGCCGACCCACGGGCTGCAGCCATCGCTTGGAGCGACCGCCACCAAGGGATCGGATCCGATGGACTTGTACTGATCGACAAATCGCCTGTACCTGAGGCTGATTTCTCTATGCGCATCTTTAATGCTGATGGTTCGGAGGCGATGATGTGCGGTAATGCGTCGCGATGCATCGGCAAATACCTCTATGAACGAGGACTGACCGACCAAACGGTGATTCGCCTGCTGACGCTTTCAGGTATCAAGACTCTCCAACTTCATATTATAAATAATAAGGTGGACACGGTGACGGTGGACATGGGAGAACCTGCACTCAAGGACGAGACACAGTTCGTCGAGTCGCGCAATCCCGGCTACGGCACCTTCGTCTCGATGGGCAACCCCCACTACGTGATTTTCACCAACGAGGTGGATCAGGTGAGTGAGACGGGACAGATGCTGGAGCATCATCTGGCTTTTCCCAAGCGGTGTAACATCGAGTTCGCTCATGTGGAGGACGACGGCAGCATACGCACACGTGTGTGGGAACGAGGTTCAGGCGTGACTCAGGCTTGCGGTACAGGCGCTTGTGCTACGGCTGTGGCTGCCACACTGACAGGGCGGGTCAAGGGCAAATCACAAATCGTGATGGATGGCGGCTCGCTTTCGATAGAGTGGCGCAAGGAAGACAATCATGTGTATATGACTGGCCCTGCTGAATTTGTGTTCGACGGGGAACTGGAATTGGCAAAACTTCAAACAACATAAAACTATGGCTTTAGTAAACGTACATTTCTTAAACTTACAGAACAACTATTTGTTCGCCGACATTGCCAAGAAGGTGAATGCCTTCAAGGTGATGCACCCCAAGGCTGACGTGATCTCACTCGGCATCGGCGACGTGACACAACCGCTCTGCCCTGCCGTGATAGAAGCGATGCACAAGGCTACCGACGAGATGTCAACAGCAGAGGGTTTTCACGGTTACGGACCCGAACAGGGCTATGCCTTCCTGCGTGAGGCGATCCTGAAGAACGATTTTCTGCCTCGCGGCATCCATCTCGACATCGACGAGGTGTTTATCAACGACGGTGCGAAGTCGGACACAGGAAACATTCAGGAGCTGTTGCACTGGGATAACTTCATCGGCGTGACTGATCCGATTTATCCCGTATATATCGACTCGAACGTGATGATTGGACGTTGCGGCACTTTTGAGGACGGACGCTGGACGAACGTAGTGTATATGCCCTGTACAGCAGAGAATGGTTTTACGCCCAGCATCCCCAAGGATCGCCACATGGACGTGATCTATCTGTGTTACCCCAACAACCCGACGGGTACGGTAATCACGAAACAGGAGTTGAGAAAGTGGGTGAACTACGCGCTGAAGAACGATGCGCTGATCCTCTATGATGCCGCCTATCAGGCTTACATCCGCGATCCGGAGATTCCCCATAGCATCTACGAGATCAGAGGTGCCCGCAAGTGCGCCATCGAGTTCCACTCCTACTCCAAGACGGCAGGCTTCACAGGTGTGCGCTGTGGCTACACCATCGTGCCGAAGGATCTGACAGTAGCCGACTTCGAAGGCAATCGCCACTCTGTGCACCAGCTCTGGAACCGTCGTCAGTGTACGAAGTTCAATGGTGCGAGCTACATCAGTCAGCGTGCTGCCGAGGCCATCTACACGCCTGAGGGTAAGGTGCAGATTCAGGCTACCATCGACTACTATATGGAGAACGCCCAGAAGATGCTCAACACCCTGCGCTCGCTCGGCTACGAGGTGTATGGTGGTGAAAACGCCCCCTACATCTGGCTGAAGACGCCCGACGGCACCACCTCGTGGCAGTTCTTCGAAGAGCTGCTCTACGGCGCCAACGTGGTATGCACCCCTGGTGTGGGCTTTGGCCCCTCAGGCGAGGGCTACGTACGCTTCACGGCCTTCGGTAGTCACGAGACAACAGAAGAAGCATTAAAGAGAATAACAAATTGGACAAAACAACATTAAACACAACTATTATGGAAGCATTAAGATTTCAGGTGGTCGGTGAGGCATTCAAGAAGAAGCCCCTCGACGTAAAAATTCCAAGTGAACGACCCGCACAGTACTTTGGCAAGAAGGTCTTCAATCGCGAAAAGATGTATAAGTACCTGCCGAAGGATGTCTATGAGAAGATGATCGACGTGATGGACAACGGTGCACGTCTGGATCGCCAGGTGGCCGATGCAGTCGCAGCCGGCATGAAGCAGTGGGCCACAGAGAATGGTGTCACCCACTACACCCACTGGTTCCAGCCTCTGACAGAGGGAACAGCCGAGAAGCACGACTCGTTCATCGAGCACGACGGCAAGGGTGGTATGGTAGAAGAGTTCACAGGCAAGCTGCTCGTACAGCAGGAGCCCGACGCCTCTTCATTCCCCTCAGGTGGTATCCGTTCTACCTTCGAGGCACGCGGTTACTCTGCATGGGATCCCACATCGCCTGTATTCATCATCGACGACACGCTGTGTATCCCCACCGTCTTCATCTCTTACAGTGGTGAGGCACTCGACTATAAGGCTCCCCTGCTCCGTGCCTTGCACGCTGTGAACGTAGCCGCCACTGAGGTATGTCATTACTTCGACCCCTCAGTAAAGAAGGTCACCTCTAACCTCGGTTGGGAACAGGAGTATTTCCTCGTGGATGAGGGACTCTATGCCGCACGTCCTGACTTGCTGCTGACAGGTCGCACCCTGATGGGTCACGACTCTGCCAAGAACCAGCAGATGGACGACCACTATTTCGGATCTATCCCTGAGCGCGTAGCAGCCTTCATGCGTGAGCTCGAGATTGAGGCGCTGGAGCTGGGTGTTCCTTGTAAGACCCGTCACAACGAGGTGGCTCCGAACCAGTTTGAGCTCGCTCCTATCTTTGAGGAGACCAACCTCGCCGTCGATCATAACATGCTGCTCATGTCAGTCATGAAGCGCGTGGCCCGCAAGCACGGTTTCCGTGTGCTGCTCCACGAAAAGCCCTTCGCAGGCATCAACGGTAGTGGTAAGCACAACAACTGGAGCTTGAGCACCGACAACGGTATCCTGCTGCACGCCCCTGGTAAGACTGCCGAGGCCAACCTGCGCTTCGCCACCTTCATCGTTGAGACGCTGATGGGTGTCTATAAGCACAACGGTCTGCTGAAGGCCTCTATCATGAGTGCCACCAACGCCCATCGTCTGGGTGCCAACGAGGCTCCCCCCGCCATTGTGTCTTCTTTCCTTGGCAAACAGGTGAGCGAACTGCTCGACCACATTGAGAAAGCTGACAAGGCGGATATTCTCGCAATGGCTGGTAAACAGGGACTGAAGATGGATATCGCTGAGATTCCTGAACTGTTTATCGACAATACCGACCGTAACCGCACGAGCCCCTTCGCCTTCACAGGTAACCGCTTTGAGTTCCGTGCCGTAGGCTCTGAAGCTAACTGCGCCAGTGCGATGATTGCCCTAAACAGTGCCGTAGCTGAAGCTCTCGTGAACTTCAAGAAGCGTGTTGATGCACTGATTCCAGAACTCGAGAAGAAGTTTGAGGGTACGGAGCACAATGCCACCTTCCACGCCATCATCGAGGTGCTGCGTGAGGATATCAAGACCTGTAAGCCTATCCGCTTCGACGGCAACGGCTACAGCGACGAATGGGTGGTTGAGGCTACGAAGCGCGGGCTTGACGTGGAGAAGAGCTGTCCGAAGATCTTTGAGCGTTACCTCGACAAAGAGAGCATCGAGATGTTCGAGAGTCTGGGTGTGATGACAAAGAAGGAACTGGAAGCCCGCAACGAGGTGAAATGGGAGACCTACACGAAGAAGATCCAGATTGAGGCCCGTGTGCTGGGTGATATCTCGATGAACCATATCATCCCTGTGGCTACACGCTACCAGAGCGAACTGCTCAGCAACCTGAACCACATGGCAGTGGTGTTCCCCATCGACACTGCAGATAAGCTCTCGGCTCGTAACAAGAAGATTATCCAGGAGATTGCCGAGCGTACCAGCGCCATCGAAAAAGGTGTAGAGGAACTGGTGGAAGCCCGTAAGAAGGCTAACAAGATTGAGGATGAACACGAGAAGGCGATTGCCTATCACGACAAGGTGGAGCCGAAACTCGATGTTATCCGTTACGAGATCGACAAACTGGAATTGATTGTGGATGACTCACTCTGGCCGCTGCCAAAGTATAGAGAATTACTATTTATTCGATAACCTTGATGGTTGTTTGAAGTTTGCAGGGGGCACGATGCTGTGACAGCTTCGGGTCCCCACTCTTTTTGCTTTTTTTTCGAAAAAGATGCTGATTTAGCGCAGAAATGCGTAATTTTGCAGCAAAAACTGAATGATGACTCAACAAACGATACTCACCATCACGGGATCTGACGGCTCTGGAGGCTCTGGCCTGCAGGCAGACATACGCTGCATCAGCGAACTGGGCGGCAAAGCGACCTCAGCCATCACCTCGATCACTGTTCAGAACACCCTCGGTATTCAGGAGTTTTACGACTTGCCCGCCTCAACTGTCCGCACACAGATAGAGGCAATCCTCAACGACCTGCAGCCGCAGGTGGTGAAGATCGGTCTGCTGCGTCGCATCGATGTGGTGCAGGTGGTGGCGGAACTCATGCGGAAATATCACCCGAAGTATATCGTATATGCACCTGTGCTACACTCCACCCGTGGCGATCTGCTGGTAGCGCCACAGGTGTATCACACCATCCAGGAGTTGCTGATACCGCTCTGCACCATCGTATTGGAACCTTCGGATCTGCCTTCTGGCATCCGTCAGCACGGACACGCCAACCAGTTGGCTGCTGCCCTCGCCTACTATCTGAGTTGTGGTGAGAACGTAAATGAGGCGATGCTCCATGCACGCAGCTACGTGAGTCAGAAGCCCAAGGGCTATACGGAGGACAACAGTCGCAGCGGGGAACTCTACAACTTGTTTCTCGATGCCATCGACCGTTTCTACCATCGTTATAGCGACGTGGCTTTCTATGCCGAACAGCTCGGTGTGAGTGCCCGCTATCTGGGACAGGTCACCAGAAGCATTGCCAGTCGTTCGCCAAAGGCAATGATTGATGAACGCATTACAACGGAGATCACCCAACAGCTCACTTCTACCAACAAACCTTTGAAGGAGATAGCCCTGATGTTTGGTTTCTCGTCGCAGGCTCATCTCTCGCGCTATTATAAGAAACAGACCTCTCATACCCCCAGCGAGATACGTAGATAAAGGTATCGCGCGCACACGAGAGGATTTACCCAAATTGAGTTTTCGTTTATCAGAACGGGAACCCAATTTTCTTTTTTCATAGGATTGTCGTTATTTTGCACCCAGTTTTTAATCAACCCTAAAATTAGAAAGAAAATGGAAAATAACAGACAAGCCCTCAATCGCCAGTTGGCTCAGATGCTTAAAGGCGGTGTGATTATGGATGTGACAACCCCCGAACAGGCAAAGATTGCCGAAGCTGCAGGTGCCTGCGCCGTAATGGCGCTGGAGCGTATTCCTGCCGATATCCGTGCCGCAGGTGGTGTGAGCCGTATGAGCGACCCTAAGATGATTCGTGGTATTCAGGAGGCAGTGAGCATCCCCGTGATGGCGAAGTGCCGTATCGGCCATATCGCAGAGGCACAGATCCTGCAGGCTATCGAGATCGACTATATCGACGAGAGTGAGGTGCTCAGTCCTGCCGATAACATCTACCATATCGACAAGACCAAGTTTGACGTGCCTTTCGTCTGTGGTGCCAAGAATCTCGGTGAGGCACTGCGCCGTATCGCCGAAGGTGCTACGATGATTCGTACGAAGGGTGAGCCGGGCACAGGTGATGTGGTACAGGCTGTGAGTCACATGCGCCTGATGCAGAGTGAGATCCGTCGTCTCGTCAGCATGAGTGAGGATGAGCTCTTCGAAGCTGCCAAGCAGTTGCAGGCTCCTTACGAGTTGGTGAAGTTTGTGCATGAAAACGGTAAGTTGCCGGTAGTAAACTTTGCCGCTGGTGGTGTGGCTACCCCTGCCGATGCTGCCCTAATGATGCAGCTCGGAGCCGAGGGCGTGTTCGTGGGTAGTGGTATCTTCAAGAGCGGTAATCCCGCCAAGCGTGCTGCCGCCATCGTACAGGCTGTCACCAACTACAAGGATGCCAAACTGCTGGCTGAGCTCTCAGAGGATCTGGGTGAAGCAATGGTAGGTATCAACGAACAGGAGATTGAGCTCCTAATGGCTGAGAGAGGAAAGTGAATAGTGAAAAGTGAATCGTGATGAAGATTGCTGTATTGGCTCTGCAAGGGGCTTTTATCGAACATGAACAGATGCTACAGCGCCTCGGGGTGGAGACCTTCGAGGTGCGCCAGCTGAAAGACTGGCAACAATTGAAGGACGGACTGATACTGCCAGGTGGCGAGAGTACCGTGCAGATGCGTCTGCTGAAGGAACTCGGACTGCTGGAGCCTATCCGTCAGGCGATCATCGAGGGCTTGCCTGTATTCGGTACCTGTGCGGGTATGATCCTGCTCTCAGGAGGTAGGCTGGATACGATGCACATCCAGGTGCGCCGCAATGCCTACGGACGACAGTTGGGCAGCTTCCACACATCAGGCTCTGTCACTGGTGTGGGTGTCGAGGTGCCAATGACTTTCATCCGTGCACCTTACATCGAGTCGATAGTGGGTGACGACTGTCAGGCTATTGCCACCATCGACGGACATATCGTTGCAGCGCAACAAGGAAACCAGCTTGCTACCGCCTTCCATCCGGAACTGGATGACGATCTGCGTATTCATCAGCACTTCATAAAAATAATAAAAACTGTATCAAAGGTTTTGTAAATGTCGAAGAAAATTCTTACCTTTGCGCAGTTTTTTAAAAAGAAGTGCGATGAGAAACGTAAAGATGTATGAACCCAGCGATAAGATGATTACGCTGATAAGAGATAACTACAGCGTGCTGCAGGCATTAGGCTCTTTCGGCATTAACCTGGGCTTTGGTGATAAGACGGTGAAAGAGACATGCGAGATGAACGATGTGGATACCTACACCTTTCTGGCTGTGGTGAACTTCACCATCAACGGTTATTCAGACTATGATGACTATGAGCAGATAGACACCTATACGCTACTGCACTACCTGAAGGCCAGTCATACTTATTACCTCGACTTCCAGCTGCCCTTTATCCGTCGTGAACTGGAAGAGAGCATCAACAAGGACGACGCGCTGGGAAAGCTCATCATGAAATTCTACGATAACTATGCGCAAGACATCCGTAACCACATGAAATACGAAGAGAAGACGCTCTTCCCTTATGTGGAGTCGCTGATCAAAGGGATACCGATGAGCAAATACAACATCGAAACCTTCTCGAAACATCATGAGCAGACCAACAAGAAACTGCGTGAACTGAAACTGATGATCATCAAGTATCTGCCTACCGACACCCTGCATAACAACCAGCTCACGGCAACACTTTACGACATTTACAACAATGAGGAGTGGCTGCTGCAACATGCGGAAGTGGAAGACCATATCTTCGTGCCTGCCATCCGACTGCTGGAGAGCAAGGTGAAGAAGCACGACGTGTCGAGAAACATCAACGCGATGATGTTTAATAGCTCAAATGACAATAGCGAACCATTGACGGAACGTGAGCGGGATATCATCATCGGACTGGTGCAGGGACAAAAGAACAAGGCAATAGCCAAGAACCTGAATCTCTCGGTGCATACAGTTGCCACCCATCGGCGCAACATTTCCCAAAAGCTGCAGATACACTCGCTGGCGGGACTCACCATCTACGCCATCGTGAATGGTATGGTGGATATATCAAGTGTTAAGCTATAATGAAAAAAGAGCAGGTTTTCTGGCCTGCTCTTTTTCTTTCTATTTGGTATATCCCTGTACGGGATTCTCATACATCGTAATGGGAATGCGGAACTTCTGCATCTCATCGAGGTTGTGAACGGGATGCTCTACATCCTGCGGGATGGGACGCTTTGAGAAGGTCTGGAAATACAGCAGACAGGCATCACGCCACCACTCTGCGTCACGGGTCTGGATGCGGAGCTTACGTTGTACCTCACTGAATCGCTGACAATCCACATAAGGCTGAACACCATCCCACGCAACGAGGAACTGGCGGGTCTGCTTAACGCCTGTGTCGTACTTATGGCACAGCTCTTCCCAGAAGGTGCGCCCGCACTTCATACGGAAATCCCAAGGCACATGGTGGAACCAGGCTATCAGGTTCTCAGGACAGGTGTTGATATCGTTGAGCTTAGCACAAAGCTCATCAGGATACTGGTTCACGTTGGCACTACCGTTAGTGGTACGATCGAAGCCCAGTCCGATGCTATCAGCCTTGTGGTAATATGGCGGTGTCCAGTCAGGACGAATACGTGGGGGATTATACCAAGGCTCCGGGCCGTAGTGGTGTCCTCCGGCAAAGATATGATGAATACCTAACGGCATCATGTAGTTGACAGCTGCCTCACGACTTTCGAGCATCACTTGCGTCATCGGCTTGAGGAACTGCTCATCGCTTGTAAACGTCTGGCGCAGCCACTCGTCGGCAATCTGTTCAGAGGTGAGTGATGGGTTCCAAGCCAAGCGACCAAAGGCGTACCAGTTAGACTGTGCGAAATGATGTCCGCACCAGTTCACATCGTCACCGATATTAGCGACACCTGCCATCGCCTTCAGACTTTCAGGCTTCACACTTGCGAAAAACTCCCGCCACATGGTTGCCAGGAAAACCAGATGATTGGCAGCACCCAGATACTCCTGGGTGATCTGGAACTCCACCATCATCGGCGTCTTCTTCAGAGCGGTGAACAGCGGGCTATAGGGCTCACGGGGCTGGAAGTCGATGGGACCATTCTTAATCTGGATAATCACATTATCGGCAAACTGACCATCGAGGGGCATGAACTCTTCATAGGCTTGATTGGCACGATCACTGCTCTGAGGATTATACACGAAGGCACGCCACATCACGATACCCTTATGGGGCTTTAGCACACCTGCCAGCATATTGGCACCATCGGCATGGGTACGTCCGAAATCCTGCGGTCCAGGCTCTCCCTCTGAGTTGGCCTTCACAAGGAAACCACCGAAGTCGGGAATCAGCTTGTAGATCTCGTTCACCTTATCCTTCCACCAAGCCACCACATCGGCGTCAAGGGGATCGGCAGTCTTCAGACCACCCACCTTTATCGGCGAGGCAAAGTTGATGGAGAGATACACACGGATGCCGTAGGGGCGCAACTGATCGGCAATGCCTTTGGCTTTCTGCAGACTCTCAGTAGTGAGGGCCTCTGGCTTGGCATTCACGTTGTTGAGCACAGTGCCGTTGATACCTATAGAGGCATTCGCACGGGCATAGATCTTCATACGCTCCGGATCGGGATTCAGGAAGATACTCTTTCCTGCGAAACCACGCTCTACGGTACCATTGGGATTATCCCAGTGATTCAGGATACGCAGGTCGTAGGCAGGCTGTTCGCTGATGTTGAGAGCACTGGTATCCTCCCCCATCTGCTGCAGGCGCAGAAGATGATAGGCACCATAAAGCAGACCTGCGTTGTTGGCAGCAGAGATTGTGATCTTGCTGCCCTGACTCTGAATCGTGTAGGCATCCTGAGCCATTCCCTTCTGGTGCTTCAGAACCACAGGACCACCCTTCCAATAGGTCTGCAATTCTGACATCGCAGTACCCTTTACTCCCGAAATCGCTTTTGTGGCATTAGCAGCTTCAAAGCGCAACCACAAGCGGCTACCGTCTTCATTACCGGCAGTAGCAGAACTCCATCCTGTAAGCAACAGAACAAGTGTTGAAATAAGAAGTTTCTTCATTGTTATTAAGTTAATGTGAAATATCTGTTGCAAATATACGAAGTTTTTGCTAAACTCGCAAGGAATTAACTTTAAATAGCTAAATCCATGTCAGTTTTCTCCAAAGACCTTCTAATGGTCCACGAGGATGACTGGCGAACCAATAACGTGCAAACAGATACTGACAGATCACCATTGCGCATCCAACCATCACGGCATAAGTGATACCTAACTTGTAATAGCAGGCGAGACCGTAGCCACAGAAGATGAAGCAGCCGATGACAGACTGGAGCAGATAGTTGGTGAGACTCATTCTGCCAAAGATACAGAGATGATGAAGCACCCGGCGAACGCCCTCGAAAGCATACCAGGCAGAAACTACCGCTGAGACTATCATCAGCAGGATAATGAGGTTGTAGATGGGTTTAAGCCATGAATCCAACTCGCCGAAATCCACAATACTCAATGCGACGACGATGAAGGCAGAACACATCAGGATGCGATGCCAGATCTTCAGATGATTTCCCTCGTTATAGAACAGCCTCTGCCGTCCTAACTGCATACCGAGGATAAAGAGGCAGAGCAACTGCGTGAGTCGTCCGCTGAAGACATTGAAGCGCAGATTCACTTCAAAACCATATCGCAGGTTCGTAAGCGTATTTTCCCAGAATGTGCCGTGTTCATGAGCGCTGTTGATATAGCCTGATACTTCCCAGAATCTTGAGAAATCGATCGTGGTGCCTGTCAGCAGACAATATAACTCTACGGGTTGGATAGCCAACAAGGCGATAATGCCCCACACCCACTTCGACGGCAGATAGCTGACGGGGATGAGCAACAGCCCATAACAGGCATAGAGCATCAGGATGTCGCCATCATAGAATGCCACATTCACGACACCGAAAAGGAGCAACAGGCACATGCGCCAGGCAAAGCGCAAAGAAAAGTTCTTGCCTTTCTGCTGTTGATTGTCGTTCATGATAAAGAAACTCAGTCCGAAGAGCATCGCGAAAATGCCGTACATCTTTCCACTTAACAACCAAGCCAGCACATCAGCTACCGTCTGGTCTGAAGGTAACGGATGTACTATCGGTTCCTGCGTGAAGATGTTGAAGTGCTCTACGGAGTGATACAGGATAATACCTGCTACTGCGATGCCTCTCAAGGCATCTGCCACATCGATTCGTGTGTTGGGGAGGTTACGAGTTTGATACATTATGCTATCGAATTGATTGTTTTCTGCAGTTCTTCCAGGAATCGGGCGGCGTGAGAGCCATCCATCTGTGCGTGATGAAACTGGAACGAGATGGGGAGAGTGGTTTTCAGCCAGCCTTTACGATATCTGCCCCATGCGAGGAAGGGACTGGTGAAGATGCCGCTATACTGGTTGACAATGCAGTCGAGTTCCGTGCCTGTCACTGCCGATGTGCCGACAATCACAGCCTCATCGTCTAACATATCCTGACAGGTATGGGTGATGGTCTCTGTCAGATGCAGGTAATTGGCATTAAACTGCTCCAGATCGTCGCTGAAGGCAACGTCACAGAAACTGAGTCCGCCTTTGATATTGTCAGCTATCACGTTGATAGCCATACGGTCGTATTTGTACAGTTTGCCGTTATGGGGCAACATATAGAACTCCTCTATCCCTGATGCCGCCTTACCAATACACCAGCAGAGCAGCATATTGAATTTCATGCCGCGTCGCCGACTTACCTTACAAAGCCGCGTCACATCAAAGGTCTTCGTAAGCGTCACCATCGGCATAGGTGACTTTATCCACAACTCAAAGGCTTTGGCTCGCTTTGTCTCTTTTGGATTAATCTCTTGTTTCATCTTGATGATGTCTGTTTGACGCTACAAAATTACATAAAATTGAGCAACTCGCCAAATTTCTGGGACATTCCGTATCGATTTGTGACGAATGGCGCGCCAATATCACAGAAAATTTGTATCTTTGCAACCTCAAAACGATAAAAGAGATTATGCCTCGTAAGACTAACGGAATAGAATTTGAGATTCACCCCCGCCCCACTAAAGGCGAGGATGGTAAGCCGCTGCTATATGTGCGCCCCGCAAAGGGACAGAAGAAAAGTTTCAAGGACTTGGAGACCTTCTGCAACAAGTATCGCAACCTTCGTCCAGGAGAACTGAAGATGGCTTTCGACGTGGTGATGGATGTTGTAGGCCTCTGGCTGTCAGACGGCTACCGCGTGGAAACACCTATCGGCTCGTTTGCACCTAAATTGAAACTGTTAGGTGAGCATACCGATCCCAAGACGATTCATGGCAGAGATGTCGTCTATGCAGGCGTAGAGTTTATCCCTTCCAAGGAATTTGTCAAGGAGGGAGGCCGCAACAGAGAGGGCTACCGCAAGAGTCAGGCTCAGGTAGGCAACAGTCAGATGTATGATCAGAAAGCAATGGACGAGGCACTGAGACGCTGCATGAAACTGGGCTACGTAACTATTCCAGAGTTTATGATCTTCAGCGGACTGAAGCGCGACTCTGCCAAGAGTTATCTCGACAGTCTCTGCAAAGGTGATCATCCACGGCTGTGGAAAGTACGTGAAAGCCGCCGCTGGCTTTATTTCCCTAAGAAAGAAGCTTCAAAGGAATAAAAAACGGTTCCGACCGACCGCTCCAATATAAAAGGGCGGGTGCTCGAAGATATAAGGGCGCCCGCCCCAATTCATAAGGGCGCCCCCTTGCAACGAGCGAGATAGTATATTTCTCCCTGCTAGAACTAACCCTTTCCCCTGCTAGAATTAACCTTTTCCCCTGTTTCCTTTAACCTTTTTCTCCACTACCGTTAAATCCATTGATGTAGAACGTTACGCGTTGTACCATAATACCAATCCCTAATTAGTCCGTGAAAGTGTGAAATGGAGCGGCTTGTCAAAACTCCATCCAAACTAACACGCCGGCTACGACTACCAGCCCCAGAACGCTGAACAGCGCGATTTTTAATGCTTTCTTCATTGTCTATTATTGATTAATGTGATATCTGTTTGACGCTACAAAATTACATAAAGTTGCGGAAAGTACCAAATATTTGGGATATACGACGTAAAAATGTGATGAATGGCTAATTATTACCCATTCGCTGCTGCGCGGCTTTACCGGCACCAGTGCCCTTATACTTACTCTTCGAGGCGTTGAAGGTGTAGCGGATAGAGATATCCATACGGTGGCTACGGCTTCG
>JAEEGF010708225.1_pt1 | contig 15827 bp, 12 predicted proteins | sample 9134171 | NCBI WGS metagenome assembly JAEEGF01 (sample SAMN16246542, study PRJNA631951) | gut metagenome | biome: gut microbiome; feature: rumen; material: AP-attached | host: Bos | place: Iran: Karaj | collected 2018-10
ATCAGCCACTTGAGGTCGGAAACCAGGCGCACCTTAGGCTGTTTTGGGGAGCGGGGGGCTGCGAGAATCCTCTTGCTGGGCTCCATCACGACGGCCTTGTTGATGGCGTCGAACATGGTGATGTTCGCCTCCGCGGAATCGTACAGCGTTCCGTCGATCTCGATGCTCAGGGATTCCTGGTCGGATGCCCTTGTCGCGGTGTACAGCGTGACCGTGTCGCCTGAGAACTTGTAGCTGAGGACGTCGTTCTTCGAGGAGCCTCCGTTATAGCGTGCGAGATAGGACGCCATCTGGCGGCACGACTCGGTGCAGATTCCGGAAAGCTCACGGGCGTCCATGCACGCCAATCATCGGCATGATACTTTATTACATCGGATTTCGAAATATGCGGCCGCAGACGCCATGGATGGGTCGAGAGTCCGACGGCTCGACCATATGAATAAGACTATAGTCTGTCCAATGATCGGCGGTTTTAATCTCGCATTTTCTGTGAGCGATCGAGAAGATACCGCTTCGCCTTGAGATATTTCTCAGTTCTTTTGATTTCCCGGTCGTTCATCGGACGACAGTATCTGCCCTCGTCCATGTTGTGCTCCAGATCGGACAGCTTGACTTTCGTGGCGATCGGATCGGTGCCTATCGATTTGATGTAATCCTCATACGGGACGCTCCTGTCATGGGTCAGCAGCTTTAGAGGTCCGATCACGGATTCGGGGACGCCCTTGTCGCGGAGGTCGTCGAAGGTGATGTCAGTGTCTTCGACGACGTCATGCAGGAACGCGACAGCTGTAGAGATCTCATCGTCCATGCGGGATGCGACCTCGTAGGGATGGAAGATGTATGGCGCCCCGCTCCTGTCCAAGACGCCGTGGTGCGCATCGTATGCGATCCTCATCGCCAGATATGTGAGCGGGGTGTAGATCATGCCTCGATGAATACCTAGGGCTATTTGGCGGTTATTGGCACTCCTCGATATGGAAGGCCGGCGAGTCGGGGGACCTTAGGAAAAAGGAATGGAAGGAATCGCCTGCAATCGTTTTCGTGATTGCAGGCGGAGGCTCCGACAGTCCATCCGTCCCATCGGAAGGCTCAGGTTTTTTCCTTCTTGGTTGTCAGGCGCTTCAACACGGTCGGCCCGTAGGCGCAGATCAGATAGCAGATGGCGAGGGAAGCCACGGCCAGCACGTATCTCATCGGACCGATGAAATCCGACGCCAGGCTGACGTCGGAGCCGAACGTGAAGAAAGGCGCAAGGATCATCTTTGCGACGAACAGGTGAAGCAGCAGGATTCCCAGCGTGTGCTTTCCTATTTCGGAGAACAAGGTCGATATCAGCGGAATCTTGGATAAGATGAAGCACAGGCATATCAGCATGAAGAATGCGCAGGTCGCCTCGACCGTGTACGGTATGGCCGAGTATCCGCCGTACTTTCCGAAATTCATGAAGTCGAAGTCTATGCTCGGAGGGAGCAGAAACACCATCGCCAGCGTGGCCGCCATGCTTCCGAGGAACAGCATCCATAACCTGCCGCTCTTGAGTCCCGTGGATTCTATCTTCTCGACGACCTCGTGCTTGGCCAGATACATACCGATGATCATGAATACGGCGGCGAGGGGGCACAGGTTGAGGTTGAAAGGGAGGCTGAATGAGAAAAGCTCCCTGTACGCCACTGTCACGCCCAATAGAACCGCGATGACCAGGAGGCCCAGCTTCCTGTTCTCCCTTATACGATCCGCGACGGCGTAGAAGATGACGCAGGCGAAGAGAAGCACCCAGAGGAAGTAGTATCCTGCGGAGAAGCCGCATATCGCCCATGGGATCCTCGGGTCAGGGGCCCTGATATCGAAATCCAGGAAGCTGCGCTCCAGGTTGAAGGCCCTTTCCAGGCAGAGGGCCAGGTCGTCCAGATTGGTGGGCTGGCCCCACAGGAGGCACCAGAGGAAACAGATGACGGACAGGCAGACGCTGGCCGTCACGAGCGCATAGAACAGGACCTTTATGCGGCGCCTCATGTTCTCGCGGAATCCCCTGCCCGGCTTGAAGAAATACCCGGAGATTATGAAGAAGGATATCAGCCCCAGATACAGCGCCTGTATTATCGGGGAAGGCTCGCCGACATCGCTCTTGACCACTATTCCGATGTGCAGTATCACGATGATCGATATCGCCGCGCCCTTGAGAATGTCGATGGAGCGCAGGCGGACCGCCGAGTCCTTGCTTTGCGTTGTTGTCAGGTCAGTTCACCACACTGCCGGCTCGTACGACCGCCGCCGTATAAAAAGTTCAGCGGATGGCCCTGGATCTCTCCGAGCATCGGACGTCCAGCTTCATCCTGACTTATTTATAGCATGGAGGATGAGTTCCGGAACATGTCCGTCCAACCTGAAATACCCGAGAAGACGTTGTATGAGGTCCTCAGGGATTCGGCCTGCAGAAACCCCGATTCCCCGGCATGCTCGTTTCTGGGAACCAGGGTGACTTATGGCGGTCTATTGGGTCAGGTCGAGTCGCTTTCGTTGAGCATGAGCTCCGCAGGTGTCTCGAAAGGAGACTTCGTCATGGTATGTCTTCCGAACTGCCCTCAGGCGATCCTCGCGGTCTATGCGGCTAGCAGGCTCGGTGCGGTCGCGGTGATGGTCCACCCGATGTCCTCTAGGGATGAGATCGCATTCTTCATCCGTGACGGAAACTGCAGGACAGCCTTTACTCTGGACAATCTGGCTGTTAACCTTCCTGCAAGTTCCGGGCTGGAGAACATCATACTGGTGCCGTCCGGGAAGGCTTCGTCCGCGGTGGACGGAGCCATCAAATGGGATGATTTCCTCGAGAAGCCTGCGATCGGACGTCCGATGCCCCAGGTATCCCCGTACGACCCCGTTTCCGTGATGTACACCGGAGGGACGACGGGCACCAGCAAGGGCGCGGTCCTGTCAAGCATGAATTTCAACGCCTCCGCCCTCGGAATGAAGATCTCATCCGGACTCAAGACCGACGGGCAGAAGATGCTCTCGGTCCTTCCGGTGTTCCACGGATTCGGCCTCTGCACGGGAATACATCTGCCTGTCATGATGGGGATGGAGATGATCCTTCTCCCCACCTTCTCGCCGGAGGCGTTCTTTCGCACGCTCATGAGCGAGAGGCCCAGCATGATGTTCGGGGTCCCCACGGTGTATGAGAAGCTGTTAGTCGGAGAGGTGCCTCCTGGATTGCGCACGGACTTCATCACGGGGCTGTTCTGCGGCGGGGATTCCCTTTCGTCCGAGGCGAAGACCGGTTTGGACGAGTTTCTGCAAAGCCGGGGATGCAAGGCAAAGATCAGGATCGGGTACGGCTGCACCGAATGCCTCTCCGCTGTGACGATCATGCCGGACGGGGAGGACCGCTACAAGAGCGTCGGGACTCCGATCCAATGGAACAGAATCAAGATCGTCAAGGAAGGGACCGAGGAGGAGGTCCCATGCGGCTGCAACGGCGAAATCTGCGTCTCCGGACCGACGGTAATGCTCCGCTATCTGAACCAGCCCGAGGAGACGGCACAGGTCATCCGCATCCATTCAGACGGCGTCAGGTGGCTTCACACCGGCGACATGGGCCATGTCGATGAGGACGGATTCCTTTACTTCGAGTGCAGGATCAAGCGCATGATCATCACCTCCGGATACAACGTATATCCGGGAGAGATAGAGAAGCACCTGAATTCCGATCCCTTGGTCAAGGCCTCATACGTCGTAGGGGTCCCGGACAGCGTGAAGGTCTCCAGGGTCAGGGCGTGTCTGATCCTGAAAGATGGCGTGGAAAAGACGGAGAAGACCGCTAAAGAGATAAGCGAGCGCCTTGCGGAGGCCATCCCGATGTATTCCCGTCCGAGGGAGTACGTCTTCCTGGATGCCTTTCCTATGACCAAGACCGGAAAGGTGTCCTGCAGGACCTTGGAGATCGGGGAAATCGGAGGAATAAGAATCAACCTTCCTTGAGCCATGATCTTCAGTCGCCATTATTTCGGAAGAGGCTCAAAGCGCAATGGAAGTCGCACGATTCGACCGTTATGGAATCATTTGAAAAGGAATGACCTTTCAATCGCTCGTCGCGGAGTCTGATCGTTCGGCAATCATGCGGCGTCTGGGTGGATAGTCCGATTCCAGTGATGTTCTGGAGCTTCAGTCTCTTTGCACAGACAAAGGCGGTCGGGTTTCACTCGTCATTCTTGCCCAGCGTCGGTATTGAAACCGAATCTTCGGCTATGGTGAATCTGCTTTCTCTGTTCAGACCTATTGATTGGCCGTCCGATGACGGACAGAACGCGAGTCTAAGAAAGAGGTTATCGCATCGTCCATGAATACGAGTATGTTCTGTATTGACGGCGTCTATTCACGCGGGGGGGTTGTATGTTCATCGACTTGCTAAAGATTGCTTGGCCCTAAATCGCGACGTGAGAAGATTGCGCTGATGGGCCCAGACGACACGGTCGCGGGTCAAAGGTCCGGGCGGTCATCGTCAAGGCCGGTAGATCGGCAGGACTGATGAGAATGACATTGTAAGGAATCAAGGAGAAGGCGATGGAACTCCCTCCTGATCGAGGAGAGTGAGGAAGGGCCGGGCGGGCGCATCTGAGAACTCGCCGACGGCCCTTCTCGTTAAAGCGATGGTTTGCTCAGGAGGTTGTGCGGTAAAGCCTCCCGTCGACTCCCTTGTAGGCGTATCCTGCGAGACTCTCGGCATCCTGCGGCAGCCTGTTTCCGTCTTCGTCGAAGAAGACCATCTGGTAGAACGCCTGGTTGCCGATGGTCTTCACCGAGCCTGGGACGTTCACGGAAGACAAATAGCAGTCGCTGAAAGCGCTGTCTCCGATAGAGACCACAGTGTCGGGAAGTGATACCGAGCTGATTGACGAGACGTACTCTTCCGCGTCCGCGTTCTCCCAGTTTCCAAAGCAGTTGTCGTTGAACGCATGACTCCCCACCGTCGTCACTCCTTCTCCGATCACGATGTTCTTTACGGGGGTCGAGTTGCGTGCCAAGAGACTGCTGAAGCCATATGGATATTGACTAAACGAGTCTTCTGGAGCTAGGTTCTCAAACCACGGGGCGGTTGACTTACTGTATGTGATCCTTACAGTACTCGGACTGTCCCCCCACCAGCTCGTGCATGTCTTGGAGTATGATTCCCAGGAATAGTCGTACATCGGCCCGGTGCCGGTTATCATCAGGTTCCCCTGGCTGTCTAGGTAGAACCGGACATCTTCCCCGCATAATCCAGATAAGACAACGTAGGGAGAAGCATCCTCGGCCATGCGGAGCACCCCTCCGGTGCCGGTGAAGGCGCGTCCGGCCAACATCATCGGGTCTGGCTGGAGCTTGATGTTCTCATAATAGAACGAAAGGCCGAAGAAGGCGTAGGCGCCGACAGACGACAGATTCGCTCCGAAAGACGCCTCTTCGAGGGAATCGCAGTACGCGAAGGCCTTCATGCCTATCGATTTCACGTCGGTCAGGTCGGCGGACTTCAGGGTCGAACAACCGTAGAGGGCTTTGGCAGCCACGGCCGTCACCTTCAGAGGCCATCCCTTGTAGGTCACAAGGCTGGGCACGGCGACGGCATCTCCTTTATAGCCTGTGACGGTGACCGTGCAGGAGTCTATCGAGGAGACGAAATAAACGATTCCATCGACAGAGAAGCTTTCCCCCTTTTCGAGAACATCGGTCATGCGGAGGACTCTTTCGGAGCCGAAGTAGGTATGGCCGCGGAGCTCCAGGGTCGGATCCACGGCATTGCCGTCAAGGTCCTGGAATTTCATGCCGTAGAACGCGTTAGGGCCTATGTACTCCAGAGTTTCCGGGAGGTTCGCCATCTCCAGAGACCAGCATCCGCTGAAGACGCTCCTGTCGATACTCCTAACGCCGTCCTCTATGGTGATTTTTTTGAGGTTTGCGCAGCTGAAGAACGCGTACCCTTCAATGGAGGCGATGTTTCTCGGGATTACGAGAGAGATGAGTCCGTTGCAGTATGGAAACGCTTTGAATCCTATGGACGAGGCCCCGGAGAGATCCACGTTGGACAGATTCGTGTCGTTGTAGAACGCTCTGGTCCCTATCGTCGTGCCACGGCCAGCGAAGCTCACGGTATTCAAATCTTTGCATTCGCTGAAAGCCCCTTTCCCGACGGTCACGTTTCCTGGAATAACTACGGACTTGAGACCGCATCCGTAGAATGCATATCCGCCTATTTTCTTCAGGGTTTCGGGCATATAAATCGATTCGAGGGACTGGCAGTAGGAGAACGACTTCAGCCCCATGGATTCCACCGACCCCAATCCGACCGATTCCAGGGACGTGCACTCGAAGAACGCGTAATTCCCGATGGTCTTGACGGAGGACGGCATCGATACGCTCTTCAGATCCTCGCAGCCGTAGAACGCCCTGTCTGCGATGGCCGTGATCCTGTATCCGTAGTAGATCGGCAGGATCGTGACGTCGTCAGCGGTTCCGCGGAACCCTGTCACAGTGGCCTCCTGCCCATTCGCGTTTACGGAATATTCAAGCTCATAGTTCTGGCGGTATAGATTGCCGTTTCCCGTCCCCACGTAGGCACCTGGACCGTCGCCGTGGAAAGTCAGCCTGTTAGGATCGTACATGGTGTTTTGGTCCAGTTCGAACGCATAGTCGTCGACTTCCTTTAGGGATGCGGGCATGTTGATGTATTCCAGATACTTGCAGTTGCTGAAGGCTCCGCTTCCGATGTATTCTACGGAATCCGGTAGGAAGACGTACCTGAGATTGGTGCATCTGGCGAACGTCAGATTCCCGATTGCTTTCACGGGACCGGCCATGGTAACGGACATGAGGGATTTACAGCCGTAGAACGCATAGCTCCCGACGAACGTGGCTCCTCCCTCTATCCTCACGGACTCGACATCCTTTCCCCAAGGGGCATCCAGGTATCCAGGATAATAATGATCCATCTCGCCTTTTCCTGATATGGTCAGATTGCCGCTGTCATCGAGATCCCATGTGAGATCGTCTCCGCACGTCCCTGATGAGGCCGCGTCCGAGCACTCTGCCAGGGCGGATACCAAGGCGATGCTTGAAACAGCCAGGATCGCTAAGAACAGAATATTCAAAATAATTGAAATTTTATGAAATTTATTATCAATTTTTCTCATGTATTGACAATATTGATGCGTTTTAATTAATGTATCGTCGGAATGTTCAGCGTCCTCCCATGGCGTTTTCGGTATTTTTCCGTAATTAGCGTTTTTGTCTTATTTTCATTTAGATTGTGGACATGTCGGACATGGCGAGTCTGAGGTACTGCGTCTTCCTTTAGTGCGCATAGTTCAAGGAGATAGCTTCCAGCGGCTATCTGTCGGAGCAGGCAGGCGCGTTCTAAAGGTCTTGTTTTACGGTTTGGACGGTGCCGAGCTGTTCTAGACCGCTCTGAATCTTGCTGGGAAATCTTTCAAGATACTCGATTGGAAGCTGACCGTCGTCTCTTGATTTCGATAAACAACGTTCCTGGGACCTTGTAGGAGTTTGTCCTTCACCTCGCTTTTTCTGAGGCGGTATAGAAGGGGCAGTTAGCCTCCTCGCCGTTTTTGGTATGGGGAGGAGGTTGTGAGGCATCGGATTCGGGGACGACTGGATGGATATCGGAGGGATGGAGGATTGACATAGGGGATTTGGATTCTGGTGTGGGCTTCAAGACGCAGATCGTTCACTATACGGATGAGGGACACGGCAGTCCCTCCGCATTCCCAGTTTCACTTTATCGAGTTCAAGATCATCTGGAGGTCAAGTTCCATCTGAAAGGCCCCAGGTGTTCCTTTTGGAGAGGATTTCCGATAGGAGCGTCCCGATCGGGTTCGTGTCCTACTGCATGGGTAATGACTCTTTCAAGGCCATCCAGAAGTACTACGCGAACTACCGCGACAAGAACATGCTCAGCAGCGTCCACGGGATACTGAACGGGAGGTCTGCCACGTGAGCCAATGGGAAGGCGTGAGTCGGATTCCAGAAGCCGCGGACCCATGCATTTTCAGACAGCAGAAAAAAGGAGTGGTTTGAGTATAGGAATAAAGGCCAGCATGTCCAAACTGAGAAAATGATGTAAGTCAATTAACATAATATGAGTGGGCCCGCCCGGATTTGAACCGGAGTCAATGGCTCCCGAAGCCACAAGGATACCAAGCTACCCCACGGGCCCACATGCGCCTCCATCTGTTCAAGCGATTTAATAGTTGCGAAACGGCGTCGGATGGGGATATATAGGACCTCGCCATCGCCCCATGCTATGGACGGGGAGACGGACGGCGTCGGGCTCCTTCTGGGCAATCAGAGGAAGGGAATCGTAGCGATAGCCATACCTCTGGCGGTCGCCCTCCTCTTCCAGAATCTGAACAACATAGTCGACAGCCTCTGGGTGTCCGACCTCGGCGGAAGCGCCATGGCCGCCCTGGGCATTGTATATCCGTTGTACTGCGTCCAGCTGGCCATAGGGAACGGGCTGGGTATCGGGGTCTCCGCCGCCATCGCCCGTCACATAGGGATGAAGGACAGGAAGGGGGCGGAGAAGGCCGCCGCCCAGGGGCTGGTGGTATCCGTCCAGGTCTCTTTGATCTTCACCCCTCTGCTGGTGATCGTGGCGCCGTACCTTTTCCCCCTGATGGGCGCCGAGGAGATAGCCGACGAGTGCATGGGATACGCCTTCCCGCTGTTCGTTTCCACGTTCCCGATAGTGCTCAGCGGCATAATGGCAGGAATGCTGCGTGGCGAAGGGGCCGCCAAGCGCTCGATGATCATGCAGGCCGCGGGGGCGGTGGTGAACATCGTCCTCGACCCGATAATGATATTCTGGATGGACATGGGCGTGGCCGGGGCGGCCTGGGCGACCGTTATATCGTTCGGATTCTCGTGCGTGCTCGCCATCGTCTGGTACATCCGCGGCAGGGGCCTGTTCGTCCGCATCAGGAAGGAATATCTCATGCCGGATGCCGTCGTGAGGAAGGACATATTCTCCGTGGGCCTCCCGGAGGCGCTGGAGCTCTCGGTGATGAACGTGTTCAACATCGCCCTGAACTATTGCGTCCTGTACTGCGGAGGCACCGACGGCGCGGCCATCTACTCGTCCAGCTGGAGGGTGTTCTACATCCTCATGGTCCCGGCCCAGGCCATGGGCGGCGCGCTGGTCAGCGTATGCTCCGCCGAGTACGGCATGGGCAGGTTCGACATGATCCGCGACGGATTCCGCTTCACCGCATCCAGGGCGTTCCTATTGCTGGTGCTGTTCTCGATGATAGCCGCCACGATGGCCGATCCGATCGCCGGGGTCTTCACGCACAGCGAGGGCCTCAGGCACATGCAGACGGAGATGAGGAACATGATACTGATGTTCTGCCTCTTCCTGCCGATGATGTCGTTCATCTACACCGGGTCCTCCCTGATGCAGGCCGTGGACCGCGCTCGCGGAGGAATGTACAATTCCCTTGCCCGCAACCTGATGCTGACCGGCCTCTTCTTCTTCGGCGCCTATTGCTTCGGGACGCTCGGCTCGTTGTGGATACTGTTGGCGATCGGCGAGATCACCGGCGGTCTCATGATGCTGGTCCATGCCGTCGTCGTCTTTAGGAGGGCGGAGGCGGCAGGGCCTCCGTCAGACTGTGAACGAGGTCGCCGGTCACGGTCCGCTTCTGTCGCGACCTACCAGGAAGACCGATATGCCTTGGATGTCTTCATCGTATTCCACGCGGGCACGCATGCCGAACACGTCGCGGATCATGTCTTCGGTGATGACCTCCGCGGCCGTCCCCATGGAGATTATCTCTCCCTCGCGCATCACTATGATGCGGTCGCAGTACCTCGCGGCCAGTTGAAGGTCGTGGGTGACTATCACTATGAGGATGCCCCTTTCGGAGACGATGCTCCTGCAAAGGTCCATGAGGTCGAACTGATGGTTGATGTCCAGATGAAGCGTCGGCTCATCCAGAAGGAGGATCTCCGGCTCCTGGGCCAGGGCCTGGGCGATCATCACCCTTCTCCATTCCCCTCCGGAGAGCTCGCTGACGTCGCGGTCGCTGAATCCGAGGACCCCTGTGGACTCCATGGCCGAACAGACGATGTCCATCTCCGCATCCGTGTTCTCATCCAACATCCCGGCGCGGGAATATCTTCCCATTCTGACGACCTCCATGACCGAGAAGGGGAAGTTCATATGGGAGTTCTGCTCCACGATGGCCATCACCTTCGACCTCTCGTGCTCGGACATGTCCCTCACGTCGATGGAGTCTAGCGCCCTGTGGCGAGGGTCCATGGACTCCTTGGAGAAGTCTAGAAGCTTCACGGCTCCTTTCTGGGGCTTGTATTCGGCATTGATGCAGTTGAGCAGGGTGGTCTTTCCCGACCCGTTCTGCCCCAGGATCCCCACGACCTCTCCCTTGGAGGCCTTGAACGTGAGCCCGTCGAGGATCTTCTTCGAACCGTGGGAGAAGCAGACCCCGTCCACGTCCAGCGTTGCCATCTCAGCTCCTCCATACCTCGTTCTTCCTCGAGCGCAGGATCCACAGGAAGAATGGGGCTCCGATGACCGAGGTCACGGTCCCCACGGGAAGCTCGTAGGGAGGAAGCGCCCCTCTTGCGAAGGTGTCCACCAGCATTAGGAACACCGCTCCCCCCAGCATGCATATGGGGACCAGCTTCTTGTGGTCCGGGCCCACCAGCGACCTGAAAATATGAGGGACGATGAGTCCGACGAACCCTATCACGCCGCAGATGGAGACGCACGTCGCCACGAGGACGGAGGATCCCACCAGGACCATCAGGCGCACCCGGCGGACGTTCACTCCCAGGGCCTTGGCCTTCGACTCCCCTGCCGTCATGAGGTTCAGCGCGCGTGCGTTGAGGGCGATGAGGGCCGCACCGATCGCGATCGGCGCAACCATGATCCGGAGGTCGCTCCATCCGCATCCGTCGAAGCTCCCCAGCATCCAGAACACTATCGAGGTGACGGTGTCCGCATCGGAGAAGAACTCTATCATCGAGGTGAATCCGCTGAACAGGGCGCTCACTGCCATTCCCGCCAAGAGGAGCATCGTCGTCTGGACGCCTCCGGCCCTCTTGTAGGCCAGGGCATAGACCAGGAGCATCGTGGCCATGGCCATGCCGAAGGCGCACAGCATGGTGCCCCAGGAGCTAAGGACGATGGCTGAGCCGTAGGCTATGTAGAAGGCCGCGCCGAACGATGCTCCAGAGGATATTCCAAGCACGGAAGGTGAGGCCATGGGGTTGCGGAACAGCGCCTGCATGGCGAGTCCGCTCAGGGACAGCGCCGCGCCCACGACGGCGGCGCAGGCTACCCTCGGCGCCCGCATGTCGCAGACGATCATCTCCGTCGACCAGTCCCCATGGCCTGTCAGGGCCGCCCACACGTCCTCCACGGGTATGCGGACGGACCCTATGGTTATGCAGAGCACGTAGCCTGCGATCAGGGAGGCCGCCAATATCAGGACGGCCGACACCGCTCTGCGGCGACGTCTCCTGTCCAGGGAGACCGCTCTTTCCTTCAGCTCCGCGCTCTGCATGGTATCAGGTTTCAGACCATCCTCATCTTCTCGGCCATGGACCTGGAATCGGCCTTGTAGAAGCCGATCACCTCGGGCTGGGACTTGACGATGTCCTCGTTCGACATCTTGCTGCCCATGAGGCTTCCGTCGAAGACGTTGTCCATCTTCAGCACGGATGCGAATATGCCTCCCATGAGGGTGTTGGAGCCGACCGCGTTTCCGTTCGCCATCTCGACGTAGAAGGTCTTCTTGTCGCCGGAATCGTCGATCGCCTTCTGCATGACATAGATCTTGGCCAGGACAGAGGTCATCATGGACTCGGTGTTGTCATATCCGATGACCTTTCCCACCATCTCCATGGTGGATAGGACCATGGCGGGGGAGTTGGACAGCAGGTAGATGAACTGGATGTTGCTGGCCTTCCCCTCGATGGTGGTGTTGGTGCCCCACCAGGAGGACTTGTTGGTAGACCTGATGTTGTACTCGGACATGAACACGATCAGCTTGTCGTCGCCGGAGATGCTTCCGCAATAGCTGAGGAGGTCCTCCTGGGCTCCGCCGATTATCTGGACGCTCGCGGGGACCGTGAGCCCGTACTTGCTCTCCACTCCCTTCTTGACGCTCTCGGGCATCGCGGTGATCAGCTCCCAGAGCTTGGCGTCGGCCTTGGGGGTGTTTCCGGAATGGGCCGTCTCTCCGAAGTGGTCGCAGAGGATCATGTAGATCGTGTCGACGTAGGCGTCGGTGTAGCAAAGGACCTTGGTGGGCGTGAACCTTATCACCTTGTCCACGAAGGCCTCGCTGGTTCCGAGGCTGGTGTTGTCGAAGGTCTTCACGGTAAGGGTTCCGTCGGAGTTCTCGGCGACATACGGGTTGTATGCGTAGAGGTACTCGGAGGGTATGTCTCCGCGGGATATGCCGGAGTAGTCGGGGACCGCCCCGTAGACCTTCTTGAAGACGCTCTCGGCGATGTCCATGAAGGCGGGGGTGCAGTTGGAGTAGTTACCGTCGACGGTGACGACGGACGGGTTCCATGCGTAGAATCCCTTGCCGGAGAGGCTGGCGAGCTCGTGGTCCACTACCACCACGGTGTCCTCCGCGGGGTCGAAGCTCGTGATGTAAGGGTAGAACACCTTCACGAGGTCCCTGTAGAGGTCGTCGCCGAAGCTGGCGCCGAACACGTCGGGGTAGAGGACCTGGGCAACGTACGCGGTCCTGGCTATGTCGGGCATGTCCTTGTTGATGACCACGTACTTCTGCGGGTAAGCCTTCATCAGGTTGTAGTACTGGCCGTAGTACTCGAACTCCTCCTTCAGCTCGTCCGCCGTAGGGTTCCAGACCATGTCCATCCCGGTGAACTGGATGATGTACTCCGCCTGGTACTTGTCGGCGGCCGCCCACTCGGGGTTGTCCTTGATCTTCTTGGTGTTCGCGTCGTTGAAGTCCGAGAGGTTCTTCGCGCCGGCGGCCACCGTGTTCTTGGTTAGGTAGTAGTCGGTCCCGCACATGCTGTACGAGTACATCGTCAGGGTGGTCTTCTGGGTTCCGATCTTCGCCGCGTTGTCGGCTATGACCTTGTTGTACTTGTCGTAGAACGCCACTATCTTGGCGGCGTTGTCCGAATGTCCGGTAAGGAATCCGACGAGGAGGAAGGTCTGGGTGGACCTGTCGCTGTCGTCGGGGTTGATCCTGATGCACGAGATTCCGGGGATGTTCGCGAGGGTCTCCTCTATGCTGTCGTAGACGCTGGTGTTCAGGGTGAACACGGCGTTGACGGTGGGGTACTTGGAGAGCTCCTCGGCGTCGAGGGAGTAGGCTTTGGCCCCGACTGAGGGGAGGTTGTACGTCTTGGCGTTGAGGGTCGAGTCCACGGATCCGGATTTCCCGGTCAATGCGACCGCCTTGTCGTAGGCTCCGACGGCGTTGATGACGGGGTGGACCGCGGTCCCTCCGACCACGAGGCCGGTGACGGGGTAGTGGGCGGTCTTGACGTCGCCGTTTCCGTTCACGTAGCGGACGTCGACGGACTCGCCGGCTATGATGGTCTGCACCATGGTGCGATCCTTGTTGGTGATGGATCCGTCGCCGTCAGCGTCGGCATAGGGATACTTGGTCTTGTCCCAGGACCCTTTCATGAACGAGTCGATGGCTTTCAAATCGTCGTTGTCGATCCTATCGTCGCCGTTGGCATTGCCGAAAACCTGGAGACGTCCCGTGATGTCCTTCTTCCACGAGTCGTCCTCCTTGTTGTTGTCGCCGTTGTTGAGCAGAACGAACGCTGCAACCGCGGCGATGGCGATGATGGCGACTAGAGCTATAGCGATGAGCTTGGTAGAACTGCCAGCCATGCGTCGAGCATTTGCTGTTTCCGTAAATAGTTTAGGATATAGCATCCATCATCTTGTACAAATGGAATCAACATCCAATGTTTTCGGATGGAATTTTGGATCCATGAGTATGACGTAGGGCCTTTCGTCGTCTTCGATCACCTTCGACTCGACCTTGTACACCTCCCTGATGTTCTCCTCGGTGATGACCTCCCCCGGGGTTCCGATGCGGTAGATGCTCTTGTCGTACATCATCACGACATAATCCGAATACCTGGCCGCGATGTTGAGGTCGTGGCTTATCATGATCACCGTCATCCCCTCTTCTTCAGAGAGCTCCTTGAGGATGCGGGTGACGTCCATCTGGTGCTTGATGTCGAGATTGGAGGTGGGCTCGTCCAGAAGCAGGATCTTCGGCTTCTGGGCCAATCCCCTCGCAAGGACGACCTTCTGATGCTGGCCTGCCGATAATTCGTCGAACTGGCGCATGGCGAACTCCTCGATGTTCAGCTTCTTGAGTATCGCATACGCCTCCTGGACGTCCTTGTCGGTGATCTTCCTGCCGGAATGGGGATGCCTTCCCATGAGGACCGTGTCCATCACCGTCATAGGGAACACGTCGCTGGTGGCATGGGGAACGAACCCCATGGTCTTCGCCAGCTCCTTCACGGATATCGTCGTGACGTCGGTCCCCTGTATCAGCACGGTGCCCTCCGACGGGGACAGGATCTTGTTCAGGCAGTAGATGAGCGTGGACTTGCCGACCCCGTTCGGACCTATTATGGAGACCAGCTGCGGCCCTGAGACCTTCAGCGATATCCCTTCCAGGACTTTTGATGCGGCGCTGTAGCCGAACCCCAGTCCTTCAACCTCTAGGTCCATATGTCCCATGGGCCTTCGATTGGCAAATTCGTATAAATACGATTGGAGGAATAATCCGACCTATGGAGTACGTCGAGGACGAGAACGGGATAAGGGCGGTGGAGGAATACAACGCCTCCCTGGCCAGGAAGGTCCTGTTCATCCTCGCGATGCTCGTAGCCCTCGTCATCGCGGTATGCGTCTCCGGGTCCATGGGCGGCAGGAGCATAGACCCCCTGAGCATCCCCGGAATCATCTGGAACCATATCAACGGGGCGACGTACACGTTCGGAACCGACGAATGGTGGGACGACTACGTCCTGTGCTCCGTCAGATTGCCCAGGATAGCCATCGCATGCATCGCCGGCGCCGCTCTGGCCATATGCGGGGCCGCCGTCCAGAGCCTCATGAACAATCCTCTGGCATCGCCTTACACCCTCGGGATATCGTCCGGAGCCGGATTCGGAGCCACGATCGCCATAATAATGGGATTCTCCCTCGGATCCAGCATCGGGATTTACGGGGTGACGTTCAACGCGTTCGTCTTCGGGATGCTTCCCGTCGTGGTCGTGCTGATGCTGTCCAAGACGATCAAGATGACCCCGGTAACGCTGATCCTTGTCGGAGTGGCCATTTCCCAGTTCTTCGGATCTCTTTCCACCCTGGTCTATATGACCGCCGAGGAGGACTCCATCCAAGCGGCGTACCTGTGGGAGATCGGAAGCATAGAGAACGTCACCTGGGACATGTTCCCGTTCATGGCCGTGATGACGGTGGTAGGTGCGGTCGCCCTCTACGCGGTGTCCTGGAAGTTCAACGTGCTCACCCTCGGCGAGGACAGCGCAAAGACCATGGGCGTCGACGCGGACCGGTTCAGGCTGCTCACGATGTGCCTCCTCGCGCTGATGACCATGTCCGTGGTGTCATTCGTCGGGATTATAGGGTTCGTGGGATTGATCGCGCCCCATATCGTCAGATCGATCATAGGAAGCGACAACCGCTACGTCCTTCCCGCATCTCTTTTCGGAGGGGCGCTGCTCCTTCTGTGCGCGGACTCCGTCGCGCGCCCGTGCACCGGGGACTTACT
>JAEEGF010827778.1_pt1 | contig 15827 bp, 18 predicted proteins | sample 9134171 | NCBI WGS metagenome assembly JAEEGF01 (sample SAMN16246542, study PRJNA631951) | gut metagenome | biome: gut microbiome; feature: rumen; material: AP-attached | host: Bos | place: Iran: Karaj | collected 2018-10
CGTGGCTCTCCTACAACGACTACAGCATCACCGCCCCGAAGCGGATGCCCGTGGTGTTGGTGGAGACGCAAAACGGTGGCGTGGGCGGCAGCAACTGCAATGGCTACGGCACGATGGAACCTTGCATTGCCAAAGCCCTCGGACAACCGGAAAAGCTGTTTGCCAACAACACCTACCAAGTGAAGAACTACGCCAATTTCGAGTTGGGAGGATTCTCGGAGGAAGCCAAACGCAAGTATCGCGAAGAACACTGGGAAGAGGACCTGCAAAATGCCTTCGATGCTGGAAAACGGATGGCGGAAAGGATTGTTAAAGAAGGGTGATTTTTTGAAAATTATTACGTAATTACAATTTATGTAATGACGTCGTTATTACTTTACGTTATAACGAAAAACCAACTCAAGCTTTCCTTGTTCCATTACATTCTGGATAGGCTGAGCAACTCCAAAAGGCATTACCGGCATTTCTACCTTTTTTTGCTATCCGCTTTATCATTGGCTTTCCACATATTGGGCAAAACGGTGAATCATTCTGAGCACTTTGTTGTGCTCTACGAGCAAGCCTCTCAGCAGACAAAGCTTCTGAGAAACCGCCCTCTTCCTTGAATGCCTCAAGCTGATTTTCAATTTGCTTACCAAGCATCATGATTAACCGATTGCAAAGAACAAGCAAACAGTTTGCTTCTATCATTGAATCCTTTGAACAAAGCCATTGATCAAACTTGTGTTTTTGCTTCAGTATGTGGATACTACTTTGGTACTGTACATCATCTTTATAGTTAGGGTAATCCAGGACGATAAAGCTTACTTTTCTATGCTCGTCTGATTTCACTGACCATGGAACATTCTCGTATCGCATGAGCCAGTTAATATAGTCATTTGCCAATTCTGCCAAACTAGCCCTGGCCACGTCAGTGAGGCGCATTTCGGTCTCCTTTGAAGTGGAATGCCGCGAATTCCCTTCTGCGATGTTTGCAGGAACAGAACGTGCGGCTTGTGTCATTTGATCGTACTGGCGACCACAAGGGTCGTTGCTACGGTTGAGGTAGCGGTTACAAAAGTCTTGTGTAGCTAATTGTATGACATTGCCCAACACCCATGTGTCTAACCAATAATATCCAAATCTATTTATATGCATCTTGATTATATTTAATTGATTTGCAAAAATACAAATTCTATTTAATCAAATACAACTAAATTAATCATACTTTACAAATTCCAGTACTCAATTGTCCGATGTTTCAGAGTTTTTCCTTATTTTTGCCATCATAGTAGCATTGTACAAATCATTAAACACTATATCATTATGAAACAACCCATTAAAGTAACAGAAGCAATCTTTCCTATGCCCGTTTTGCTCGTGGCTACCTATAATGAAGACGGCACCATCGACGTGATGAACGCCGCTTGGGGCACCATGCTCGACCGCGACCGCGTGGCCCTCAACCTGACCGAGACCCACAAGACCGTGGAGAACATCAAGCAACGCAAGGGCTTTGTTGTCCATATCGCCGATGCCGCCCATGTGGTGGAGGCAGACTATTTCGGTGTCGTTTCGGGCAAGACCGAGAAAGACAAGTTCGCCAAAAGTGGTCTTACTGCTACCAAATCCTCGTTAGTGGATGCCCCCGTCATCAACGAGTTGCCCATCGCCATGGAGTGTGAGTTCATCGAATATCAAAGCGACGACACGGGTCTTGGTGTCATCGGAAAGGTGCTGCAAACCTCCATCGAGGCCGACAAAATGAAGGACGGCAAAGTAGATGTGGAAGCCCTGCAAGCCATCACTTTCGATCCTTACACGCACGGCTATTATCAAGTCTCGAAGCGTGTTGGTGAGGCCTTCAAGGACGGATTGAAACTGAAGAAGAATAAGTAAAGCCTAAGAAACGTATTTGCTCGGCGGCATTCCAAAGTGTTTCTTGAACATCTGCGTGAAATGTGCCGAATACTTAAAGCCCAGCTCATCGGCGGTCTCGGTGACGGTCTTGCCGCTGATGAGCATGTCACGGGCACGCTGCATGACGAAGTTACGGATGGCAGTCGTGGCAGTTTCACCTGTCAGCTCGTGGATGAGGTCTCCGAAGTAGTTTGGCGAAAGGAACAATTCCTGCGCACAATACTTCACCGACGGGATTCCCATTTGGAGCTGTTTGCCTTCGTTGTAGTAGCGCACAAGGAGGTTCTCGAAGCGGTTCAGCAAATCGGAATAAGTCGGCAATGAGGTGGATAGCTGCTGCGCATAAAAACGCGCAATGTGTTCCAAAACCAAGCCGATGTAATGCACCAGAATATGCTGCATGTGTTCGTCGTTCTTGCCGTTTTGCAGTTCCTGACGGATTAGTTCCAAAAAGCCTACGATGGTTTGCCGTTGCGCTTCGTTGGTCAGCAAGGCCTCATTGGTGTTGTACGAAAAATAGGTGTATTGCGACATCCTTCGTCCGAGTTCGGTGCCTTGTATCAGTTTGGGGTCGAACAGCAAAGCCCAGCCTTTGGTCTGGATTTCCTCGCCCGTGTCACTCTTGCCTCCGATTTGTCCGGGCGAGACACACATGATGGCATGTTGGTGTAGGTCGTAGCGCAACAGGCCGTATGTAAGGTTTTCCAAAAACTCATCGGCAATGAAAATGCCATAGACGTCATAGTTGTTCAGGCTGTGGCGGCAGTGCTCCAACTCGTCGTAGTGGATGACGCTGACCAAAGGATGCAACTCGGGTGCACCGATATAACGCGCGTAATCGTTGACGCAGTGAACTTTCAACATTTGCTGTTTCATGGCTGCAAAAATAAGAAAAATCACTTTCCGAAAAATCAGTTGTTTTATCCGTAAAACATATAACCCGTTTCCGGGTTGGTTGTTCTACTTTTGCTGCGTAAATCATTATCAACCAATAATAAGATGAAAGAAACGAAAATCGCATTGGGCACTTGGGCTTGGGGCGCGGGTGCCTTTGGTGGCGACGCGGTGTATGGCGTCAACACGAACGAAGAGAATCTGAAACCCGTTTTCGAAGCCGCTATGAAAGCCGGACTGAGCCTTTGGGACACAGCAACGGTCTACGGCATGGGTGAATCGGAGCGTATCCTTGGCACTTTTGTGCAGACCGTGAAGCGCGAAGACGTTGAAATCTCAACGAAATTCACGCCGCAATTGGCCGAGATGTACGACAACTCCATCGAGAAGATGGCCGAGGCCTCGATGCAACGCATAGGCATCGACTACATCGACATGTACTGGATCCACAACCCGCTGGATGTCAGCCGTTGGACGCCTGGACTGATTCCGCTGCTCAAATCGGGAAAGATTAAGAATGTGGGCGTGTCGAACCATAACATTGAGGAAATCCATCTCGCCAACGAGATTCTCGGTGAGGCTGGCTTCAGGGTATCAGCCGTGCAAAACCACTTTTCGCTGCTTTACCGCTCGTCGGAAAAAGGAGGCGTGCTCGACTATTGCAAGGAAAACGGCATACAGTTTTGGTCGTACATGGTGCTGGAACAAGGCGCCCTGACAGGAGCTTTCAACGCTGCTCATCCTCTGCCCGCCGATAGCGACCGTGGCCGCAAATACAATCCCGTCCTTGACAAGATTGAAGCCTTGACCGATGCCATGAAACAAATCGGTGAGCGTCACCATGCCACCTGCTCTCAAATCGGCATTGCATGGGCCATCGCCAAAGGAACGATGCCCATCATCGGTGCCACCAAGGCGCACCATGTGACGGAGGCCGCCGAGGCCGCCAAGATCAGGCTTTCGGAGGATGAAGTCGCACAACTGGAGCGTTTGGCCGACACCATCGCTGTGGATACGCGCGGTGACTGGGAGCACACGATGGAATAAACGATTCGATTGGTGGCAAGCTATTTTACGTGTTTCTCCAAAGCACAAAAACCAATTTATTCTTATTTTTGTCGGCAATGCTGACACTCTATTACAACTTCCGCTTGTCACCAATCTTTTTTAATTCTTATTTCTATTATCTTTGCCAAAAGATTCAACCGAGCTTCAAACCATGAAAAAAATCTTGATAATCACCATTATGACAGCAATTGCATTAAGTGCTTCGGCTCAAATCGACCTCCACAGCCACGCCATCACTAAGGGCTACCTAGATTACATCAAGGCCAACGGCGCCGAGATGGACGAAGGTTTTCCTATCCCTGCTTGGGATGCGGAACAACATATTTCCTTTATGGACAAGGCTGGCATTCAGACCGCTGTACTGACCATGCCCGCACCACAACCTTGGTTTGGCGATGCGCAGGCTTCGGCGGCAGTGTGTCGTAGCTACAATGAAGAATGTGCCGCACTGAAGGCACGCTATCCCGGGCGTTTCATGTTTTGTGCAGCCTTGCCTTTGCCCGATGTCGATGCTGCCATTCGTGAAGCCGTCTATGCTCTCGACACACTGAAGGCCGATGGCATAAAACTGGCAACCAATGTCAATGGTCTGTATCTCGGTGTGCCCGAGCTGGATACGCTCTTTTCCGTACTCAATGAACGTGGTGCTGTGGTCATCCTGCATCCGCATCGTCCTGAGCCAGTCAACCGGCAGGTGATGCAGCAGACGCCATTGGCCATGCAGGAATACCTATCGGAAACCACACGGGCAGTGGCTAATATGATCAGTCGCAACGTGTTGGCGCGTTATCCTCGGGTGAAGGTGGTCGTGCCCCATTGCGGAGCCTATCTGCCTTTGGCTGTTCCTCGCATGAAGTCGCTGACAGCCGTGATGCAAGCCAACAAGATGGTGGGCGAAATCGACTGGCAAGCCAACCTGAATTCGCTTTATTACGACTTGGCTGGTGCCCATAGCCCCGAGGTTATCCGTATGATACTCACCATCACCACGCCTGATCATTTGCTCTATGGCTCCGACTATCCTTACGTCGCACCTCAAGTGCTCGTAAGTGGCCTTCAACGGATGCAGCAGTATCTTACGGATGAGCCAGATTTGGAGCCTTACAAAGAGATGATCCTTTACAAAAACGCAATTAAACTATTCCATAAATGAAGAAATTAGCTTTTTTAATCGGTGTTTTCCTAATAACATTGACCACTATGGCACAAAAAACTACTTTTCCAGCTCAACATATTGCTCCAGAGGAGTTTAATACGGGTACAGTCCACATCTCTGTAGTCAGCCGCAGCGACCACCAGATGACCACCAATTTCCTTTTTGAAAAGGGCAGTCGCAACTCGTGGCATTACCACCCCAACGCCACCCAAGTGCTCATGGTGCTAGATGGTGAAGGCTATTACCAAGAGGAAGGGAAAGACAAGCAACTCATCCGCAAAGGTGATGTGATTGTTACCGCACCCAACACCCGCCACTGGAACGGTGCCACCCCCGACAGCAGCATCGAGTGCCTCACCGTGACGGACATCGTGCCGGGTGAGGAACACGCCGTTCAGCTCCAAAAAGTGACCGATGAAGAATTTGCCTCACCAGTGAAAGCTGGCGAAAAGCTTGTCCGCCTTGCCGAAATCGAAGTGGTGCCCGAGTATTTGGAGGAATATATGGCCTTCGCCAAAGAAGTCGGCGAGACTTCCGTGATGGTGGAGCCCGGTGTGCTAACCCTCTTCTCGATGCAAACCAAGGAAGATCCTTGCAAGATCTACATCTTGGAAATTTACGCCGACCAAGAGGCCTATCAAAGCCACATCCAGACCGCTCATTTCAAGAAATACAAGGAAGGCACGGCCAAGATGGTGAAGAACCTGAAACTGATTGATGTCAACCCGCTGGCGGGAATGTTGAAGTAATAAAGTTTTTATTATCTTTGCAACCATATTAAAATCCCTAACAATGAAGATAACAGCTATCACTCTCCTGTGTGCTTTAGCCTTTGCGGCCTGCACCAATAATCATTCTGACAACAATCAAAACAATACTAATATGGAAAACACAGCAAAAGTCTATCTGACTCGCGAAATCAGCCCAGAGTCGCTGGTGCGAATCTACAAGGCACTGGGCGTAGAAGCCAAAGGCCGCGTGGCCGTGAAGATCTCGACAGGGGAGGGGAGTAACCCCAACTACCTGAAGCCAGAACTCATCAAAGACCTTGTCCATGAAGTGGATGGTACCATCGTGGAGTGCAACACTGCATACGGCAACGGCCCTGGCGACGAAAAAGATGAACGTAATAACTCGGCTGTCCATTGGGAAGTCATCCGTCGGCATGGTTTCACTAACTATTTCCCCGTTGATATCATGGATGAATACGATGAAATCCGCATCCCTGTGAAGGATCAGTCGCATATCAAATACGACATCGTGGGCGGCCATATCGCCAACTACGACTTTATGATTGCCCTCAACCATTTCAAAGGTCATCCCATGGGCGGTTACGGCGGCGCGCTGAAGAACCTCAGCATCGGTTGCGCCAGCAGCAATGGAAAAGCTTACATCCATTCGTCGGGAAAGATGGAGAAACTCGACATGGCCAAACTTTGGACTCCCGAGTACATCGGCGACCAGGATGGCTTCCTTGAGAGCATGGCAGCAGCAGCACAAGCGGTGACGAATTATTTCCAAAAGAGACAGGGTATCATCTATATCAGCGTGATGAACAATATGAGTATCGACTGCGACTGCGTTGACCATCCCGCTCCCGTGAAGCTGGAGGACTACGGCATTCTCGCCTCGACTGACCCCGTTGCTCTCGACCAGGCCTGCGTTGACATCATTAACAATCAGCAGGTGACCGCTACCAACGACCCGACCGACCTGCTCAGCCGTATCGACAAGCAACACGGCACGCACACCATCGAGCATGCCGAAGCCATCGGGTTGGGAACAAGGAAATATACCATTGTCAGTATCGACAAATAGGCCATCATTGCGAAAACTCCTATACAATTCCCCGAAACTTTAAACCAAATGTTTCGGGGATTTTACTATTTTTGCAGCAGTAACGCCAAACATCATAACCATGAAGAAATTAGCAGCAACTATCTTGTGCGGATTGGCTCTCGCCGCCTGCACCAACAACCGACAAACTGAAAACGTTCAAAACAACACGAACCCTGATAACCAACAGAAACAACAAAAAGTTGAAGAGATTTCGGGACGTGTGAACTTCGGCGCACAACATGCCTTGGTGACCACACCACAACCTTGCGTGATGATTGCCACATGGGACAAGAACCACACACCCGATGTGATGATGGCGGCTTGGGCTGGCCAACTCGACTACAACCAGATTGTCATCAGCCTATCGGAGCACAAAACGACTGACAACCTGCGCGAAACGGGTGCCTTCACCGTAAGTTTCGCCGACGAGCGCACAGTGGCCGAGTCGGATTATTTCGGCACGGTGAGTGGCCACGATGTCGCGAACAAGGTTGCCAAGGTGGGCTTCACGGTAACCCCCAGTCCCAATGTGGATGCTCCTATCGTCAACGAGTACCCACTGACCTTAGAGTGTCGTGTGGTGAGTTTCCAGGACGGCATGTTAATTGGCGAAGTGGTCAACCAAAGCGCCGACGAGAGCATCCTCACTGACGGCAAGATTGACTTGGCAAAACTGAAGCCCATCGTCTTCGATGCCTCTGGCGTGAGTTACCGCGCTATTGGCGAAGAAGTCGGCAAGGCATGGGGCGACGGAAAGAAATACATTGAAGAATAAAACAGAGATTTACGATGCAAAACCAGAAGATTATTATTACTATCAATCGCGAATGTGGAAGTGGAGGAGGTGAGATTGCCCGTTTGCTGGGAGAGAAGTTGGGCCTCAAGGTTTACGGTCGCGCCATATTGCAAAGCGTTGCAGAAAAATTTAATTTGACACTTGAAAGCATGGATCGTGTTAAAGCGCAGAAGACCAGTTGGTGGAGCGACTTCTGTAACTTTTATCGTCAGTTTGATACGACTAGTCATTATTCAGAGGACTCCTTTCCAGAAGCCACACCTTTGTCCCTTTATTATGCGGAGGCTCGCCTATTGCGTGAATTGGCCGAACAGGAGAGTTGCATCATCGTGGGACGGGCTGGTTTCCACATCTTCCGCGACAATCCCAATGCGTTGCACCTGCTCCTCATGGCCGACCGTGACGCCCGCATCGCCCGCATCGCCACCAAACAGAATCTCAGCAATGAAGAAGCTGCCAAGGTTATCGACGAAACCGACAAGGCTCGCGACACATTCGTCAAAACTGTCGCTGACACCTCGCGTTATGATGCCCGTAACTATGACTTCGTTTTTAATGTCACCAGTATGCCTACTGATTTGGTTGCACAGTTTCTTGCTGACAATATTAGGAAGAAGTTTCCTTTCTTGGCGAAATAGACTATATTCCACGAGTAGGTAATGGCAACTGTATTGAGTTTCTTCAAGCAATTTGGTCGGACCGCTCGTGGCGAACGCCTTGAACGTATCAGGAAGTCGCCTCATTTTGTGAATGATAAGTTCCAAAATGAGGAGCCGACTACGCTGTTCACAGGTCAGGGTGGGATGATGAAGAATTTCGGGAAGTTTCTTTTTGGAGATAAACCGAAAAACAGGATTCCAAAACTGGGTGATATCCCGTTCGTTAAGACCGATTTGAACCGCTTGCCTGAATCCGGTGACTTCTATCTCTGGTTCGGACACAGTTCCTTCTTGCTCCGTTTGGACGGTAAGACCATCCTTGCCGACCCTGTCTTTTACAAAGGCTCGCCCGTTTCGTTCGTCAATCGGGCGTTTCCAGGGACTGATCTCTACAAACCCCAAGACATGCCCGATGTAATCGACTATCTCCTCATTTCTCACGACCATTGGGATCACTTGGATTACAAGACCGTCATCGAACTGAAAAACCGAGTGAAAAAAGTGGTTTGTCCCCTGGGTGTGGGCGAGAACTTTGAATATTGGGGCTATGACAATCGGCAACTTATCGAGTTGGATTGGTATGAAAGTGCCACATCCGATGGTTTGACCTTCCATTGTCTGCCCACCCAACATTTCTCTGGACGCGGTTTTTGGAAAGCCAAGACGATGCCAGCCTCTTGGCTGATGGAATCGTCATCGAGAAAGGTCTTTTTCTCGGGCGACGGGGGCTACAGCAGTCGTTTCAAGCGCTTCGGGGAACAGTTTCCTGACATCAATCTTGCCATCATGGAGAATGGCCAATACGATGCCAACTGGAGCCAGATCCACACCATGCCCGAGCAATTGGGAAAAGCTGTGTCTGAACTTGGTGCAAAGCGTTTCGTAACCGTCCATCACTCCAAGTTTTGCCTCTCGAATCATCCTTGGGATGAACCTCGGGAAAATGAGCGCAAGGCGGCGGAGCAATATGGACTTCAGCTTATCGCTTGTCAAATAGGCGAATTATTCCTTTTTGATTGTAACTTTGCATCACCAAAAGATAGTTAAATGACCTTTTTCATAGAATCCCTCATCGCGTGCGCTTTGTTCACGCTGTTTGTGTTCCTGATGTCGAGAAACCCTATCAAGACCATCTTCAACTATCCTCCTGCCATCATCGAGCGATGCGACCAGTTAGGTCTGGTTGACGCCAGCAACCGTCCTGGAGGACTGTCGTTCTACATCAAAAAGATTGTAGCTATGATGGTCTTCGGCGTTTTGCTGGGCCTGTTGGTGTGTTATATCAACGGTTGTGAAACCTTTTGGTGTGGCGCTTTGACGGCCTATGCCTTATGGGTGGTGGTCAATTGGTTCGATGCGCTGGTGCTCGACTGTCTCTGGTTTTGCCACGAAAAGCATTTCGTCATCCCTGGGACAGAGGACATGACTGCCGCCTACCATGACTACTGGTTCCACATCAAAGGAGCGCTTATCGGGATGCTGCTGGGCATTCCCGCTGCGCTGGTTGCTGGGGGAATTGTGACTTTATTATGATTACTAAATCAAACCTAAAATGATACGATTAAACTGCTTTTTCCAAGCCAATGACGGCGAACAATTCAATACCGCCCTGCAAGCGGCAATAGCCCTTACTGAGTACTCACAAAAGCATGACGGATGCATCGCCTACGATGTGTTCCAGAGTGCCACTAGACAGGATGTGTTTTTGATCTGCGAGACATGGGAAGACCAAGCATCGCTCGACAAGCATTCTGCTACGCCGGAGTTCAAGAAATACTCTCCCATGATGCGCCAATGTGGCCAGATGAAGGTGGAGCGATTTGAATTTTGACATCAGCATCAGATAATGCTTGTTAGGATTCAGGATATCCGTTGCGACAAAACCGGGTCGTATGTCGGTGAAGCAAACGGGATCCTATAATAATGGCTGTCTTCATAGATTTGTGATTAGTGTTTTGACTTTCTTAGTGCGGAATACTTGGATTCCTTAACCCTTGGGTTGCAGACTCCTCCGATATTCGCTGGGCGACTGTCCAAGGTGCTTGGTGCAATAGCGGCTGAAGTAACTCAATGAGGCGAAGTTCATACGTTCTGCGATTTGGGTGAGCGAGAGGCGTTCATCGTCCAAAAAGGCTTTCAGGATGGGCACAGTGGCACGGCTGATATAACTGCTGACGCTGTGTCCCGTGACGCGTTTCACCGTGGCGGAGAGGTACTTCGGCGAGACGCTCAACCGTTCAGCATAGTAACTCACCTCGCGTTCGGTGCGACTGATGCCGGTGTCGAGCAGTTGCATCAATTGTTTGACAATAGAGGCTGTTCGGTCGCTGTGAATTTCGGTGGCTTCACGTTGAGCGTGAGGTTCGAAGATGTCATATATCATTGTCAGACAGAGACTCCCCATCAGCTCGCGGTAAAACAACAGGTGGCGGTCATCGAGGCGGTCGCGGAGACGATGGAGGTCGGAAAGCAGAATAGCAGCTTGCTCATCGGTGAGTTTGATGACGGGGTCTTGGTTGAGCGAGATGCTTCCTCCAATGCTGTAGTTGTTCGACGGCAGCAAACTCGCAAGGAATTTGTTGTCGGCGGCGAACCACTCTACCTTCATATCGGGATAGGCTACAAGACTCTTTGCGCGACTTGGATTTGGCATCACCACCAAATCGTTTTTCACTAAGTGGTAGCATTGTTCGTTGAACACAAAACTGCCTTCACCTTCTTTACATAGCAAATGCATACAAGTGTGACTCAATTTTGGGTCATTCATCCCGAAGAAATCTGTAGCGTACTGAAAATCAATTTTCATGGTGCAAAATTACAAATTATTTCTTTTCTCTTTCACCCATCCCATTGACTTCGCTTTGATGGCTTGTTTTTTTTGTAATTTTGCAGCCCTTAAAACACGGATTATTTTCAGAGATTGCCATAAGTAATAAGATCAGTTATGAAAGTTGGACTTTTTATTGATACATGGTACCCCATGGTGGACGGGGTGATCAAAGTGGTGGACAATTACGCCCGTCGATTGGTGCAATATTGCGAAGTGGTGGTGTTTTGCCCGGAGACCAAAGGATTTGATGGCAAGGAAGATGCAAAGTTGCCGTACCAAGTTATACGATGCTCATCGCTGCCGCTCATCACAAGCGATTACGAATTTCCTACGCCCGCTTTAGACCCTCGATTCGAAGCGCAGCTACTCAAGAGCGATATCGACATCGTCCATATCCATTCTCCCTTTACGGTAGGTATGTCGGGAGTCCTGTATGCCAAAATACACAAGCTTCCCGTGGTTGCTACCCTACATTCGCAGTACAAGCAGGATTTTGAGAGGTCGCTCAAACTCAAGTTAGCCTCGAACATGGCGATGGATACCATTATGCGTGTGTTTAACGCTTGTGACGAATGCTGGGCTGTGAATGGGGACATCAAAAACCTCTATGTCCATGAATACGGTCTGACTGCTCCCTGCAAGGTGCGCCTTAACGCCACCGACCATCATCCTGTGTTGGATTCCGCTGCTGCCGCCCGTATTGTCAACGAGACATACGGCATCCCAGCCGACGCCACGGTTTTTCTTTTCGTAGGAAGAATCAATTACATCAAGAACATTGACTTCATCGTTCGGGCTTTAGCGAAAGCTAAGGCGATGGGTCTGCATAACTTCAGGATGCTGTTTGCCGGCAAAGGACAGGATGAGGAGAAACTCGCCGCTCTCGTGAAAGAACAGGGTCTGACCGAAGAAGTGGTCATGTGCGGTTTGACAGAAAAAGAGATGCTGGAGAATCTCTATTCCCGTGCCAAGCTATTCCTGTTCCCGTCGCTCTACGATGCCAACTCATTAGTACAGATTGAGGCAGCTTGTCAGGGTACGCCCACCGTGTTTTTGAAAGGTGCTCGTACAGCCGCTACTGTCACTCCTGGCGTCAATGGCTATGTTTGCTCGCCGGACGAGGACAGTTATGCACGGATGATCATGGATATCATGGCCGACCCAGAGACATACGAACGTATTTCCACTGCCGCCCGCCGTGACCTTTACCTCAACTGGGATGATGTTGTACGAGACGTTTACGCAGACTATAACACATTCATCGAGGTTAGGCGAATAAATAGTTGAATTTGTGAAAATAATGATGATTTTTGTGAAACTTTTATCTCGGTAAGTCGCTGTATTTTTGCATCGTAATTTCAAACCTGATAACGATGCAAGAACAAAGAGTTGATCCCAGGCTGACCACAGCCGAAGAACATGCAGAAGGCGTGCGCCAAGCGCAAGTCCTTTTCAAACTGAATCACACGATGCCATACACCGATGAGTACAACGCCCTTGTGCGTGAGCTCTTCGGCGACAACCTCGGCGAAGGCGGTTGGGTGATGCCCGGCCTCACTGGCGTCTGCTTCGACCGTGTCCACATCGGGAAGAACGTGATGATTATGAACAACTGCCTGATGATGGCTCGCGGCGGCATCACCATCGACGATGGTGCTATGATTGCTGCTAATGCCCAACTCATCTCCAACAACCACGACCTATATGACCGACAGATCCTCCTCTGCAAGCCCGTCCACATCTGCGAAAACGCTTGGATTGGTGCTGGTGCCACCATCCTGCCAGGCGTGACTGTCGGCAAGAACGCTGTCGTGGCCGCGGGAGCCGTGGTCACCAAGGATGTGGCTCCCAATACTATTGTGGGCGGAAATCCTGCAAAATTTATCAAAAACATAGGAGAATAACACCATGAAAAAAGTAATCTTAATCGTAGCAACAATCATCTTAAACTTAATGACCATGAACGCACAAAACCAACCCTATTTGACACTGAACAACGGCGTGAAGATGCCCCAATTTGGGCTCGGCGTTTACAGCATTCCCGCTGGGGAAACCACCTATAACTCGGTACTGACTGCCTTGAAGGCGGGTTATCGACACATAGACACGGCGCACGCTTACGGCAATGAGCGCAGCGTAGGAGAAGCCGTGAAAGACAGTGGCATTCCGCGCGACAGCATTTGGATCACCTCCAAACTCTGGCCCAACGAATACGGTGAGGAAATCACCCCCATCCAACTCGACAGGATGCTGGAACGTCTTGGTCTTGAATATCTTGACCTCGTGTATTTGCACCAGCCCTTGAGAGACTACAATGGTGGCTGGAAAGCACTTGAAGCTGCTTTGGAAGCCGGCAAGGTGCGTGCCATCGGCATCAGCAATTTCGACTTCAGCGACGAATTGTTCAACTCCATCGTGGAACCTGCCCGCATCAAGCCGCAGGCCTTCCAAATCGAGTGTCACCCATACGCACAGCGTGAACATTGGCAGGAAATGGCCAAGAAATACAACATCCAGATTGAATGCTGGTTCCCGCTTGGTGGCCGCGACTCGAAGGGAGAAATCCTCCGCGATCCCGTGATCAACGACATCGCCAAGGCTCACGGCAAGAGTGCAGCACAAGTCATCATCCGTTGGCATATCCAAAAGGGCTTCAGCGTAGTGCCTGGTTCATCTAACCCCAAGCACATCCAAGAGAATATCGAAGCCCTCGACTTCACGCTGACCGATGCTGAGATGGAACAGATTCACGCCTTAAACAAAGAGAAGCGTTACTTCAATATGACCTATCAGCAGATCAAAGACTGGATGGAAAATTACGAGATTTGGGATTAAGATAAAACCGATGAAAATACTGGCATTATTAACCACCTTGTTTTGTATGCAAATGGCACCAGATACGACATTGGAAAAAGAAGTCAACCAATACCTCGATTGCTGGAATGCGGCGATGGTAAGTGCCGACACTGCCGCACTCGCAGCAATGATGGATGAAGCCATTGTGCTTCGTCATCTCTCTGGCGCGACACAAACCCGTAGCGAGTGGCTTGCCGACGTGAAAAGCGGTACGATGCGCTATCATAACGTTGAAAAGCGCGACGTTCGCATCCGCCAAGAGGTGGACGGAAGCATCAAAGTAAAGTTCACTTCCGTCATCACAGCAACCATCTGGGGGAGTCGAGGCACATGGACACTACATCCCATCATGCGGCTTGTCCGTAAGGATAGCAGGTTGTTGAGGGTCGAATAATATCCGTATTTTTGCATCATCATAACGAAAAACAAATAACAAATGAAAAGCATCAAATCCATCATTACTGCAGCCCTTGCCCTTATCATGGTCACCAGCTGCAACGGACAAGAAGTAAAGACGCACGGCCGTGCGTCTCAAGCCAACAACTTAAAATCACAGAATATGAACAAATCCATCGTCATTTTCTTCTCCCACGCGGGCGACAACTACAGCGTGGGCAACATCGAGGTCGGCAACACCAAGATCGTGGTCGACTACATCACTGAAATCAAAGGTGCCGACCAGTTTGAAATCGTCACCCACAAGTACGACGGCATGGCCTATATGTCCCTCATCGAATTGGCCAAGGAAGAAGCCAACAAGGGCGAACTTCCGCCTTACGAAGGCACCGCCCCCGACCTTTCGCAGTATGACACCGTCTTCATCGGCGGCCCAGTCTGGTGGGGCACTTACCCACAGGTGATGTTCACCCTCTTCAAGGACATCAATCTCGACGGCAAGACCGTTATTCCCTTCACTACTCACGAAGGCAGCGGCCTCGCCTCCTGCGCCAGCGATGTCAAGAAAGCCTTCCCGAAAGCCAAGGTAACGGGTGAATTCAGCATCTATGGACATGAAGTCCGCACAGGCAAGGCAAAGGTCGAGAAATGGCTGAAAGGTCTTTAATAACACATTAAACACTTGACAACATGAAAGTAAGAAAACTTTTGGTTCTCACCGCTATAGCATTGGTGATGACCAACACAAGCTGCCAAAACAAGAACGACAATCCAACAACCGATCAACAGGAACAAACCGAACCAACAACACCTAATATGGAAAACGCATCAAAAGTCTATTTCACCAGCGAAATCAGCCCCGAGGCTTTAATCAACATTTACAAGGCTCTTGGCATAGAAGCAGAAGGCCGTGTGGCCGTGAAAATCTCCACCGGCGAGGCCGGTAACAACAACCACTTGAAGGCTGACTTGATTGGGCCTTTGGTGCAGTTGGTGAACGGCAAGATCGTGGAATGCAACACTGCATACGCTGGCAAGCGCATGCTCACCGAAGACCATCTGAAGGTCATCGAGGAACACGGCTTCAACACCATCGGCGGCGTGGACATCATGGATGCTGAAGGCGAAATCAAAATCCCGGTGCGCGACACCTCCTATATGCGTTACAACATCGTGGGACAGAACATCCAAAACTATGACTTCATGATTAACCTCGCCCACTTCAAGGGACACCAGATGGGCGGCTTCGGCGGTGTGCTGAAGAATGCCAGCATCGGCGTGGCTTCGCGCAACGGCAAGACCTACATCCACACCAACGGCCAATGCGAGGACTACACCCATCTTTGGGACTACATCCAGCCTGAGAATCAAGACAAGTTCCTTGAATGTATGGCCAATGCTGCTGCTGCAGTGCACGACTACTTCAAGGGCAAG
>JAEEGF011464605.1_pt1 | contig 15827 bp, 13 predicted proteins | sample 9134171 | NCBI WGS metagenome assembly JAEEGF01 (sample SAMN16246542, study PRJNA631951) | gut metagenome | biome: gut microbiome; feature: rumen; material: AP-attached | host: Bos | place: Iran: Karaj | collected 2018-10
CATCTGAATCTGAAGTCAGTTTTTCTATTTTTATCCGGCTCAATTGGCCTTAAATAGTCCATGGTCATATCATGGAATAATAGTTTTTTGTTCATAAATAAGTCCTAACTTTGTTATTAATGCAAAAAAGACAGCGGGTAGCTGTCTTTTTTAGAGAAGGTATTTCTTTCTTATGGGGTATAGCAAAAAACTATATAATGTATTGGGGGGTTACGCATATTATACTAACACCCACACCCCTTAGCGTAAAGACCAATACTCCACAAATATACTAAAAACAGCTCTTGGTTTTTGTGCATTTTGTACAATTAGATTTCCAACTCTATGTCTTCAGGGAGTTTCTTGCCTTCAAACAAAGCCTCGAACTCTTCCCTTCCAATCTTTTCCTTCTCGATAAGAAGTGCTGAACTCTGATGCAAAACATCCTCATACTGAAGGATTATCTCTTTAGCCTTGGCATAGCACTTATCGATAATAGCCTTTACTTCTTTATCAATTTCACCGGCAACAAGTTCACTGTGATTTTTCTTATGAGAAATATCATACCCAATGAATACATCTTCCTCGTTCTCATCATAGTTGATCACGCCGATATTGCTTGACATACCATACTTGGTAACCATGCTTCTTGCTTCCTGTGTTGCTTTTCTGATGTCGCTTGAAGCACCTGTTGTAATATCTCCAAAAATAATTTCCTCAGCAATTCGTCCGCCGAGAGAGACCATAATATCCTGAAGCATTTTCTTTTTGGAAAGGAACATATCATCATTTTCCGGGAGTGGCATAGTATAGCCTGCTGCCCCAAGTCCTGTCGGAATGATAGAAATGGTATGAACAGGTCCCACATCAGGAAGCACATGGAAAAGAATCGCATGTCCTGTCTCGTGGTAAGCAGTAATCTTTTTCTCTTTTTCTGAGATTATCTTGCTGCGTTTTTCTGTTCCGATACCCACCTTAGTGAATGAAGAATTGATATCTTCCTGATTGATGAACTGTCGGTTCTCAGTAGCTGCTTTAATTGCAGACTCGTTTAATAGGTTTTCAAGATCAGCTCCTGTAAATCCAGCTGTTGTCTGGGCAACCTGCTTAAGGTTTACATCATCTGAAAGAGGCTTGTTCTTGGCATGTACCTTGAGGATAGCTTCCCTCTCACCAATATCAGGTCTTGTAACAGTGATCTTTCTATCAAAACGACCTGGTCTCATGATAGCCGGATCAAGAATGTCTACTCTGTTAGTTGCTGCCATAACGATGATTCCTTCATTTACACCAAAACCATCCATTTCAACAAGCATCTGGTTGAGTGTCTGCTCTCTTTCATCGTGGCCACCGCCCATACCTGTGCCTCGTCTTCTGGCTACAGCATCTATTTCATCGATAAAGATTATACATGGAGCATTCTTTTTTGCGTCAGCAAAAAGATCTCTGACTCTGGAAGCACCAACACCTACAAACATTTCAACGAAATCAGAACCTGAAATTGTAAAGAATGGAACTCCGGCTTCACCGGCTACTGCTCTTGCAAGAAGAGTCTTACCCGTACCTGGTGCACCTTCAAGAAGTACACCCTTTGGAATTCTTGCTCCTACCTGTGTGAATTTTCCGGGATCTTTTAAGAATTCAATGATCTCTGTAAGCTGTTCTTTTTCCTCTTTAAGGCCGGCAACGTCATCAAGTTTTATCTTGTTGTCATCGGCGCTCTGAAGCTTTGCACGGCTCTTTCCAAAGTTCATCATTCTGTTATTTCCTGAACCGGAAGCCTGCATATTGGTAAACATTGAGAAAATAAAGACCATAAGAACCAGTCCTACAACAACCGGGATTATACCGGTTATAAGGACGTTTTCAGACGGCACATCTTTGACTTCATAGTTTATGCCGTTATCTGCAACCAGCGTTTCGATAGCTGTCACATCTGTAGAATAAAAGGTCACATCATCAAGCCCGCCATTAAAGCTAACACGGACGGCACCTGTCGGTGTCTCTGTGTTAGGCATAATGACTACCCTTCTAACTGTACCTTCCTGTATATCTGCCTCCAACTGTGTTCGTGAATATGCTCCGGTATCTGATGTCATAAAGCCCTTAGCATACTCAACAAACACTACCATTATCAGTAAAACTACCACAATGGCAAAAATTGAATTATAACCCTTTGTGCGATTCAACTTCTGAATTCCCCCTTTTAGAAGTTAATTAAACTCAACCACTCCGATATATGGCAAGTTTCTGTATCTCTGATCATAGTCAAGGCCGTAACCAACTACAAACTCATCAGGAATCTCAAATCCTGTGTAGTCAACCTTAACATCTGTAACTCTGCGCTCAGGCTTATCAAGAAGTGTGCAGAGCTTAATGCTTGCAGGCTCTCTGTCTCCGAGCATCTTTATAAGGTAAGAAAGTGTTCTTCCGGAATCAACGATATCCTCAACAATGAGAACATGTCTGTCCTTAAGTGGTTCATCAAGGTCCTTAACGATCTTAACAACACCGCTTGATTTTGTTGAACTTCCATAACTTGAAGCTGACATAAAGTCCATTGTTACAGGAACTGTAATTCTCTTTGCAAGTTCACACATAAAGAATACACCGCCTTTTAAAACACAGACAAGATGTACTGTCTCTCCCTGATAATCTCTGCTGATTGCCTCTCCAAGCTCCTTAATACGCTTGTCTACCTCTTCTTCTGTAAGTAGTACACGAACTGACTCAGCCACTTTAATTACCTCCATTATCTATAGCTACAGCTAGTATTTTTTTAGTATTGTCACTAATTTTATAGGAACAACTGATTCTATATCCGGGAACCCACATGCAATGGTCTCCATCCGCCAGAATCCACATGTTATCTCTTTCTCTCACAGGAATTTTTTCGTCTGTCATGAACTTGGATAATTTCTTTTTCCTGATAGTGCCATTTTGCTCTATACAGATATAATCATCCGGCTTCCTGTGCCTAAAAATAACTTCTTGTATTCTATCACAATCAAACCATTTAGTATATGTATCTCTCGGAATAGATGTTTTTCCATTATACGACATTATGTCAATTGTTGCGACACCAAATCGGGGAATGTTCAGTTTGAATTTTTGGCCTGGTTCAAGTTTCTTAATAACAAGCTGATCATCTATATTACAACCATCACCTTTTTCAAGGTTTTCCATAAATGATAGCTTATCGTAGCTTCTGACTGCCCTTATATTATAAGGCAGATCAAGGCTTGCCGACCCATCTGTTCCTGCAATCATCGTAAGCACCGCATCCACATGCCTTGCTGTTATATCTTTTCTGTTTGGAGTAAGCTCCTCAAAACATTGAAGAATAACATATCTCTTTATTATCTCTGGCTCAAGACCTAATTTTTTTAGTTCAAGCTCTATTCTGCTATTGTTTTTTTCAGATACATTATCAAATACTTTTTTTGCCTGGTCTCTGATATAGTCCTCAGCCATGGCAAAATCTTTTGTCGCCCTGTAAATGTGCTCAACAGCTGAGCTATTAATTTCTTTTTCTACATAAGGAATGACTTTATTTCTCAGCTTGTTTCTTGTGTGGATATTTTCAAGATTTGTGGCATCTGTGCAAAAAGAAATCTCTTTTTCCTTAAGATATTCCTCGATTTCATCTCTTGTCACGCACAGAAGAGGGCGTATCACATTGTCCCTTACAGGTCTGATGCTTCCGCCGCCGCGAAGTCCGCTCCCCCTGAAAATATTGTGGAGAAAGGTTTCAGCTACATCATTTTGGTGATGAGCAATAGCGATCTTGGCTGCGCCTTCACTTCTCACTAATTGAGAAAAAAAGTCATAACGAACTATTCTTCCGGCTTCCTCCTCGGAAAGCCTGTTATCCTCTGCAATCTGCGGAACATCTTCTTCCAAAAGGTGATATCTGATTCCTCGCTCTTCGCAAAATCTTCTGGTAAAGTCTGCATCCTCTCCGGCTTCTTCTCTGATTCCGTGATTTACATGGGCTGCAATAAGCTCAATCTTCAGTATTTCTTTTAGCTCAAAAAGAACTGTTACGAGTGCTGTAGAGTCTGCTCCACCGGAAAATCCCACAAGTATCCTATCACCTGCATCAATCATCTTGTTCGCTCGTATAAAGTTCAATACTTTATTCTCAAAATTATTCATTCTTTTCTCAAATTAAAACGCAGACCCCTTACGAATCTACGTAACGATGTCTGCGCCTGGTTTCAATAATTAATTATTTGCCTTCATTCCTAAAGATAATCTCTCCTGGATAAACAAGTCCAAGCTTGTCTTTAGCTGTATCTTCTATATATTTACGCGTCTGTGTATATCTCTCGAACTCCTGAATCTCTTCTGCTCTGGCATGCTCTGCATCGATCTGCGCCTGGAGCTCCATCTCCCTCGCCTGATACTCGCTAGCTTTCTGCATAAGACCAATACTCTTGATAGAAACTACGGTCACAAGAATAAGGACTACAAAACTAGCCCAGAGAATACCAACTCTGTTCTGAGAACGACGCCTCTTATAGCGTGCTCTGGTTGCCATATCGTACCCCCACATAATGCGGAATCACATAAATTCTCTAAATACATTCTAATACACTATTAAATCGACTGTCAAATATATCGATACAGGTTTGTTACATCCTCTTTGTGGATTGTTTCCTGGACGTCGAGCACTTCTACGCTGACGTCCTTGTTTCCAAAGTTGATGGTTATCTTGTCGCCGACCTTTACATCAACTGATGCTTTGGCTGGCTTACCGTTTATCTGAACTCTTCCCGCATCGCAGGCTTCATTAGCTACGGTGCGTCTTTTTATTAATCTTGTTACTTTTAAATATTTATCTAGTCTCATTTAATTTTCTCCTGATGCCTCACTAGCTGCGTCGCTGGCTTTTTCTGAATCATTTGTTGTTTTACCTGTACTTGAGGAGTCGGTCTGTGAACTATCGATATCCTCTTTTGAGGTTTCTGTTGTATTTGTTGTTCCTTCAGTAGAAGTTTCTTTTGTGGTTTCTTCTGTGGCAGCGCTCTTACTCTCTGACCCTTTATCCGAAGTAGAACTTGTAGAAGCACTTGATGCTCCTGAAGAACCACTCGAACCTGATGAACTACCGGAACTTGCATCCGAACTTGATGAACTGCTTGAGGATGAGCTTGAAGATGAACTGCTGCTTGAAGATGAACTGCTTGAGGCACTGCTTGCAGAAGTAGCTGATGAGCTGCTGTCTTCGCTCTGCTTTTTCACCATATCAGCAAATCCATAGGATACGTTATCTTCACTCTTATCAATTTTAATCCTGTAACTTATGGTCTCATATCCGCTTCTTTTTAGTATAACTTCATGATTGCCGGATACTTTCTGAACTCTTGTAGGAATCACGCCAACATAATATCCATCAAAATAAAGCTCTGCATCAACAGGTTTATCAAAGTAGATATAGTATCCGTTGATAACCTTGTTTGAAGAATCGCTTGAGCTGTTGCTGCTGACAGTTGAAGCCTTGGATGCCGAAGCAGATTTCTTTGATATAAGTTCATTGGCATTTGCCTTCTTTACAGCCAGACTCGTTTTGGCTGTGCTGTTATTTACAGTAGCATTATTTATAGATAGCGAATTGGTTGAAGCTTCCTCACTATCTGAATCTTTTTCAAGCTCTATGCTTATGATTGACCTGGCTGAACCAACTTTAAGGTATCTGTTCTGCGTGATATAGCCCTCAGCCATGATCTTGAGATTGTGATAACCATACTGAACAGTCTGTGGTACTCCTGTAAGGACCTTCTGCCCATCGACAAAAACTTCCGCTGTTTCCGGAACTATCTCAAAAGTTACAAGGCCTTCTTTTGGCTTATTTATAGTAATATCACTGGTATCAACTACGGTTTCCTGATTTCTTGTAATGTTTACTTCAGACTGGTAATTGGCACCATTTCCGAGTATTTGAAGATTATATTGCCCTTCAGGTGCACTTAGCAGCATGTTGGGGGATATCTTGTGTATCACCTCGTTGTCCAGCTCTATCCATGCTCCCACCAGGCTCTGCTCTTCAACTACGTCTGAGGAAAGGCTCACGTAACCATGTCCTCCGGTTACTACTACGCTGTATATTTCGCGGCCTATGCCAGATACTTTTATCTTATCGGTAGAAAGAATATTCTCTGCAATAGCAAGCTCTCCATCAGCCAACACAAGAGCTTTGTTATCTATTCTGTAGATTTCATCCTTGATACGGGCTGTTCCGTCATTTCTGACAAGTTCATGATCTTTGGTGCTGTCAACTACCCATGCATCTTTTGACACATTGAGTGTTGTGATGTGCTTGGTACTCTTCAAAAAAGTAACATCAACGATCTGTCCAGCTTCCAGCATCTGCGCCGAAAGAACTGTTCCTCTGGCATCATACATCATGCTGGTGTTGTCATAATCAAGCGTATAGGTCTTTCCAGTCGCATGATTTCTCAAACGGATCTGCTTCTTTTCAGTGTCTATTGACCTTATGGCCGCAGTATCCGCAGAATCGTATTTACCAACCATTGATATGGTTACTTTATTTGTAGTCACAGCTAGTACGCTTGTTGATGATGACAGCATTACTGCCACTGCCATACATAAAGCTGTACCTATCCTGACTGCACATCCAAAGCTTCTCATGATCTACCCCTCATTTATTCTGATCCTTCAAGAAAACTTTTTAGGCGCTCCGGCTCTAACAAATAGTCCTTGCTGTTATGTTCTGGATTGTCGAGAACGTCCTCCAGCATTGCCTTGAGAACCGCTCCAATGGCCTTTCCCTGAGAAACGCCAGCCCCCATAAGGTCTTTTCCGTTAACAGCAAGATCCTTTATATTTATTGGTTCCTTTTTTGCCAGTATCTCTTTATAAATACTATTAGTGTCGTCTATCAGCTTAAGCTTCTCTTCTCTATAAAGCTCACTCTGTGCAAGTGTGTCTGCATATCTGACTTCTATGAACCTCGGAAAATCATCTCCGATCCTGTTCATAGCCCTTCTTACATTTCGCGGCGTAGCAGGAAATCTGTCGTCGTGATATCTGATCAGATTACAGGTCCTGTCCATTGTATCCCTGTCAAATTTTAGCCGTTTAAAAATCTCTTTTGCCATGGATACACCGACCTCGGCATGGCCCTTGAAATGTGATATTCCGTTACTATCTATACTCATTGTAACAGGTTTTCCCATATCATGCATCAGCATTGTGAGCCTCAAAATCCTGTCAGCGCGCACATTCTGCACTGATTTCATGATATGTTCTCCCACATTATACATGTGATGTGGATTGTTTTGTGGTGTCTCCATACATCTGTCAAATTCAGGCAATATCACCTTTGTTATGCCAAGTTCATAGGCTGTCATTAGCCTCTCAGGATGATCAGATAAAAGAAGTTTCACAAGCTCTGTCTGTATTCGTTCTGCGCTGATGTTATTTAGTGTATCAGCCAGCTCGGAAATCGCATTCTTTGTTTCATCCTCTATCGAATAGTTGAGCTGTGCCGCAAATCTTACAGCCCTCATAATCCTAAGAGCATCTTCAGAAAACCTTTCTTTTGGATTTCCAACGCATCGGATAAGACCTTTCTCTATATCCTCCATTCCTCCGAAGCGATCGATTATGCCTTCCTCATCATTATAGGCCATGGCATTTATCGTGAAATCTCTTCTTTTCATATCCTCAGTGAGGTTTTTGGTAAAAGTCACTTCACTTGGATGTCTGGAATCCTCATATTTCCCGTCTATTCTGTATGTAGTCACCTCATAGCCTTCTTTTCCAACCATGATAGTGACAGTGCCGTGCTCGATTCCTGTGTCTATAGTTCTTTTGAATAACTTTTTTGTATCCTGAGGAAGCGCATTGGTCGTAATATCCCAGTCACCGGGAATCCTCCCCAATATGCTGTCTCTTACGCATCCACCAACTGCATAGGCCTCAAATCCTGCCTCATGAAGCCTGTCCAATATCATTTTTACATTATCCGGTAATTTGATCTTCATACCTTCATAATAGCTTAATAAACCGAAATTGTGAAGAATTCACTGGGATTTTTAGGCAGTTGGTTATATACTTGTCTTATAACTATGAGGACATAAAATGAAGTACAAATATGATCGTAAATTGTTCGTTGCCGCGGCTTTTGCCCTTCTATTTGCTTTGCTTATCCTCATGGGGTCTTTTTCAAATATCGAGACTCCATTTATAAACAGTATAATTGACCTTAATGATAACTGGCAGATTTCGGTAAACGGCAACGTTTTTGATTCACATAATCCATCCAAGACAAATATTGGCGTTATAAACGAGGGTGATGTTGTTGAACTGACAACTACTTTACCCTCTATTTCAGATTACGCTGATCCTTGTCTTTCTTTTTATGCAATTCACTCACTTATCGAGGTCAGTATAGACGATGAAGTTATCTATACCTTCGGGCATGAGGCCTATGAAGCAGGCAGAACTGTTCCTAAGACCCACACTGCTATTCCATTAAAAAGAGAATACGGCGGTAAAACCTTAAAAATATCCCTGACAGGCGCGAAGGCTTCTGCATTTTCAGGATTATCTTCATTTTTCATAGGTGAAAGAAAAGACACTTTTGTCGGTGGTATCATTGTGAGAAGGCTCAGCATCTTGTCAGGTATCTTCCTGATATCTCTTGGCTTTTTGCTTATTATTCTTTCTCCTTATCTTTTGTTTTATCACAATAACGACACCAGGCTTGTCTTTAGCGGCTTTATTTCTCTGTTTTTGGGATTTTATATCATGTCCTATTACGGCCTCATAGACCTTCTGATCGGGAATCCAGCTCTCAACACTATTTGTGAGTATGTCTCACTTTATAATATCCCGACCTGCATATTGGGCTACCTGATGTCTGTTTTTTCCGGTAAAAAGAAACAGCTTTTCCGCTTTATGTTTATCGCAAACTTGACTTTATTCTTTATTATAGTTATCCTTCACATTTCGCAGGCTGTGCGTTTTACAGACTTCACCATGCCTCTGCACACTTTAGCAGCCGTCGAAAGTTTAATTGCTATGTACCTTATAGCCAAGAATCTTATCAATAAAAAGTCATCCTCAGATAAAAAATTTCTTTTGTCTGATTCTATATTCCTATTAGGGCTCTCGATCTTCATGATCGCATCCTTGATAGATATAGTGATCTACAACTATAACAAGTACTTCTCTGCTGCAGGTGAAGCTAATTCTGATATCACCATAACTACAATAGGCGCGCTGATCTTTGTGTCCTGCCTGCTTATCAGTTATCTTTATTACAATATTTACAGTAGTAACTTTGAAACAATGCAAAGTCATATCGTCAATCTCGCTTACACCGATGCACTGACAGGACTTGCCAACAGAGCGCGCTGCGAACAGGTAATGGCTATTCTTTCAGAAGACCGCGGAACATATACTATCGTGAGTCTCGACCTTAACAAGCTAAAGCAGATAAATGATACTCTTGGCCACCATGAGGGCGATCGCCTTATCGTTGGTTTTGCGACTATTCTTTCCGAGTGTTTCTGGGATGCCAATCTTATTGGAAGAATGGGCGGCGACGAGTTCATTGTTGTAATGACTGATGAACACGCGCTTAATTGTACAAAGAGAATTCATGAGCTTTACAATATAATTGCTGAGTGGAACAGCAAGGAGCAGTCCTTCCAATACAGCACTTCTTATGGCTATGCTTACAGCTACGAAGTGCCAAACGGACTTGCCAGCGAAGTATACATGCTTGCTGACTCCAGAATGTATGAGATGAAAAAAGAACATAGAAATGACAACAGGGAGGAGGTAGAAAATGCGTAAACTTCTATCCTTCTTGGGACTCGCAGTTGCTATACTGGTGCTGATCACAGTCTTCTCACTCCAGTTTTTCAAGATCACTCCTCAATCCAAGATGGAAACTCTTGAAAACGGGTGGGTAGTTATGTACCGAGGTCAGCGCTACATCAATACTAACCTTGAACGACTGAGTGAACAGGTAGGCTACACTTTTTCAAGAGGTGACATAATAACGCTTAACATGAACAGGCCTCTTCAGAATCTTGAATGCGATTTTCCTTATCTGTTCTTCAAAACGCAGTTTTGCGCCTATGAAGTATTTCTAAACGACCAGCTGATCGAAGCCTCAGACCTTGATGCTCTGGACTCCAACAGATTCGTAGGTACGGGTTACAATATGGTCCCCCTCGGAGAAGACTATGTTGGAAAAAAACTAAGTATTAAACTCTACGTTACAGAAAACAGCACCCGAGTAGATATGGTAAGTCCCACTATAGGAAGCTTTGATGATCTGTCCAGACGACTAATCCATGGTGCTTTGTTCCCTCTGTTCACCGGAATTTTCCTGATTCTTTTTGGCCAGGTGTTCTTAGTTATTTCTCTTACATTTTACCTTAGAACTTCAGGTGTAAGAGTACAGATCATCAGCTCTATCATCAGTGTATTATTGGGATTTTGGATAATTACAGCCTTTGATGTGTCCGGTTTTATGATAAATAAATCCGCAGCGACGCTTATTTCCTACGGTTCCATCTATCTCATAATACCTTGCATCTATCTTTTGCTTAATGAGCTGCACAGAAGGCAGGACAACACAATACTTCGAATAATGGGCTTTTCAACCCTTGGTTTTTCCGTTCTGTTTATTATTCTGCACATACTGGGCTTAGTACATATAAATCATTTTATTTATCCCTATTATCTGCTGTCCTTTGCAGGAATACTGATCTTTCTTTATTATGTTTGGACGGACATACGCAGTCGCAAAAGAAATGCCTCTGTAAACATTATAATGCTGGGCTTATTCGTCCTTAGTATGTGCCTTGTTATGTATGTTGGAATCGCCCTTTCCATGAAACTTGTTGATTACAGACAGAGCTTTTTAGCTACTATATCGATCCCTACAGGCGCCATATTTTTTGTGATCACTCAGCTCCTCAACTACTTTATTTTCATGACTCATTCTTTTGCCCAGAGAAAAGAGTATGCGTCTCTTTCACAGATTGCTTTTGAGGACACCCTTACAGGCCTCTTTAACAGAGTAAAAAGTGATGAGAAAATGGCTGAATTGGACAAAACTGGTGATGATTTCTGTTTGATAAGTCTTGATCTAAATGGACTTAAAGAGGTAAATGATAATGCCGGACACCCTGCAGGAGACAGACTCTTAAGGTCTTTTGCCAATGCTCTTTATACAACATTTAATTCTATAGGAACCTGCTACAGAATTGGCGGCGACGAATTCCTTGTTATTACAAGTACAACGGATACAAATACGATAGATTCACTTCTTAAACAGCTTGATAAAAAACTGTTAGATCTCGACGAAAGCGATCCTGAGATCAATCACAGTGTCTCCTATGGCTATGCCTTCCGTTCGGAGACTTCAGAAAATGAAGCCCACGCGGCATTCATGCTGGCCGACAAGAAAATGTACGATTATAAAAGAAAGTATTATTCTCATATGATGAACAGATAAAAATAAGCATACAAGATCAGCAAAACGCTAATCCTGTATGCTCATTTTTTGTTTATTACTTAAAGCTCATTTAAACAGCTTTACTATCTGGTCTGCCTTATTCATAAGGTCTTTGTATCTTTCACTGTCTATGTCCTTTATCCAACTATTTTTCTGGGATAAAGAAATCTCGCTGTCATCAGCAATTTCTCTGGAATTGTACTCTCCATAAGTTACTGTAGGCTCATCTTTTGTGATGCCGCCCCAACCAGAGAAACGCTCAGGAGCAATGGTCTTATCCATCTTGCAGTCAAGAAATACTGTCTTCGCCTCATCTCTCCAGGGTCTTCCAAGAAATACTGAAGCTTCATCGCAGCCATCTTCGCCTTTTACAATGCAGTTCCTGAATACAAAGCCAAGATCATCCTTACTTCCACATGCTGCTGTAACATAGCCATTTATGAATCTTTCACCATTGTCTTCACCATGAGGCTGAAGCTTTCTGTTATTGCACTGAATAAAGCAGTCATCAAATACTGCATCCGCTCCACCAAAGATAAAGTCCACATCACCGTAGATCTCACAGTTTTTGTAATACTGTTTTGTCTTTTTTCTGGGATTTAAAACTCTTGGTCCCATAAAGCCATTTTTTTGTCTCTCAGTAAGTGGAAGCGGCGCACAGAACAGTGTATCCTGGCAACCAGTCATCTTCACATTTTCAAAATAGCACTCATCTGCATCGGCATAAACAGCAAGCGCCTGGCCATGTTCAAAGCCACCACCTACTGTATTTTTGATGGTCATATCCTTTACAACAACTCTTTTGCCTCCAAAAAAGGCTGTTGCTGTGCGGAATGTACCACGCTTGGAGCCATCTTCCATTTCTTCAAAGGCACCATCGTCAAACTCAATGATTGTCTTATCAATGCCTTCTCCGATGAACGTTATGTCTGCCTTTTCGCAAAAGACCTTCTCGTGAAAAATGCCTTCTCCCACATATATGACAGTCTTCTCTTCATAAGGCGCAGCCTGTATAGCTTCTGTAATCGTGGAATAATCTCCACCCTGCTTTTTTACGTTTATTTCCAGCATAGTTGCTCCCCGGATTAATATGCTCTTCCCCAATAAACCATCTTTGTAGCAGGTTTTCCACAAACCACGCAGGTTTCTGAAAGGTTTTCCTGCTCAAATGGGATACAACGGCTGGTTACGTTGTAATCTTCTTTGATCTTGTCTTCACACTCGCGGCATCCACACCACATAGCTTTTACAAAGCCCTTTGTCTCTTTGAAGGCTTCTGCAAACTCTTCTTTGTTGTGTGCAGCAAATGTGTGTGCCTCAAGGTGCTTTTTAGCTCTGTCGAACATATCCTTCTGGATCTGATCAAGGAGCTCGCCTACCTTTGCAGGTACATCGCTTATAGCACATTCGATCTTTTCTCTTGTGTCACGACGAACAAGTACGCACTTTCCTGCTTCAAGGTCCTTAGGTCCGATCTCGATACGAACCGGGATACCTCTCATCTCCTGCTCAGAGAACTTGTAGCCAGGAGTTCTGTCTGTATCGTCTGTCTTTACTCTGAATGCTGAAAGGCTCTTTGCAATATCGTAAGCTGCATCTAAAACGCCTTCCTTCTTCTGCTGGATAGGAATAACAACAACCTGGATTGGAGCAATCTTAGGAGGTACTACAAGTCCTGAGTTGTCTCCGTGAACCATGATCATAGCTCCGATTGTACGTGTTGTAAGTCCCCATGATGTCTGGTTTACATAATGAAGCTGGTTATCTTTTCCTGCGTACTGGATTCCAAATGCCTTGGCAAATCCATCACCGAAGTTATGGCTTGTAGCACTCTGAAGTGCTCTTCCGTCATGCATAAGAGCTTCTACTGTATATGTAGCCTCAGCTCCTGCGAACTTCTCTTTGTCAGTCTTCTGTCCCTTGATAACAGGAATAGCCATATCGTTCTCAAGGAAATCAGCATATACGTTAAGCATCTGCTGTGTGCGCTCTTCAGCCTCTTCGAATGTTGCGTGAGCTGTATGTCCTTCCTGCCATAGGAACTCTCTGCTTCTAAGGAAAGGTCTTGTCTCTTTTTCCCAACGAACAACGCTGCACCACTGGTTTAATACCTGTGGAAGGTCTTTATATGAATGAATCTCTCCCTTGTAATAGTCACAGAAAAGAGTTTCTGATGTAGGTCTTACACAGAATCTTTCAGCAAGTGGCTCAAGTCCGCCATGTGTAACCCATGCTACTTCAGGAGCGAATCCTTCAACGTGATCTTTCTCCTTCTGAAGAAGTGACTCAGGAATGAACATTGGAAGGTATGCGTTCTGAACTCCTGTCTCCTTAAATCTTGCATCAAGGTGCTTCTGAATAAGCTCCCAGATTGCGTATCCTGCAGGCTTGATTACCATACATCCCTTAATGTTAGAGTAGCTAACCAGGTCAGCCTTGATACATACGTCTGTGTACCATTGTGTGAAATCCTCATCCATAGATGTGATCTCAGCTACAAGTTTCTTGTTGTCTGCCATTTTTCTTTCTCCTTTTAATCTATGAAGTGGATACGAAAAATAATAAAAAAAGCCTTCGCATCCCTATAAACAGGGACCGAAGGCTAGTCGGCGGTACCACCCTATTTAAATCTGCATTCAAAAGCAGATTTCACTTCATTGACACCCTTAACGCGGGAAACGCTGTGTTTATGCATCATCGCAAAAATGTTTTCACACAGGACTCCAAGGCAGGTTCACTTAGCTATCGTAAGAGCTCGCACCATCCGCTCTCTCTCTGAAACGCTTTACTAAATTACTATTCCTCTTCAACGTCTATAAATATGTTTAAAAATGATTTTATTAACATTTAACTTTATTGTCAAGTTATCTGTTAAGCTCGCTGGTAGGCCCTACTGCTTTATGATTCTTGATAATACTGTCAATTTCTCTTAAATCACTCGCAGGAAGGTCTCCCGGAATTGTATTCTTTACACTAGATGTAGCATTACCGTATTCAAGGGCTTTTTCTACATCATCATACTTAAGAAGTCCATAGAGAACACCTGAAACATAGGCATCACCTGAACCAATTCTGTCGATAACATCGATGTCCTTATAAGGCTGCTCTGTGTAGAACTTATCCTTCGGTGCATCGTATATTGTAGAAGTAAAGTTATGCTTCCTTGGGCTTATTACTTCCCTCTGAGTTGTGCATACTACCTTAACAGGATACTCAGTTGTGTAGCTCTTCATGATGTCTGCAAGGTCGCCCTCTTTCTGCATCATGCGGCGTGATGTCTCTTCAGAAACAAAAAGAATATCAACATATGGCAATATATGCTTAATTGCTGCTCTTGCCTCTTCCTCGCTCCAGAGATTAGCTCTGTAATTGCAGTCAAAAGAAACCAAGGCTCCGCCCTTTTTAAATCTCTTAATAAGTTCTGTTGTAACCTCGCAGGTATTCTTATTAAGCGCAAGTGTAATTCCACTGGTGTGGAACATTCTTGTTGAAGTATAAACATCCTCAGGAATCTCATCTAAAGAAATCTTTGTCATAGAGGAATTTTTTCTGTCATATACGATAGAAGGCTTACGTGGAGCCGCGCCGTTCTCATAGTAGTAGATTCCAAGTCTGGCATCATCTGATTCATCGTAGATCAGATAGTCATCAGAAACGCCCTCAAATCTGATTCTGTTCTTAATGAATGTTCCCAATGCATTCTGGGGAAGCTTGGAAATAACGCCGGTACGAAGTCCCAAGAGAGCAACTCCGGAAGCAACATTCAGCTCTGAGCCACCGGCTCTTTTATCAAAAACATCGCCTCTTGTCATTCTCTCGTAATTAGGCGGTGACAATCTAAGCATTATCTCGCCAAGTGTTATCAGATCAAAATTTTTTTCTCCCATATCAAAAGCCCTCCTTACTATATTTTAAATCATAAATCCTGAACTCCAAAAATGAAAGTGCTTACATCTTGAAAATCTTGCAAATACTGAATGTTTAGTGTCGTTCAATTTTTTCCACTTTTTGTATCATGTAAGCACTTACATAGCATACAATATTAATGTATCATTGCATCATCAGCTGAGAGCTGATACTTAATAAGCCGATTTACGTTCGCCATAACGTATTTCCTTTATAAAAACCTCTAACACAAAAAGAAGACTGTCCCCAACAGTCTTCTTTTGCATTATATAAAATTTTACTTTCTTGCGAGTGGCATTAAATCCGGCAGTGCCCATACCTTTGGATAGATCTCGGAGTATTCGCAAAGACACAGTAAATATAAAATAATGCGCCCTGTTTTCTTTCATGCTTATTCAGAACAGAAAACAGGGCTTTTATTTTATCTTCACTGTCT
>JAEEGF011715952.1_pt1 | contig 15826 bp, 14 predicted proteins | sample 9134171 | NCBI WGS metagenome assembly JAEEGF01 (sample SAMN16246542, study PRJNA631951) | gut metagenome | biome: gut microbiome; feature: rumen; material: AP-attached | host: Bos | place: Iran: Karaj | collected 2018-10
CTTCGGCGAATGGATCATAGACCGAGAGAACGACGGCACGCCGGAGCATCCAAAACAGTTTCCGTTCGTCCATTACAGCAAAGTGGTCGATGAGTTCATTGATACGCTGTACGCATACTGCGAAGCGCACCCGGAGTATGAGCATACCCGCTACGGAGAAACGCTTGAAGGCCTCGGCATTGATTGGGGCTCAACGTCCATGGAGCAGGCCGACGTCAGCAACATGGAAGCAAAGGGTGTGATCGCGCTGCTCATCGGAGCCGTCCGGGCAGAGCGCTTCTGCGACGGCGCATTGCTTGGCTTTTTTGAAGAGGGATCCATCCTCCGTTGGTTGGAACGGCTGGCCGAAATAGACAGCCAGTAAGACACGGCAGAATCGGTACCATTTTGCGTTTTTTACCTTAAATCGGTACCATTTGGGTAGTTTTATACAACAAAGAAACCTCTTTTGTCTACCACGGCAAAAGAGGTTTTTTCGTGACTCGGGGCAAGAGTCGGAAAAAACGTCAAACAAGGAATATGATAGATAAAGCACGCCCCGCAAACCGCCCGAAGCAACGGATTTGCGGGGGCTTTATTTCTCTGAGAGGTTGAAAGATTCATTCTTTTCGGGTATAATCACATTGATCAATACGAGAATTGAGAGGATAACACGATGAAAGATTTAGGAGCAAGAGCGTTTTCTTACGGATATGCCTCGCCGGTATTAATGGCGGCAACATACAATGACGACGGTACAGTCAACGTGATGAACCTGCATGAGGTGGCAAGAACCAATGCCGGACACTTGGCGTGCTGCATCGGCAAGCCGAAGAAGACACATGAGAATATCGAAAAGAGGAAAGCGTTTACCCTGACGCTTGCCAATGAATCATTGATGAAGGAGATCGACTATCTCGGCACGGTCTCCGGCTATAAGGTTCCGGATAAATTTGAAAGGACGGGACTAACGGCTGTGAAAAGCAAGCATGTGGATGCGCCCATCATCGTGGGCAGCCCCGTGGTGATAGAATGTGAACTCATCGAGTTTGTTGAGACGGAGAACTTCACGACCGTACTTGCCAAAGACGTGAATATGGCGGCAGATGAATCCGTATTGCGTGAAGACGGCAAGATCGATACGGGAAAGATCGGCATGATCTTCTACGAATCCTTCAGCAACAGCTATTACAGACTTGGCGAAAAAGTCGGGAAAGCATGGAGCGAAGGAAAGGTGTTTCTGAAATAAACAGATACCGGCTTGCCGGGACGACACGGCCTTTCCGGGTATCCGCATCGTCAACGGCTCGTTGCCCGCAGAGGAAACGCCCGACGGCGGAACGGACGGAACCGGCAAATATGTGTTGACGGCGTTTTCCGCGATCCATCCGAAGCGCTCTTGAAACGGAGGATTCCATGCGCACCATAGAAATCAGAAAAATCAGCATCACCGACCTGGACACGGACGCGATCGTCAACGCGGCGAACAGCGCCCTTCTGGCCGGCGGCGGGGTCTGCGGCGCCGTTTTTCGCGCGGCGGGTCACAAGCAGCTGCAGGAGGCCTGCGACAGAATCGGGCACTGCCCGACCGGCTCGGCTGTGATTACGCCGGGCTTCGGGCTGAAGGCAAAGTATATCATCCACGCCGTGGGGCCGCGCTGGGTCGACGGGCGGCACGGGGAACCGCAGCAGCTTTCTTCGGCCTATCAGAAGGCGCTGGCGCTGGCCGCGGAACACGGGTGCAGCTCCGTCGGCTTTCCGCTGATCTCCGCCGGCATCTTCGGCTATCCGGTCGCACTCGCGTGGGAGCGGGCAATCGCCGCCTGCCGCGGCTTTTTGGCGGCGCACCCCGAGACGGCGTTGGACGTTGTGTTCGCGGTGCTGGATGACAGCGTGATGGAAGCGGGACTGGCACAGCTTGCAAGCGTTGAATAATCCGGATTGAGAGGCGGCCTCACGGCTGCCTTTTTCGTTTCCCCTGCCCGCGCCGCGCGGTGTTCCCGCCGCCGTAAAAACGGTTAGAAATCTTAATTCTTTCTCCATTGACGCAAAACCGCTTCCTGTGTTACAGTAGAAAAAAGCCACGGGAGGAGAGGCAATCATGAGAATGCAAAAAATGCTGTCCGTCATTCTGACGGCGGTCCTGATGCTCACCACGCTGTTCGGTCTGCTGGGCGAAAAGTACGACGTTTATGAGAATATCCGCTACGGCGAAGCAGAACGCGACCTCGTTTCGGTCTATGTGCCCAAAAGCGCCTGTGACCGCGAAGAGAACGGCTGCGTGCTGATTCTGCACGGCGGCTCGTGGAACGGCGGCGAAAAGGAAGACATGGCCCCGTTTTGCAAAAAGATCGCCATGCACGGCTATATCGCGGCGACCATGAGCTATTCGCTTTGCGACAAGACCGAGATCACTGACGTTACGGTCTTCACCATGCTCGACGAGATCACGCAGTGTATCCGCGGCATTAAACAGTTTTCGGACGAAAAGGGCCTGCACATCACGAAGATGGCGCTTTCGGGCTATTCCGCCGGCGGCCACCTTTCCATGCTTTACAGCTATGCGAGGCCGCAGGACGCCGCCATTCCCCTTGTGTTCACCGCGAACCGCGTGGGCCCCGCCGACATGACGACGGCCGCCTGGGGGCAGGGCGCCTACCGGATGTGCGAAAAACTGGTGGGCCGGGAACTGACGAAGGAGATGCAGGAAAGCGGCGAAGCCGACCGCCTGTGCCGGGAAATCTCCCCGGTCTGTTACGTGAACGAAAGCACCATGCCGTCCATCTTCGCCTATGCCGGCAACGACCCGATTGTGACCAGAGGCAACCGCACGGCAATGGTGAACAAATTCCGGGAGACCTTCGGCGAAAACGGCAGCGGCTACGATTACATCTTCTATCCCCTGTCCGGCCACGGTCTGCTGCTCGACCCCACCAGCGAAATCAAATATGACAAGACGCTCTTCCGCTATTGCGAGACTTATTTCGGGTATTGATAAAAGACAAAAAGCACCGCAGTCCCCTATGGGCTGCGGTGTTCTTTTATTCGGTTTCTTCCGTGTCTTCCGAAGGCGGAAACAGGGTGCATCCCGTGCGCTGAAAATGGCGGATCATCTGCCAGGCGCGCTCTTCGGTCATCCGGTAATAGGCCGCCGTGCAGGGAATGCACATGCAGCTTTGCGCGCCGCGGTTCACAAGCCGACGGTAGAAGCCGACGTCATAGACGGACAGCGGCTTGCCGCAGGCGGTGCAGGTCATGCGTCCACAACCTTTGCAAGGTAGACGGCGCAGCCGTGGGCCTTCACGGACACGCGCATATCCTCTTTCACAACGCCGGCGTCTTCGCCGGTGAACGCGTCGGTCCGCCGCAGGCCCTTTTTGGCGGAAACGGGCAGACCCAGCGCGTCGAGTGCGAACCAGAGCTCGGCGTCGTCGTCCGTCAGGTTGGTGAACGCCAGGGCAATTTCGCCGTCCGTCAGCACGCGGGCGAAGACGTAGCGCAGGCTGTTCCAGTCCTTGTTGGCCACGAACAGCGGGCGGCAGGCTTCGTCCTGGTTGATACGCAGCAGATAGGGATTCGTGACGAGCTGCAGCATGTCGCCGTCGATCTCCCGCACGTCGCAGCCGAGCATCAAGGGCGCACCGAACATGCACCACAGGGCAAACTCCGTGCGGTATTCGAGGTCGGTGCAGCCGGTCGAGGCCACGTTGCCGCGGTTGCGCATGCCCACGGTGAGCATATCGATATCGTTGAAGCAGCCCGGGCCGGAATACTTTGCGTTTTCGATCTGGCTCAGGAAGATGTCGCGGAACGAAACGAAGCTGTCGTTGATGTCGCCGGTGGAGCGGTACATACCCGCGCCGGTGGAGCGGATCCAGTCGTGGACGTCGTCGCAGCCCCAGTTGCAGGCCGAAAGCAGAATGTCGCGCCCGCAGTTTTCCAGCGCCATGCTGATGCGGCGGTAAAGGTTGACGCCGTTCACATAGTCCGGCTTGTAGCAGTAGTCATACTTCAGAAAGTCGGCGCCGTATTCGGCAAAGGTTTCGGCGTCCAGAAACTCGTGGTCGAACGAGCCGGGATAATCCGCGCAGGTGCGCACGCCGGCGCAGGAATACATGCCGAATTTGAGTCCCTTGCCGTGAACGTAGTCGGACACGGCCTTCATGCCGTGCGGGAACTTTTTCTCATCCGGCACAATCTTGTCGGTCACCGGGTCGCGCTGCCGCCTGCTCCAGCAGTCGTCGATCACCAGATACTCGTAGCCGGCCTTGAGAAGGCCTTTTTCCACCATGGCGTCGGCCGTTTCGCGGATCATCGCGTCGCTGATGTTTTCGCCGAAGGTGTTCCAGGTGTTGAAGCCCATGGGCGGTTTTTTCGGGAACATATCGTTTTCTCCTTTCGGATCTTTATTTGCTTGCTGCGGGGCGGAACCAGACGGTCATATCGCTTTCGCCGCGGTTGGCAAAGCCGTAATACGGGATGAAGCGCACGGACACGGGCGTTTGCCGTGTCTGCCCGGGCGGCGCATAGAGCAGATCGGACGCAGCGCGGAAGCCGGGCAGCGTGATGACGTTGGCGCCGAAGAAGGGGTCGTATGCCGCGACGGCCTCCCCTTTCACGTCCACGGTCAGGGCGCTGAGCGGGTCGCCGTTGTCCACGGCCTCCAGGCAGTAGACGATCGGGCCGTACTGCAGCGCGAGCCTGCCCGCGTCGGCCCGCACGGCGGGATGGGCGGCAAGAAACAGCGGCTCCATGGCAAAGTCGATCTCCAGCGTGAAATCATCGGCCGGCACTTCCGTTGCCGCATAGCCGCGCTGCATGGTATACGGCGCGGAAAAGCTGAAGCTTTGGCACCAGCCGGGCACGCGCACCAGAAGCTGTTTGCCCCGGGCACCCTGCAAAGTCAGCCGCACACGGCCGTCCAGCGGATAGTTCGTTTCCATCCGGATCGCCGCGCCGTTCACGTCGGCGGTGCTCTCCATGAACTGATGGACTAAGATCGCGTCGTCAGACGCGGAATACAGGCTGCCGCCGATCGAGGCGAAATACCGCGTCACGTTGGGCGGACAGCAGGAGCAGTCGAACACCTCCAGCCGCTGCGTGATCGGCAGACGGTCGTGATCATTGACGCTCGTGTGGCGGGTGTGGTCGGCCAGATTGATCTCCAGCGGATTCTCATAGAAAAAGCTTTTGCCGTCCAGCGACAGGCCGGCGAGCGCGCCGTTATACAGCTCCAGTTCCACAACGTCGGCATATTTCGAGTCGAGGTCGATGAGTTTCATGCGGTCGGCAAACATCGACAGCGCAATTGAGGCACAGGTTTCGTTATAGGCGGTGTCATTCGGCAGATCGTACGGGATCGTGAATGCTTCGCCGCAATGGGAAGAACCGATGCCGCCGGTCACGTACATTTTGCGTTCCGCGATATCACGAAACAGCGCACGGCAGGCGTCAAGCAGGTCTTCGTCTCCGGTTTCCTTTGCGGCGTCCGCCATCGCCGAATAAAGATAGCACGCGCGCACGCAGTGGCCTTCGGCGGTGCGCTGCCGGCGCACGGGCAGGTGCGACTGGTTATAGCTGCCGTTGGCCCAGTCGGTGAGGCCTTCGTCGGTGTTGCCGCGTTTGTTCAAAAAGAACATGGCAAGATCCAGATACTTTTTGTCGCCCCGCAGCCGGTAAAGCCGGATCAGCGCCAGCTCGATCTCTTCGTGGCCGGGCGTCTGAAAACCGGCGGAGCGCTCCACCGTGAAGACGCGGATCACATAGTCGATATAGCGGTCCAGAATCCGCAAAAACCGGTCGCGGCCCGTGGCTTCAAAGTAAGCGACGGCGGCTTCGATCAGATGTCCGAGGCAGTAAAGCTCGTGGTGGTCGCGGATGCGAAAGCGATTTTCCGGTTCCGCAACGGTATGGAAAATATTGAAATAGCCGGTTTCGTCCTGGTGCGCTTCGATGTCGTCAATGACCTCTTCCACCTGCGCTTCCAGTTCGGCATTCGGAGCTTTCTGCAAAAGATACGCCGCGCTTTCGAGCCATTTTGCAATATCCGAATCCCAGAAAAAGTGAGGCTTCGGAATATCGCTGCCCTCTGTCCAGTCAAATTTGAACGCGCGGAAGCGGCCCGTATCCGCAAAGCGGTCGCGCACCGAAAAGATGGTCACGTCGCGGATCAGAGCCTGCTTGCGCTGCCAGAAACCGCCGGTGACGTCTGTCTGCATATAGGAAATTGGCTGATACTCTTTCATGTCTGCACCTTTCTTTATCAAAGTCAAAAAGCCGCGTTGAGCGGCTTATAGGCGTACGGTAATGAAAAAGATGCTGCTTGCAAGCAGGATCTGCGCGGCATAGTAGGTGCCGATGTTGAACCACTTCAGCGGGCGGTTCTTGTCTTTGCCTGCAAACAGGATGAGTCCGAGCGACGCGTCGGACAGCACAAAGAGGACCGCGCCGAGACCGACGGTCACGAAGAGCATCGGGATATGGTCGTGCAGGCCCCACCACCACTGGCCGCAGCAGTAGCGGATCGCCTTGACCAGCATGGTCGTGATCGTCAGCGCATAGAGCGCCACGGGGATGGCCAGATAGAGCTTGGCCTTGATCTGCTTCTTCCAGGCGTAGAGCGCGAACAGCGCCACAACGGCCAGGATGATCGGAATCTCGTACCAGCGGAAAAAGCCGTATTGCGGATAGGTGTCGCGGATGGCGCGCTGGAACGCAAGGATATAGCAGATATGGCCGCCGAGGAAGGCGAACAGACCGATCCCGAACACCCAGACCTTGTCGGTGATCAGATGCAGGAAGAAGTCGCCGACCCAGCCGAGCGCCAGACCCCAGAGGATCAGCGTGGCATAGGGCGTGTGATTATGCGAGATCTTGACCGCCAAAAGACCGGCGACGAAGAACAGCGCGGAGCAGATCATTTTATAGCCCATGGATTTCCAGCATTTCTTCGGCCAGGAAAACTTGAGGAACAGCGGCACGAACACAAATTCCGCCGCAACGACCAGAATGAACAGAATCTTCCAGAACATAAGAAGGCTCCTTTCGTTATTTCAGCTTGCCGAAGTGGACCATATCCACCAGCGGCGTAACACGCGGCAGCAGCGATTCGATCGGCTTTGCCAGCAGTTCGGATTTGAACACGTTCTTGACCGAGCGCGCCAGATTCTCCGCCATGACCGCCGTGGACGGCACGGCCGAGGGCTTGAGCGTGACGCGGTCGCCGTTGAAGCGGAAGATCAGCCGGCGCGCCGCGACCGATTCGATCGGTCGGATCAGGATTTCCAGCTCCGTTTCGTTGTTCCAGCAGCCGACCGAGCAGGCCGTCAGCGGCATCTGGCCCAGCGTGATGTTGTCCCAGCGGTATTCGCCGTCCATGCCGATGTGGATGGAGTTGACCTCGCCGCCCTCGGACCAGGTCATCTTGAGCGTATCCGCCTGCGGCAGGAACTGCACGTTGGTGATGTTGCCGGCCTTGTCCTTGCCCATGAAGGTCAGCGTCAGGGGCGCCACCGAGACAGGATAGCCGATCACGTTGAGCAACAGCGGCTTATTGAACACGATCTTTTTGCCGATGAGGCGCTTTTCCATCGCCGTGCGCGGGCGGGCGGGCAGCTTTTCATAGGCCGGGATCGACAGCTCGACCGGCACGGCCTTTTTGTCGTCGTCGATAAACGCCTTGGGGAAGTGACCCCAGATCACGTCGCGCATCGCCTGCTCGTTGACTTCGCCGGCCGTAAACGCCAGGCAGGCGTCGAGGTCTTCGAACACGATGCCGAACTGGCTGAACATGCCGTCGGCGCGGTAGCTCTTTTTATAGCCGCGGTTGCGCCAGAAGCAGTAGCCGTAGCCCTCGGAGGAATCGGAGGTTTCACCGGTGCGGCTCGCCGTATGGTACGCCGTGGCCGTTTCTGCCCAGCCTTCGGGCAGAATCTGCCTGCCGTGCCATTTGCCGCCCTGCTGATAGAGCAGCGTGAACTTGGCAAGGTCCATCGTCTTGAGCATCAGGCCCCAGCCGCCGGCTTCGATGCCGCGCGGGTCGGTCTCCCAGAAGGGACGTTCGATGCCGAGCGGCTCGAACAAACGCGGGGTCAGATAGTCGATCACGCTCATACCGGATTTTTTGTGGATGATGCAGCAAAGCAGGTACATGTTTTCGCTGATGTAATCAAACTTCGTGCCCGGCTCCGAGATCCACGAGGACGACATGATATCCTTGAACCAGCGATCCCTGGTCTTGTCCATCATCGGCGTGACGGAAAGGCCGCTGCGCATGGTCAGCAGGTCTTCGACCGTCAGCTTTTCCAGATAGGGGTCGGGCTTGTCGCCGCGCGCTTCGGGGAAGATATCCACAAAGCGGGTGTCGAGCGCAATCAGCCCCTCCGCAATCGCAAAGCCGATTGCCGTGGAGGTGAAGCTCTTGCTCACGGAATACATCGCGTGCGCGTGGTCGGGACCGTAGGGCTCGCGGTAGACCTCGCAGGCGATCTTGCCGTGGCGCATGACGATGAGGGAATGGATCTCCTTGCCGAGCTCCAGGCAGTGGTCGATGAACGCCCGGACCTCCTTGGAATCCACGCCGACGCTCTCCGGGGTTTTTGCGCGCGGAATCTCAGTTGTGTTTTTGACTGCCATCGTTCGTTCCTCCTGTTCTCTTCGTTTGATCTATGGCTTGATTATGTTTTCTTCTTCTTTTTGTAGACGAACACGTCGAAGCCCAAAAGCAGCGCGCCGAAGATCACGATGACGGCGATCTTGCCGCCGGTCAGGTTGAAGCTGCCCTTTTGGGTGTCCTTCTCCCCTGCCGGAACCAGCTGCCGCTGCGCGGTGCGAAGCGCGCTTTCGGCGTCCTGCAGCTGCGAAAGCGACGCCCTTCCGTTGAGAAACGCTTCGTCCGCCGCCGTCTTCGCTTCCAGATAACGGGCGGCGCTTGCGTCGGAATAATCGGACAGCTCCGGGTAGTCTCCCGGCCAGCGCAGGGCAGCCAACGCTTCCCGCTCGGCGGCGCACTGCGCGATATAGGCCGCAAGGCCGCGGATGTTGCCCGTTTCGATGGCGGAAAAGCCGCGGGAGATCAGATCGTCCCAGCCGACGGCGTCGTCGCTGCGCTGACCGCAGAGGTCGGGATCGTACATCGGCGCGAGGGCAGCCGTTGCAAAAGTCGTGCCGAAATGTTTGTCGGTGAACTTCTGATAGAAGACGTTGAAGTAGTTTTTGCTCTGGAACTGCGCCAGTGGCTGCTTCGCTGCGGAAAGACAGTTCCAATGCGCGATGGCGTTGAACACCACGTTGCCCTTATAGACCGGGAGCACATACAGCTTTGTGCCGCTGTCGCGCTGCCACTGCAGCGCCTTTTTTGCGCTGTCAAGCGTGCGCAGACAGACGGGCACCGCCACACTGCGCGAACCGATCAGCGCGTTGATTTCGTCGCGGAAGGCCCAGGCGTTGTCCAAAATCAGCCCGCCTTTGCCGGCGGCGAGGGCAAGCGCCTGCTCCAGCGTGGCAACGGGCTCGTCGGAGACCGTGCCGTTCGCGTTGCGGTAATGCAGCGTTTGCAGTTCTGCCAATTCGCAGTCAGCGGCGGCGGAACGGTCGGTGTCCAGCTGATGCGGCAGGGGCGCGTCTTCCAGCAGAACGAAGGCGCCGTCGTCGGTCTTCTGCACCGAGACCGAAACCCAGTCGGCGCCGAGGTTGAACGCGGCTTCGATCGCTTTGAGGCTGTTCGGCGCCGCGGCGTCCGTGTCGCCGCGGAAGGAGACGGCAACGAGCGCGCCGTCCACTCCGGCAAGCATGGCGTCTTCCGCCGCAAAAGCGCACAGGGCAAAGCACCCAAGCAGCATCAAAACCGCAGCTATGGTGAAAACTCGTCTCATAAATCTATTTCCTTCTGTCTTCTGGTTTCTGTCTTCTGGCTTCTTCCTTTATTGCTATATTAGCATAATTCAGGTTTCATTGCAAGCAAAGAATCGATCGGCCAGCGCCACGGCGCCCATGGCGTCCTTGGAATAGCCGTCCGCGCCGATCAGGTCGGCGTACTCCTGCGTCAGCACCGCGCCGCCGACCATGACGAAGACGCCCGGCAGCTCCTTTTTCAGCAGCTTCACCGTTTCGGCCATGGCGTCGAGGGTGGTGGTCATCAGCGCCGAAAGGCCGACCAGCTTTGTGCCGGTTTCTTTTGCGGCTTCCAGCACCCGCTGCGGCGGCACGTCCTTGCCGAGGTCGAGCACGGCGTAGCCGTAGCTTTGCAGCAGGACTTTCACGATGTTTTTGCCGATATCGTGGACGTCGCCCTGCACCGTGGCGAGGAGGATCGTGCCTTTTTTGCCGTCTGCCTGCGGCAGCTTTGCGCTCACCGTATCGAACGCGGCGGCCGCGGCTTCGGCGCTCATCAGCAGCTGGGGCAGAAAGAGGCTCCCCTGCCGGAACCGTTCGCCCACGAGATTCAGCGCTGGCACGATCTGTTCGTTGATGAGCGAGAGCGGCTCTTCGGTCTGCAGCAGCGTTTTCGCCGTCTGCGCCGCCTGCTTTTGCAGGCCCTTCGCCACCGCGTACATCAGCGGCGGCAGCGCGTTTCCGTCGTCCGCCGGCTGTGTCGGCGCTGCAGCGGAAACCGCAGCGGTGCGGGGATGCGTCTGCGCAAAGGAAATGTAGCTTTCGCAGTGCGGATCGAAGCCCTGCAGCATGCAGAAACAGCGGTAGGCGCGCATCATCTCGTCGGAGCAGGGATTCATGATGGCGCACGACAGGCCGCTTTGCAGCGCCATGGCCAAAAACGCGGCGTTGATGTCCTGCCGTTCGGGCAAAGCGAACGACACGTTGGACACGCCCAGACAGGTCCCGACACCGAGCGTTTCGCGGATCAGGCGGATCGCCTCCAGCGTGACGCGGGCAGCGTTGTCGTCGGCGGAAACCGCCATGCACAGCGGATCCACCACAATGTCTTTTTTGTCGATGCCGCAGGCCGCGGCGCGGTCAACGATCTTTTTTGCGAGCGCGCAGCGCCCTTCTGCGGTGGCGGGAATGCCGTCTTCGCCGATGGTCAGGGCGATCAGCACGCCGCCGTATTTCCTGGCGAGCGGCAGCACCGTGGCAAGGCTTTCTTCCTTGGCGTTGACGGAATTGATCAGCGGCTTGCCGTTATAGACGCGCAGGGCGCGTTCCAGCGCAGCGGGCCGCACCGTATCGATCTGCAGCGGCAGATCGACCACGCTTTGCAGTTCCTCCACCGTTTCGGGCAGCAGGGCCGCTTCATCCAGCCCGCCGAGGCCGACGTTGACGTCGAGAATCTGCGCCCCGGCCTCCTGCTGGGCAATCGCCTCGCGGACAAGATAGCCGAGGTCGTGCGCCCGCAGCGCCGCCTGCAGCTTCTTTTTGCCGGTGGGGTTGATCCGTTCGCCGATCAGCTTCGGCACGCCGCAAAGCGACACGGCGTGGGTATAGGACGCCACAACGGTGTCGTGCTTTTCTTCCGGCGGTACAAACGGCAGGCCGCGCGTGGCAGCGACCGTTTTTCGGATATAGTCGGGCGTGGTGCCGCAGCAGCCGCCGAGGCCGCACACGCCGGTCTTTGCAATGTCGCGCATGCAGGCGGCAAAGCCGTCGGCGTCCACGTCGAACACGGTCTTGCCGTCTTTGACCTGCGGCAGCCCGGCGTTGGGATTGATCACGACGGGCAAGGAAGCGCACTGCACGTACTGCGCGGCGATATCTTTCATCTGCTGCGGCCCAAGGGAACAGTTGGCGCCGAGGGCGGCAACGCCGAGGCCCTCCAGCACGGCCACCGCGGCGGGCACGTCGGCGCCCGTGAGCAGATGGCCGCTTTCGTCATAGGCGTTGGTGACGATGACCGGCAGATCACAGTTCTCTTTGGCGGCCAGCACAGCGGCCTTGGTTTCATAGAGGTCGCTCATGGTCTCGATCAGGATCAGATCGAACCCGCAGGCGGCGGCAACGCGCACGCTTTCGGCGAACACGTCGACCGCGTCCTCAAACGGGAAATCGCCCAGCGGACGCAGGAGCTTCCCGAGCGGGCCCATGTCGAACGCCAGATAAACGTCGTCACTGTTCCCGCCGAAGCGGGCCTTGGCGCGGGCCATGTTGTCATAGGCGGCGCGGATGACCAGATCGAGGTTATTGAGCTTGAGCCGGTTTGCGCCGAAGGTGTTCGATGTGATCACGTTGGCGCCGGCTTCCATATAGGCAAGGTGGATCTCTTCCAGCACGGACGGATGCGTCAGGTTCCACGTTTCGGGCAGTTCGCCCGCGCGAAGACCCTCCTTTTGCAGCAGCGTACCCATCCCGCCGTCAAAATAGGTGCGGCAGATACGCAAACGCTCTGTGATCGTCATGGAAGAACCCCCTTTTTTTATTAATTCGGAATTGGCATCAGCTCCCGCTGATGCCCACAAACGCCGTTACCGATTTGCACGGCGTCATGAAGAACGTGTCGGAAAGCGTGATGCCGAGCTTCCTTTGCGCGTCGAGCGCCGCGAGCACGTCCCTTTGCAGCGAAAGCGGCACGTCGCCGTAGCCCGGCGAAAAGCGCGGGCGCAGCGTTTCATTCTGCGCCAGCCTTGCGTTGACCTCGTTGCACCAGCCCTCCACGGCGGCGGAGCACCACGCGTCGAACACGAGGGCGAACGAGGGCTCGCTCTTTTGCAGCCGCAGCAGCAGCCGTTCGGGCCCGAAGCCGAGCGTGGCCGCAAACAGAAAGCTTTCGCCGCAGCCGGCCATGTTCTTCGCGAGCGCCCGGCTTTGCAGCCGGAACACGCCGAAATCAAGCCGGTCTCCTGCTGTTTTCAGCGGCAGACGGCGGCAGACGGCTCTGGGCGCGGCAGAGCCGTTCAGGGTCTCGCGGGCGCGGTCGAGCAAAGCGGAAAGCTCCGGCGCGGGTTCGCCCCGGACGCCGAGATAGCGCAGGGCCTCTTTGCGGCTGACTTCAATCGTTTCCATGCTGCCGGAAAGCAGCGTGATCTCTGCGCTCATCGGATCAGGGTGCTGACGTTCGCGAGGATCGCCGCGGCAACGTCGGGCTTGTTCATGGAATAGACGTGGACTGCCGGAACGCCGTTGGCGAACAGATCCACGATCTGCTGCGTGGCGTAGGCGATGCCGGCCTGCTTCATCTGCGCCGGATCCGCGCCGTATTTGTCCACAATGCGGCAAAAGCGCTGCGGCAGCGCCGCGCCGGAAATGCGGCAGATGCGCTTGATGGAGCCGGGATTCGTCACCGGCATGATGCCCGCGACCACGGGCACCGTGACGCCCGCCTCGCGGATGCGGTAAAGGAAGTTGTAATAGACGTCGTTGTCAAAAAACATCTGGGTGGTAAAGAACGCGCAGCCCGCGTCCTGCTTTTCCTTCAGGTGCCGCACGTCGTCGAAGCTGCTGCTGCTTTCCGGGTGCGTTTCGGGGTAGCACGCGCCGCCGATGCAGAACGACCCCTCCGCCGCGATTTCGGCAATCAGCTCGCTCGCGTAGTGATAATCGGTCTCGTGCGCCTCGGGCACGCGGTCGCCGCGCAGGGCCATCACGTTTTCGATTCTGTTGTCCTTGAGCGACTGCATCTGCGCGTGTACCTGCGCGCGGGTGGAGTTGATGCACGTCAGGTGCGCCATCACGGGCACGTGCGTCAGATTCTGGATATCGGCGCAGAGCGCCGCGGTATAGGCGGACGTGCCGCCGCCGGCGCCGTAGGTCACGCTCATGAACGCCGGCTGCAGACCGGCGATCTGCATGGCGGCGTCGAACACGGCGTCGATCTTGTCGGTCGTCTTCGGCGGGAACACCTCGAAGGAAAGCGAGGGCGTCGGGCCGCTGATGATGTCAATGATTTTCATGGGGCAAACACCTCCCGGAGAGACTGAGGGATTGAGGGGTTAAGGGAATAAGGGATTGAGAAATTGAGCTCCGCTCCGCTAACTGCTAACTGCTGACTGCTGACTGCTGACAGTTAATTTTTCAGGCTGTGCATCGGCGCCGGGATGCGGCCGCCGCGGGCAACAAAGCCGTCGGACGATTCCGGGTGCACCGGCATCACGGGCGCGGCGCCGAGCAGACCGCCGAATTCCACGATCTCGCCCACCTGCTTGCCGGGCGCGGGAATGATGCGCACGGCGGTGGTCTTGCAGTTGACCATGCCGATGGCCGCCTCGTCCGCGATGATGGCGGAGATCGTTGACGCCGGGGTGTCGCCCGGCACGGCGATCATATCAAGGCCGACCGAACACACGCAGGTCATGCTTTCCAGCTTGTCGAGGGTCAGGGTGCCGCTTTGCGCGGCGGCGATCATGCCCTCGTCCTCGCTGACCGGGATGAACGCGCCCGACAGGCCGCCCACATGGTTGCTGGCCATCACGCCGCCCTTTTTGACCGCGTCGTTGAGCAGCGCCAGGGCCGCCGTGGTGCCGTGGGCGCCGCAGACGGCAAGGCCCATTTCTTCGAGAATGCGCGCCACGCTGTCGCCTTTTTCGGGCGTGGGCGCCAACGAAAGATCAACAATGCCGAAGGGCACGCCCAGCCGTTCGGAGGCTTCGCGCGCCACCAGCTGGCCCATGCGCGTGATCTTGAACGCGGTCTGCTTGATCGTTTCGGCCACCACGTCGAACGGCTTGCCCTTGCAGCTTTGCAGCGCGTGGAAGACCACGCCCGGGCCGCTGACGCCGACGTTGATGACGCTTTCGCCCTCGCCGACGCCGTGGAACGCGCCCGCCATGAACGGGTTATCCTCCACCGCGTTGGCAAACACCACGAGCTTGGCGCAGCCGAAGCCGCCGTTTGCGGCGGTCAGGTCGGCGGTCTTTTTGATCGTTTCGCCCAAAAGCGCCACGGCGTCCATGTTGATGCCGGCCTTGGTGCTGCCCACGTTGACGCTGGCGCACACGCGGTCGGTGGACGCGAGCGCGGACGGGATGGAGGCGATCAGCTTTTTGTCGCTTTCGGTGAAGCCCTTTTGCACCAGCGCGGAAAACCCGCCGATGAAGTTCACACCGCACGTTTTGGCCGCGCGGTCCATCGCCGCGGCGATGGGCGTGTAATCGCTTTCCCTGCACGCCGCCGCAACAAGCGAAACCGGCGTGACGGAGATGCGCTTGTTGACGATGGGAATGCCGAATTCCTTCTCGATCTCTTCGCCCACGCGGACCAGATCCCTGGCCGTGCGGGTAATCTTGTCATAGACCTTTTCGGCGCAGCGCTCCACGCTTTCGTCGCTGCAGTCCAGCAGCGAAACGCCCATCGTGATCGTGCGCACGTCCAGATGGCGGTGCTCGATCATATCGAGCGTGGACACAACGTCTTTAATATCAAACAGCATACGGCCACCTCACACGCGGTGCATCAGCGTGAAGATATCCTCGCGCTGGGTGCGCACCACAAGGCCCATCTCTTTGCCCAAAGCCGCGAGCTGATCCGAAAGCTCGGCAATCGGCAGACGGCTCTTTTCCAGGTCGATCAGCATCGCCATGGTGAAGAATTCCTGCATGACGGTCTGGCTGATGTCGAGGATGTTGACGTCGTTTTCGGCAAGACAGGTGCAGACCTTTGCAATGATGCCGGTGGTGTCTTTTCCGGTGACGGTTACGATGGCTTTCATGTCGGTTCCTCCGTTGGGTATAGATAGATATATTATAATTCGCGCGCGTGCGCTTTGTCAAGGGAAAGCAGCGAAGAAAGGAAGAAAGGCGTTGGAAAAAAGAAAAGCCGCCCGGCGGGCGGCTCAACTGTTGACTGTTGACTGGCGACTTTCGACTGTTTGATTATTGATGATCGACAAGCTCCACGCCCCTTTCCGCACAGTCGCAGACAAAAACGTTTTTGAAACTGCGGCGCAGCGCGCGGGCGGCCTCTT
>JAEEGF011917170.1_pt1 | contig 15824 bp, 6 predicted proteins | sample 9134171 | NCBI WGS metagenome assembly JAEEGF01 (sample SAMN16246542, study PRJNA631951) | gut metagenome | biome: gut microbiome; feature: rumen; material: AP-attached | host: Bos | place: Iran: Karaj | collected 2018-10
GTTCAGCTCGTCCACAGTGCCGTATGCTTCAAGCCTCGGGTCGGTCTTGCTCACCCGCTGTCCGCCCACAAGGCTCGTCATGCCTTTGTCGCCAGTTTTCGTGTATATCATATTGGTTTTCGTTTTAATATATGTACGATTAACGTACAAATCCTTGTTTTATTATTTCGTGTGTTTCATTCAATCATGGGCACACATTTTTAAATAAATGCAAATATACAAAAATCTACTGAAATAAACTTTGGATCCTTGTTTTTTTCTGCCGGAGATTCTTTGGGTATTAAAATTGTTTGTAACTTTGCGTAGTGAAAACGAAAAACGTGCATGAAAGGTCGCATAGGTTACATAATTAGAATATCGCTGAAGTTGCTGATATGTGTTGTCATGACCATATTGGTCTGGAAAGGTTTAAAAAAGTACGAGTTCTTTTCCGGTACTTCCAAGACCTCAGCGACAGACACGGTAAGTGCTAATGTTCCCAAAAGTACGTTTGTGGCTGGTGGTGGTGTAGTTCATAAGAAGAAGGCGAAAAAGAAAACGAAAAAGAAAACAAGAAAGCATACGAAAAGAAAGACCGTGGTAAAGAAGAAACGTCGCAGTATTCGCAGAAGAACCCGTCGAACCCGCACTCACCGACGTTATTCTCCTCGCCGTTCTAACCGCCACACGCGCAGATGAGAATACAGATGGTAAACTATAAGGGCTGTTTTGTGAAAAAAACGGGTAAAAAAACGCCAGCCAGCTTGATTGTTCGGATATTATGCTTATATTTGCATTCATTTTCATAGCAGACACTTTTTCTGCATAACCTTTATGCAACGATTCAGTTATTGGCTTTCGCTTCCGAGCCGTTGGTGGCACCGCCATGGATTCAACGTACAGTCTCCGTGGGCGTATGAGTTTGTCAGGGATGCCGTCTCCGACAAAAGCTGGTTTTATGCCTTCGACGAGTTTCATGGCACCCGTGCCGACCGGCAGTTGTTCCGTATCGTCTATTGGCTGAAAGCGGCTGATGTGGTGGCAAACACCGACAACAACATCACCAAGGCGCATCTTGTGGCACCGCTCAGCCGGAAGTACCGCCAGTCTGATGGTGCCGTCGTCTGTTATTATGATAAAACCCATCTCCAAATCCTTGAGAATGATATCCGTTCAGACCGTTTCTCTGCCAATTCATGCGTCATCATAGAGGACATCCGTCATTCGGCTTCTGAACTTTGGGACAGACTCATCAACCGCCTCCCCACCACTTCCACCTTCGACCTCGGCAACCGTGGCGTCGCTTTCTTCGACCCTGCCCGGCAGAAGCAGAACTATTTGCTGTGAGGTCTGACCTTTTATTATCCTGCCGATTTGAGCGCTTTGGGCGAAATCGGTGAAAAGAGTGTCGATTTCGCCCGTTTTGTTTGGATTTTGGACGAAATCGATGGAAAAACGGTCGATTTCGCCCGAAATAATAGAATAAAGGAGTGGGGGACATTGGGACAAAAATCCATATTCTATTCAATTAGTAAGGTTATTCAACCTGTTCTTACCCGTTTTTTCCCCTAACTTTGGCTTGCGCCGAAGTTACTATCGCTCGACAATTCAAAATTAAAACTCCGTTTTATTTTGTATTGTGCTCGCTTAATCGTAACTTTGCAAAAGATTTCATAATATAAAGGTAAAAATATGATTTATTTTTTCAGAACACCTTCAAAGAGTGTGATTGCGACGAGTATCGACCATGCGGTCAGTGACGAGGAAAAAGCCAAGCTGTGCTGGCTCTACGGAGAGGCGACGCTTGAGGAGTCCGATGCGCTGGCCGGTTTTTTTGTGGGTCCGCGACGTGAGATGATCACCCCATGGAGTACGAATGCCGTTGAAATCACCCAAAACATGGCTATTCAGGGTGTCACCCGTATTGAGGAATATTTCCCGGTTGAAAGCGAGGATGCCGACTACGACCCGATGCTGCAGCGGATGTATAAAGGACTCGACCAGCAGATTTTCGACGTGAAAATCCAGCCTGCCCCCATCCTTCATATCGACAACCTGGAGGAGTATAACGAGCAGGAGGGCCTGGCGCTCAGTCCCGAGGAAATCGAGTATCTGCATAAGGTGGAAAAGCAGCTTGGCCGAAAGCTCACCGACTCTGAGGTGTTCGGATTCGCACAGATTAACTCCGAGCACTGCCGTCATAAGATTTTCGGCGGCACGTTCATCATCGACGGAGTGGAGCAGGAGTCATCGCTCTTCAGCATGATAAAGAAGACTACGCAGCTCAATCCCAATCAAATCATATCAGCCTATAAAGACAATGTGGCGTTTGCAAAGGGACCGGTAGTGGAGCAGTTCGCCCCAGCCGACCACTCCACCTCCGACTACTTCGAGGTGAAGGACATCGAGTCGGTCATCTCCCTGAAAGCAGAGACCCACAACTTCCCCACCACCGTGGAGCCGTTCAACGGTGCTGCCACAGGCACAGGCGGTGAGATCCGCGACCGAATGGGCGGCGGTGTCGGCTCCTGGCCGATTGCCGGCACGGCGGTTTATATGACCAGCTATCCGCGCAACCATGCTGAAGAGGTGCTGCCTTGGGAGCAGCTGCTTCCTGTAAGGAAATGGCTCTATCAGAGCCCCGAGCAGATACTCATCAAGGCTTCCAACGGCGCGAGCGACTTCGGCAACAAGTTCGGTCAGCCGCTTATCACCGGTTCTGTGCTCACGTTCGAGCATGAGGAGAACGGCGAGCAGTACGGCTACGACAAGGTCATCATGCTTGCTGGCGGTGTGGGCTACGGCACCCGCCGCGACTGTCTGAAAGGCACACCGGAGAAAGGCAATAAGATTGTGGTTGTCGGAGGCGACAACTACCGCATCGGACTGGGCGGCGGCTCCGTGTCGTCGGTCGATACCGGACGCTATTCAAGCGGTATCGAGCTGAACGCTGTGCAGCGTGCGAACCCGGAGATGCAGAAACGCGCCAACAACCTCGTCAGGGCACTCTGCGAGGAGGAAGTCAACCCGGTGGTGTCGATCCACGACCACGGATCAGCCGGTCATGTCAACTGTCTGTCGGAGCTTGTGGAGGAGTGTGGCGGTCTCATCGACATGACGAAGCTGCCTATCGGCGACCAGACCCTCTCGTCGAAAGAGATTATCGCCAACGAGAGCCAGGAGCGTATGGGACTCCTCATTCAGGAGAAACATATAGACCATGTGCGCAAGATAGCAGAACGTGAGCGCGCACCGCTTTATGTGGTGGGAGAAACCACCGGTGATGCCCATTTCGCCTTCGAGCAGGGCGATGGCGTGCGGCCGTTCGACCTCGATGTGGCGCAAATGTTCGGACATTCCCCCAAGACCTATATGCGCGACGAGACCGTCGTGCGCACATACGAAAACGCAGAATATTCCATAGACCATATAGATGAATACCTTGCCAATGTCCTGCGGCTGGAGGCAGTCGCCTGCAAAGACTGGCTCACCAACAAAGTCGATCGCAGTGTGACGGGTAAGGTGGCGATGCAGCAATGTCAGGGCGAGATTCAGCTGCCACTTGCTGACTGCGGCGTGGTTGCACTCGACTACCGGGGCGTGAAAGGAATCGCCACTGCCATTGGACATGCCCCACAGGCAGGGCTTGCCGATGTGGCTGCCGGATCGGTGCTCTCCGTGGCTGAGGCGCTGACAAATATCGTCTGGGCACCTATGGCAGAGGGAATTGACAGCATCTCGCTCTCAGCTAACTGGATGTGGCCTTGCCGCTCACAGAAAGGCGAGGATGCCCGGCTTTATGCCGGTGTGAAGGCACTGAGCGATTTCTGCTGTGCGCTCGGTGTGAACGTTCCGACGGGCAAGGACTCCCTCTCGATGACACAGAAATACCCGGACGGTTCGAAAATCATCAGTCCGGGAACGGTCATCGTCAGCTCGGGCGGTGAGGTGAGCGACATCCGCAAAGTGGTGGGACCGGTCATCGTCAACGACGGCACAACCTTGATTTATCATATCGACTTCTCGTTCGATCAGCACCGTCTCGGAGGATCAGCCTTCGCTCAGACTCTCGGGAAAGTTGGCAGCGACGTGCCGACAGTGAAGAATCCCGAGTATTTCCGTGATGCATTCAATGCTGTCCAGCAGTTGGTTGATGAGGGGCTTCTCCTTGCCGGACATGACATCAGCGCAGGCGGTATGATCACCACGCTTCTTGAGATGGCATTTGCCAACAAGGAAGGTGGACTGAGCATAAACCTTAATGCAATAGCAGAGAACGACTTCGTGAAAATTCTCTTTGCCGAGAACCCAGGTGTGATCGTGCAGGTGAGTGCATCCAATCAGACGAGGGTGGAGGAAGTGCTTGAGGAGAACGAGGTGGGCTACCTTCAGATCGGTCATCCGGTGGCAGCACGCAAGCTGACGGTGAAGAAAGGCAAGAAAGCCTTGTCGTTCGACATCGACAAGATGCGCGACATCTGGTATGACACCTCACATATTCTTGACCGCAACCAGAGTTTCAACGGCATGGCCGACGAGCGTTTCGCCAATTATAAGCATCAGCCGATAGAACACCGTTTCCCCGCTTCGTTCACAGGCAAGCTCAGCCAGTATGGTATCAGTGCCGACCGGCGTGAGCGCACTGGCGTGAAAGCTGCTATCATACGTGAGAAAGGCACGAACGGAGAACGAGAAATGGCTTATTCGCTCTATCTCGCCGGTTTCGACGTGAAAGACGTGATGATGACCGACCTGGTGAGCGGTCGTGAGACCCTCGAGGACATCAATATGATTGTGTTCTGCGGCGGCTTCTCCAACTCCGATGTGCTCGGAAGCGCGAAGGGCTGGGCAGGAGCGTTTCTATATAATCCGAAGGCAAAAGCCGCGCTCGATGCGTTCTATGCCCGCAAGGACACACTGTCTCTGGGTATTTGCAACGGCTGTCAGCTGATGGTTGAGCTAGGACTGCTCAACACACCCGAGGCTTCGCATCACGCGAAGATGCTCCACAACGTGTCGCATAAGTTTGAGAGCGAGTTCGTCACCGTTGCCATTCCTGAGAACGACAGCGTGATGTTCGGAAGTCTCAGCGGCTCGAAGCTCGGTATCTGGGTGGCACACGGTGAAGGCAATTTCTATCTGCCCGACGACAAGGACACCTACAATATCGTGGCAAAGTATAACTATCACGGTTATCCCGCCAACCCCAACGGCAGCGACTACGACGTGGCGGGGCTGGCTAGCAGCGACGGACGGCATCTGGCTATGATGCCGCACCTGGAGCGAGCCATTTTTCCTTGGCAGCAGGCACATTATCCAGCTGACCGCAAGAACAATGAAATTACTCCTTGGGTGGAGGCGTTTGTCAATGCAAGGAAATGGATAGAGGGAAATATTAAGTGAATAGTGAAAAGTGTATGTTTCATCTTTTCTGGACATTCAGTAAAATCGGTTTATTCACGATAGGGGGGGGCTATGCAATGGTCCCCCTTCTTGAAAGTGAACTCGTGGATAAGGGTAAATATCTCACGAAGGAGGAGTTTGTGGATATCATGGCGGTGTCGCAGGCTTCCCCCGGAGTGTTTGCCATCAACATGGCGTCGCATATCGGCAACAAGCTCCACGGCGTGAAGGGTGGGGTGGTGTGCTCGTTGGGGGCAGCCATGCCTTCCATCGTGATTATCCTGCTTATCGCCATGTTTTTCCAGGCGTTCAAAGGGAATATCTACGTGGAGAAGATTTTCCGCGGCGTACGTCCGGCTGTGGTCGCGCTTATCGCTGCTCCCTGCTTCTCGCTTGCCAAGTCGGCGAGGCTCAACCGCCACACCATCTGGGTGCCTATAGTCTGCTGCATCCTCATCGCCTTCTTCGGTGTCTCTCCCATCTGGATTATCCTCGTCGCCGCTGTCTCCGGCTTCCTCTACGGAAAGATGAAGTGATAAGAAGAAAAGAAGATAAGACGATTGTCATAGCAATTGGCAGATATACATTAAGTAATTCCTACTACACAGAGTAACTACACTTTTCACTTTTCACTTTTCACTAAATAAAGCATCTATGTTATTTCTCAAGATATTTCTGACTTTTTCAAAAATTGGAATATTCAATTTTGGAGGCGGTTATGCCATGATTTCGCTGTTGCAGAACGAAATTGTGGAGAAGAACCACTGGCTGACGAACGCCGAGTTCACCGACATCGTTGCCATCAGTCAGTCAACACCCGGTCCCATCGGTATCAACAGTGCCACCTATACCGGCTATACCGTGGCTATGAACGAAGGTTATCCGCAATGGGTGGCTATCATCTGTGCCGTGTTCGCCACGCTGTCCGTGCTGTGGCTCCCTTTCCTTGTGATGCTCTACATCAGCCGTTTCCTTATCAAGCACAGCGACTCTAAAAACGTGCATAACATTTTCTCGTTCATCCGCCCCGTGATAGTCGGCCTTATCGCAGCCGCAGCCATCCAGCTGATGACAGCGGAGAACTTCAGCACTCCCTCGGAGAGCTGGTTCGCCTTCATCACGAGCATCATCATTTTCTGCTTCGCCTTCGTCGGTGTTAGGCTTTATAAAATCAACCCGATTCTGCTTCTTGTCATCTGCGGACTGGCGGGTCTGTTGATTTATTGAATTCAAGAAGACAGTTTTATTTACGATTTAAAGATTTACGATTTAAAGATTTACGATTTAAAGATTTACGATTTATTTTGAGTATTTAGTTTTTTGAAGACAAGAAGACAAAAGAAGCCCGGCAACTGCCGGGCTTCTTTGATTTATAGTTTTTTATAGAAACTATAGGAATTATAGGATCTATAGAAACTATCAGAGAGTTTACTTGCGGATGATCACCTTCTTGCCGTCAACGATGTAGATGCCGCCCTTAACCACGTTGCTAACCTTGCGGCCAGATACGTCGAATACCTTGCCGTTGCGGAGAGCCTCGTTGAGGTTAGTTGCGAAGTCTGCGCCATTGAGCGTGTTGATACCAGTGGATACGCTGAATACAGGAATTACATTAACAGCTGCATCAGGCATCGTGAATGTGTAGATGGTGTTTCCTTCAGCATCGGTGCCTTCGGTGAGCGGAACCTCATCGCCATTAGCTGCAGCGAATCCTCCGAGAGCCTTAACCTCAGGATGTTGCTCAATAGCCTTGATGCTTTCAAGCTTGTAGCCTGCGTCAGGAGTAACAGTGAGGGTGATGGTCTCGCCTTCAGCTGCCTCATACTTGTTAGCAGTAACAGTACCGTTCTCAACCTCGTCTATGATAATCGGATAACCTGTAGGGAAGATTACGTCGATTTCCACGAGCACTGCATCCGTTTCGTTAGCGTAAGCCCAGAAAGTAGTTACGGTGTTGAGTGCGCCGTTGATGTTGTAGGTGCGGTATTTACCGTCAGCGATGGTCAGCGGAACTTCACCACCTTCCAGAATCTTCACGCTTACAGGCGCCTCGATGGTACCGGTCCAGTTGGCGAAGTCGCCTTCGGCATTGCGCCATCCGTCGTATTGACTCCAGTTGGATACAAATGACTCGTCACTTGGATTCCATCCGAAGATTTCAGCCTGGTCGAGTAACTTTAATTCGAGTGCCTCAGTGATCTGTGCAATCTCGTCCTCAGTCAGGGCAACTTCCTTCATGGTGTAGTCGCCATCCTCAGCGGTGTATTCAACAGTCTTCACGATAGTGGCAACAATGTTGCGCTCAACCGGAGGAACAGGGATGTACTTGAGCGTGAAGTCAACCTTCTGCTCTGCGCCCGTTGCGGAGTTGATGAACACAAGTGTTCCGGTGAATTCCTTCTCCTCGTCGGTTTTGCCAGGATAGCCACCCATGTAGAAAGTGGTAAAGTCGTTTGCGTCATCCTGGAGATAGAAGTCAGGACCGTCCTGCCACAGTTTCGGATTGCCTTCAGCGTCGCGCCATCCGTCGGTGTCTCCGCGTACGCTGGTTGCGCGGGTGCCGTCAGGATATTCAGCCACAACGGTGTAGGTGTCGTCTGCTGATGCGCCGATAGCCTCAAGGATGCCCTGGAGGTCAACCTCAACAGGAAGTCCCTCATAGAAGCTGCCAACATAGCTTTCAACAGTGTAAGCGGTCTGGAGTTCGTAAGGATTGAGGATAAGGCTCTCAACGGTTCCTTCCGGTGAGCCCCAGCCTGTCTTGATGGCATTGATGTGAACATACTCGTATGGAGTGAGGTCTACGTCAACATAGCCTTCCTCACCTACTACAGGGTTCAGCTCGATGAGGCTGTTGTCAGCCTGACGGTTCATCAAAACGCGGAACTGCATACCTGGAGTACCAGTGATGCGGAGTGTCTCAGCACCAGTTACGTCTGCATAGTCGGTGTTGGTAACGTTGCCGCTTCCGTATACGGTCTTGCCTGCTCCAAGGTTTGCAGGGAGTTCAGGAGCATCCCAGTAAGGATTCTCGTTGTTAACCTTTGCATAGTCATCGAAGCCGTTCCAGCCCTTGAACATATCATGTGCGAGAGGAGTGTTCTTGTATGTGCCAGGTTCGTTCTTGATTTTAGCCTCCTTGAAGATTGCTATGGCAGTCACATTAGCAGCTGGCATAACGAATGTGTAGCCGGTCTCGGTCTCAGTCACTTCAATTTCATCGCCGAGTTCCATATCCTGCTCACCAGTCTCCTCGTCGGTAGTCCATGTGAAGGTGCTTACGGTGAGGTCATCGAATTCGAAGCCCTCGTTAGGTGTGAGTGTGAGAGAAACGGTTGAGCCAACCTCTGCTTCTGTAGGAGCGTCAACAGTTCCGTTCTCAGCCTGTGCCACAACCTCGAATACAGTCTGAACCTCCTCGAGCATAACATCTCTGAAGCTCAGCCAGCTGATGTTGTTGCCGTCAGCCACGTCGAAGGTGATGGTCACCTTGCCCTCTTCATCTGCAACGCCGGTTGCGGTGAATGTTCCGACATAGAATGGAGTTGCAGTGCCGTCATTGTTAACAGCGTTTTCTCCTGTGGTAACGTCAACAGCTTCGCCGTCGCCTACTTTCAGGGTAATTCCGGTAGGTTCGCCTTCAGCACCGTTCTTGATGCGTACACGCACGTTTGCAGTAGCTGTGTAGGCTTTTCCTGCCTCCAAGCCAGTCATTGTGGCTGTCAGCGGGTTAGCTGCGAGTGAGTTGGCGTCGCCAGTCCAGTACTCGAAGAACGGAGTGAAGAATCCGGAGTTGTCGTTGTTGCCTTCAACGCTCCATGTGTTGATGTACAGGGCAATGCCGTTATCATATTCATGACACTGGGTGCCTCCGATAGTCCATGCTGAGAGGAGCACGTCGTCGATGTTGTTGGCAGTATGCCAGCCGCTGCTGTAAGCCAGGTTGGCGGTTAGCGTGGAGAGGATAGCCTCGTCGAGAGTGCCCTCGTCATACTGCTGCTTCCATGTGCCATATACAGCGTTGTATGCCTCCTCGGTATAAACGTTGGTCTTGTCGAGCACAGCCGCCATCTTCTCGAAGTATTCGCTTGCGCCCGCGTATGCGTTAGCCTTTGTCACAGCGTCGTCGATGTTCTTGATGGCCTGCTCATATTCCTCAGCGGTGTCATACAGCTTGTTGTTGTCTGCAACAGCCTGGTCGAGCTCGTTGCCAACAGCCTCAGGAATAGCAGTCTTATCCACAGCCTCAGCGCGTGCAACTGCTGCTGCGAGAGCATCCTTGGCATTTACCAGAGCGGTAACGCCCTTCAGCTGAATCACGTGCCAGTTGGTTGACTGAGAGGTCTTGGTCATAGCCAGTTTCACCTCACCGTTCTCTCCTACCTCAACGCCATCGAGCACAACGGTGGATGGACCGTCAGGGTTGAAGTTCGTCGCATACCAGATAGCGATTTCGCCGCCGTAGGTGCCTTCAGAAGTAGTTGCTGTTAGGCTTACACCTGTGGATACGTCTTCCGATGGCTCAATCTTGGCCCCTCCTTGCTTTCCGTCTTCACCACCGTAAACAGTGCTCTTGTCAACTGAGAGATCTCCTGTGAATGCCATAGATCCGAAGCCACGGTCAAATGTGAATGCAGCAGCTCCGTAAAGCTCGATTTTGTAGGTTCCCTTAGCCAAACCGGTCACGGTTTGATAGAGCATGTCGCCCGTGTTGGCGCAGCCGGCTCCGTCATAGAATTCACAGCATGCCACTGATTTGCCGGTGTTGGTAGTCACCTGAGGACAAGCCCAGCCAACAGCTGCGGCCGCTCCGCCATAGAAGGTAGTCCAGTTCGAAGCCTGTGTCAGAGCGTCGAATGCGCTGGTCATGTCGGTCTCGATGTAGATTTGCTTCTCCTCTGCGGTAGCTGTGATGGTCACAGCCTTTGCGGGCATGGTGAAGGTGTTGTCGCCGGCAATCTCGATTGTGGTGCCGTCAGCATCCACAGCGGTAACCTCCTTGAGGTCGTAGCCGGTGTCAGCCTTGGCGGTGATGGTCACCACGTCACCCTCGAATGCCTGGTCGGCAGGGTCGGTAGTGATGGTCACGTTCTCACCCTCGGTTGTGATGGCGTATGCCAGTTCGAATGTAGCGGACACGAAGATGTTGTGTGCCGGCATTTCGATGGTATAGTCGTCAGCCACGGTCACAGGAATCTGCTCCTCTGTGATGGTAGGCTCTCCGCCTTCCTCAGCAGCAGGTGTCTCTGTGGTCTGGATGTAGTAAGCTGCCACTTCCTTAGCTGCATAGCCCTCGTTTGGAGTAATGGTGAGAGTCACGATGTCGCCCACCTTAGCCTCAGTCACGTCTGGCTCAACTGTTCCGTTCTCGGTTGTGTTTACGGTCACGGTGTAGTTGTCCAGCTCACCGGTCTTCTCCAAGGTCAGATAGTCGAAGTATGTCACGGTGTTGGCATTGTTGAGCTCAACGAGCGCGATTCCGCTGCATGCGGGAATCTCCACATCGCTAACAGTCATGACAACGTCTTCAGTACCGGTGTTCGTGAAAGTGAACTCAGCACCTGTAGCAACGAGCGCGCCACTGGCATTGATGTATGAGAGTCCGATTTTTGTGCCTCCGCTACGTCGGGAGATACCAGCCAGGATGCCCTTATATTTTCCGCCCTCGATGGTTTTCTCGATTTTGCAGTTGGTGTTGGCTGCATGTCCATATCCGAGTCCTCCAGAGTAACGTTCGCCGCTACCAGATGTTGCCGGGTTCTTGTTGAATTTCATGTCCTCAATCTCAAAGAAATAGGAAACGTCGGATGGTGCGAAATCCACATTGATGCCTGGGTCCATGGAGCTTATCTCTGTTCCATAGCTTGAGCCGTCGAATTCAAACCATTTGTCCTCAAACGGCATATATTTATGCCAGTATACCCACTTGGTCTCGTCTTCGAAGAGCGATCCGGATTCCACAATCTGCTCATCCTCGTCGCCGATGATTGCTTTCACCTCATATTCGAATGTTGCCATTTCCTCGAAGGTGACAGTCACGACTGTTGTTCCGTCCTCAGCGATGGTGTATTCAGCTGCGTCGTCCGACACATACTGGTATTTCTTTGTCTGGTCATCGTTGTAGAACTTTTCTTTGTCGTTGGCAATCAGTGTGATGACATCGCCCACATCGCCGCTGCGCGTTGCAGCCTCCTTTACTTCCTCTTCGCCGCACACGTATTTCACGGTGTACTCAGCGGTAGGAACATTGTAGTCGCCCTCCGTGGTGGTGATTTTCAAGTTGTCGAACGCATCAGCACGGTCGGTGTTGCCTCCAACTCCGTAAGCAAAGTGCTCGAACTTGGCAATCGGATTGGTGTTTGTCATAGCCACGGTGAATGTATTCTCTGTGCTGAGGTTCGCACAGCTCACCACAGTGGTAATCATTTTCGACTTGTAGTCGATCGTGATGTCGAAATGGGTCATTCGGTCGAGAATCGGCGCGTTGTTGTATTGACCGGCATATAGCCCGCTCATGTCGATACCCAGCGTGTTGCCGTTCGTGCCTTTTCCGTCCCATCGTGCCATCTGGAATGTGGCGATGTATTCGCCATCTGCATCCACGAGGCGGAATCCGGAACCCATGCCATTCTTGTTTCCCCAAGCCATGTCGAACGACACGTTCACCACGTCCTTGGCTTTCGCATACTGCTCCTCAGGAATAACCACGGGGCAGGTCTGGTCCACGTTTCGTAGCACTTTGTTGTCTTCCGTAACATCCGACAGGTAGCAACTGCCTGAAATCGACATGGAGTTCACTGTGCCCTGTATATTGGCAGCAAGCGCCACGTTGAAGTCGATATCAGCGTTCACTGTCACGTCGCCAGCCTCAGCGAACACGTTCAGGCTGGTGAAGAAAGTCAGTGCCATCAACATCATAAAGGAATAAATCTTCTTCATAAGTTGTGTTTTTGTTTGTTTATAATTGGCTGTGCCTTCGGCTTGTCTGCACAGCATATTTGTTTAAGGTGGGCTTCCTTTCGGAAGCCGCTTTGCTTTGGCCTTGAGTGCAAGCCGTATTCATTGTCTCCCAGTCTTAGTGGTAAGACCACTCATGGCATGTTTCCGATAATTAGTTTTCTGCGTTAGTTTAAGTAAAGTTTTTAGTTAGTATTTATTTTTATTTTAAACAATGTGTTCTCATTGCAATTTGAATGCGTAAAGTTATGAATTATTTTTAATAAAAACAAAAAAAAGTGTTATTTTTTCAGTTTTATGTGGATTTTATCCCCGTTGGGATTAAAGTCAATGAGTGTTTTGCCGTTTAAATGGGGTCATCGTCAATGCCCTTCCTTGATTTTTCTGCATGAAGGTTCGGGGCTGATAAAAAGTGCTGGCAGCGAATGCCGCCAGCATAATTACCATTCAAAAACGTCTCAATGTGTTGTGTTAGCAGGATTCGGTTTGGGTGCTCTTAGGCTTTCCGGTTTTTTCTGAATTTTCTGAATTATCTGAATTATTCTGATTTTTCGCATTCTTCGGAATTTCCGGATTATCTATGTTTTTGGCAAAATTAATAAAAAATAAATCCAACAAAACAAGCGGATTATTCGTTTTGTTGGATTTTTGTACAATTATTGTGATAAATGATTAAATATTCAAATTAATCATTCAATCGTAAATGAATACTTATTCCCACTCAATCGTGGCAGGCGGTTTCGACGAGATGTCGTAGCAGACGCGGTTCACCCCTTTCACGTGGTTGATGATGTCGTTCGACACCTGCGCCATGAAGTCGTAGGGCAGGTGAGCCCAGTCGGCGGTCATCGCGTCGGTGGAGGTGACGGCACGCAGTGCCACTGGATGCTCGTAGGTCCGCTCGTCGCCCATCACGCCCACGCTCCTGACGGTTGACAGCAGGATGGTTCCCGCCTGCCAAATCTGGTCGTAGAGCGACACTTCGATTACTCCGTCGGTCATTGTGGCGGGGACACCGGCCGCCAGCACCTTCCGTGCTTCTTCGCCCGAAAGCTTCACTTTGTAATTGCGCAGTCCGCGTATATAGACGTCGTCGGCATCCTGCAGTATACGCACTTTCTCCGGTGTGATGTCACCGAGTATGCGGACAGCCAGTCCCGGTCCCGGGAACGGATGTCGTGTGATGAGATGTTCCGGCATGCCGAGCTGACGTCCCACACGTCGCACCTCGTCCTTGAACAGCCATTTCAGCGGCTCACACAGCTCCAGGCGCATCTCCTTGGGCAGGCCGCCCACGTTGTGGTGGCTTTTAATTACCTTGCCTGTGATGTTCAGGCTCTCGATGCGGTCGGGATAGATGGTTCCCTGTGCCAGCCATTTTGCGCCTGAGATTTTCTTTGCCTCGGCATTGAACACCTCGATGAAGTCGCGTCCGATAATCTTCCGTTTCTCTTCCGGTTCGCTCACCCCTGCCAGGTCGGAGAAGAATTTCGCAGATGCATCCACCCCGATGACGTTCAGTCCCAGACACTCATAGTCGTGCATCACATCGCGGAACTCATTCTTTCGCAGCATGCCGTGGTCAACGAAGATGCAGGTCAGGTTCTTTCCAACGGCACGGTTGAGCAGCACGGCAGCCACGGAGGAATCAACACCACCCGACAGACCGAGAATCACGCGGTCGTCGCCTAACTGGGCTTTCAGCTCCGCCACGGTGGTCTCCACGAACGACGCTGCGCTCCAGTCCTGCTTTCCACCGCAGATATCCACCACGAAATTTCTCAGCAGCAGGCTGCCCTGCGTGGAATGAAACACCTCTGGATGGAACTGCACGCCCCATAGCGGCTCTCCTTCTGCCTGATAGGCTGCGAACTCCACTTTGCCGGTGGATGCAATCCTGCGGAACCCGTCGGGGATGGCGGTGATGGTGTCGCCATGGCTCATCCACACCTGTGAGTTCTCGTCAAAACCCTTGAACAACGGATTCTTCTGCTCGAACCAGGTGAGATTGGCTCTGCCGTACTCACGGCTGCCAGCCGGCTCCACCTTGCCTCCATACACATAGCTCATATACTGTGCGCCGTAACAGATGCCTAAAAGCGGGTATCTGCCGCGGATGCGGCTCAGATCCACCTTGAACGCCTCGTCGTCATATACGGAGAAAGGGCTTCCCGAGAGAATGACCCCTATCACATCAGGGTCGTCGTGCGGAAATTTATTGTATGGCAGAATCTCACAGAAGGTGTCGAGCTCACGTACACGCCGTCCAATCAGCTGCGTGGTCTGCGACCCGAAGTCAAGAATAATGATTTTTTGCATGATTTTTATTTTTTTGAAATAGTTGTTATAGTTCCTATAGTTATCATAGTTCCTATAGTACCTATAGATTTTTACTCCCAATACAGTATCTGCGGGTTGATGTCCCATTTGTGGTCTTTTGGGAAGTCATCGCCTTCCCAGGCTTTCTTCGAGGTCCATTTCTCGTAGGGTGCAGTCCAGAAGGGGTCGTCGGCAGGCAGTCCTAGCGGTAGGAAGGCGAGTGAGGTCATGTAGAGTGACCCGTTGTTGGTGTACCAGTCCGCCACGTTCGGGTGGTTGCCAAGGAAACCGATGGTGAGGAAGCCCTGCTTGTTGAAGTTGTTGGCTTTGCCGAACATGTTTTTCGCCACTGCGGTGATTGCTGACCGCACTTGTCCGTTGCTCAGCTCCTTGGGAAGCTGCTTTCGCCATGCCAATTGGGAGAGCGGCTGGAAAACCGCCATGCGGTAAGGGATGCTGCGTCCCACCACGGGGTAGGTGCCCTCGGGAGAGATGAACCGTTCCAGAATTACCGCATATTTCTGCATACGCTTTCTGACGATTTCGAGCCGGTTTTTAGCGCCGTTGCGCTTGTCGCCGTGGCTTCGTACCAAGTAGTTGTCGTTTGGACGCTTGGCAGAGACCATCTCCAGGATTTCGGTGTACATCGGCTGAATCACGTAGGCGTTGTAGTAGTCGAAGGCGAACGATGGACCGTCGCTGTACAGCCCATCACCGATATACCATTCCTCAGCCTTGCTCACTGCCATCTTGATGCGGTAAGCATCGTAGCTGGCACCCACATACATCAGGAACGCCTCTTCCATTCCCACGAAAAGCACCCAGTTGGTGTAGGGGGGGTCGTAGCGACGCAGTCCCTGAATCTCTTTGATATACCGTTGTTTGGTGAGCGTGTCGAGCGGCACCCACAGCGCATCGTAACCCCTGTAGAGGCTCTCCACGAGATAGGCTGCATCCACGAGAGTCTGACCACCAGACTTCCATCCCAGGTAGTCGGGACTTTCCGGATCGACGGCATTGGCGTAGGCTTTCAGTGCCCACTCACGCAGCTGCTTTCGCTTCGCCCCCTCGGCAGTGTTGTCGTCGGGGAGCGACAGCCAGGGAGCCAGACCTGCCATCAGTCGGGCGAAACACTCCATATAACTCACTTTCTTGTCGCGGGTGTC
>JAEEGF010397051.1_pt1 | contig 15822 bp, 11 predicted proteins | sample 9134171 | NCBI WGS metagenome assembly JAEEGF01 (sample SAMN16246542, study PRJNA631951) | gut metagenome | biome: gut microbiome; feature: rumen; material: AP-attached | host: Bos | place: Iran: Karaj | collected 2018-10
CGCCGCTCCCCGGATGCCCATCTGCAGCACCCGTACAAAGAGGATGTCCAGGGCCAGGTTGAGTACGCCGAAGATGCCTACGAACCAGGTTACCAGCTTGGGCTGTCCGCTGATTTGGACAAACTGGCTGCCGGCACAGGCAAACAGGCCGAAGAAACTTCCTACAAAGGCAAAGGGCAGATATTCCTGCAGCATCGGCTGCAGGCGGATGTCCTGGGTTATGAACATAGAAACCGGCCCTGCAAAAACGGCCAGGAGGGCCGTGAAGACTCCGCTGATAAACAGGGAGGACGCCAGTCCCACCGTGAGGATGCGGTTCACCCGCGCATAGTCCTGGTTTCCGAAAGCCGGCGCAATCAGCAGGGAGGTTCCCATCAAGAGAATGGTGCCGGGAAGCATAAGGATATTCACCAGCGGCAGGGCCAGGATGATCACCGACACGGCATCGGCCCCGATGAACTGGCCGGCTACCATACTGTCGATGGTGCAGTTGAGCTGGATGATGATGCCGGCAAAAATGGCCGCCGCCAGGTAATGCCTCAGCGTATGGCGGATGATATGCGAGTTGCGGATCACGGTTATTAGCTTCCAGTTTCCGAAGTTACGGAAAAACCGGTAAAAACCCAAGAATCGGCCTTGTTAAAAATTTTTAAAATATTCCTTGTTAAAATATTTTAAAAAGCGTACCTTTGCGCCTTCAATTCAGCAAGATATGGGAATCAAAGGAGATTTTAGACCTAAACTTTTCACGGTTCTTAAGGAAGGTTATACCAAGCAAAACCTTGTACAGGACCTTCTGGCCGGTGTTATCGTGGGCATTGTGGCCCTCCCTCTGGCCATCGCTTTCGGCATTGCTTCGGGTGCTTCCCCGGAGGCCGGTATCCTTACCGCCATCGTAGCCGGTTTCCTCATTTCGTTCTTCGGCGGCAGCAAGGTGCAGATTGGCGGCCCCACCGGCGCCTTCATCGTAATCGTTTACGGAATCATCCAGGAGTACGGTATGAACGGCCTTATGATTGCCACGTTCATGGCCGGCGCTTTCCTCATCCTGATGGGCGTCCTGCACCTGGGTACCATCATCAAATACATCCCTTATCCCATTGTGGTGGGCTTTACCTCCGGTATCGCCCTCACCATCTTCGCCACGCAGATCAAGGATCTCTTCGGCCTGCAGATCGAGAGCGTTCCCGCCGGCTTCCTGGACAAGTGGGTGGTCTACGCCCAGAACATTGGCACCATCAACTGGTGGTCGCTGCTGGTGGGCCTTTGCAGTATCGTCATTATTCTGGGTACTCCCAAAATCAGCCGCCGCATCCCCGGCTCACTGGTGGCCATCATCCTTATGACGCTGGCCGTCCTGGGCCTCAAGGCGCTGGGCATTGAGGGTATCGAGACCATCGGAGACCGCTTCTCCATCTCTTCGGCCATCCCTCAGCCGGAAGTGCCCAAGATTACCTGGGAGAGCATTTCCCGCCTGGCCCAGCCCGCTATGATCATTGCTATGCTGGGCGCCATTGAGTCCCTGCTGTCTGCCGCCGTGGCCGACGGTGTCATTGGCGACCATCACAACAGCAACCAGGAACTGGTGGCCCAGGGCATTGCCAATATGGTGTCTCCGCTCATTGGCGGTATCCCCGCTACCGGCGCCATTGCCCGTACAATGACCAATATCAACAACGGCGGCCGCACGCCCGTGGCCGGCATTGCCCACGCCATTGTGTTGGCCCTCATTTACCTGTTCCTGATGCCCCTGGTGCAGTACATCCCTATGTCCTGCCTGGCCGGTATCCTGGTGGTGGTGGCCTACAATATGAGCGAGTGGCGCAGCTTCCGGGCCATCCTGCGCAACCCCAAGTCCGATATCATCGTGCTGCTGGTGACCTTCTTCCTCACCGTGATCTTCGACCTTACCATTGCCATTGAGGTGGGTGTTCTCATTGCCTGCCTGCTGTGTATGAAGCGTATGGCCGAAACCACCAATGTCTCCGTCCTCAGCGACGAGATTGATCCCACGGCCGATACCGACATCCAGGGCAACCTGGAGCACCTGATCATCCCCGAGGGCGTGAAGGTGTACGAGATCAACGGCCCTTACTTCTTTGGCATTGGCAACAAGTTTGAGGAAATGATGGGCGACACCCGGGCCAGCGAACGCGCCAAGGTGCGCATCATCCGTATGCGTAAGGTCCCGTTCATTGACTCCACCGGCGTGCACAACCTGTCCAATATGTGCCGTATGTGCTCCCAGCTGGGCGTAAAAGTAGTCCTCTCCGGCGTCAACCCCAACGTGATGAGAGTGTTGGAGAAGGCCGGCGTTGACCAGCTTGTAGGTAAGGAAAATGTCTGCAGCCACATCTCCCTGGCTCTGAAAAGGGCCGAAGAAATTGTGGCTCAGGAGGCCTAGTAGTCCAGTTCTCCGCGGAAACTGATGTTGTCGCGGTTGCGGCTGGCTACGAAGATATCGGCCTGTCCGTTGTCAAAGACGGTGATCTTGTATTCCAGAAGATCTCCATCGTGCTCTACCTTGAACTGAATGGTGCGGCTGCCTTTCTTGAGGCCGCTGTCCTTGTATTCCTTAATCTCGTCCTCAAAGTTGAGGCCGTCTCCTCCGCCGTACGGAATGTTGGTGGCCTGTCCCCTGTAGGGTAAGTAAGACTTGACGGTGTTGTCCTTGACACTCAGGGAGTAGGAGCCGCTGATGGCCTCGCTGCTTCCCCGCATAGGCAGCATATAGTTTACGTCTATGGTAAAGTCTTTGGAATCCAGTTTCTGTTGAATCTGCTGCGCCTTTTCCTGGTCCTTGGTCTGCTGTTCCTGAGAAGCGGCGCGGGCCGATCCGCAGCTGACGGTGGCCAGAAAGATGCCGATGGCGGCGAAAAGAGTCAAGTGCTTCATAATTAGTATGGATTATAAAGGTTTTACAATGATGGCGTTGGGGATGACACGCTGACCTTCGGGGTCGAAGGATTCGTTGTCACAGGGATGGTTGAGTACCCCGGCGGGAAGGACCCAGAGGGTGGAAGAACCTCCGCCGTCCAGGTTGAGGGCGTCCGTGAGGCCCAGGGACTGGGCCAGCTGGGTAAGCTCTGCGATGGTCATTCCGGCGGCTTTACCCTTGGCCCGGCCGTCTACTACAATTAGCCACACATAGCCGGCGGCATCGGTTCCAATCAGGGAGCGGGGATGGCGGGCATTATAGAATCCTTTCCATCCGCGGATGCCTTCTTCATAGACCACCGGTTGGCCCTCATCTATGAGGATGGGGCCGCTGGTCATCACTTCTATCCAGCTTTCTCCTCCGGTCCAGGTTGTATCGGCCTCCGTGGCGTCAATGGAAAAGCCTTCCAGGTCAATCAGGACGGCGCCGTTGGTGCGGAAGAGTTCTCCCTGCGTGGTCTGACCCACTTCAAAGCCGTCGTCTTTCACATAGGTGACAGGGGTGAGGTTTCCCATATCAAAATAGCTGCCGTTGATGCCGGCAATGGCGCCGTGCTTGAGGCAGAGGGCGCTTGTACTGTCGGCCTGCTGGCCCGGGGCGTTGACCACTTCCAGCTGGTACTGGCTGGCTTTGAAACGCACAAAGCTATAGGCTTGGGGGCTGTCAAAAAGTTGGGTTTCTACCGTGCCGTAGACGGCTGCCTGGCGGGCGGCCTTGGGGCCCGGAATCTCCTGTCCCGTGGCGAGGCTGTACAGGGTGGCCTCCTGCGGGAAAGGACTTACGACAGACGTACAGGCGCCCATCAGTAAGGGGAGTGCGAAAAGAAGAATCTTTTTCATAAGACCCGTGATTTCTTACAAAAATAAGAATATTTTGGGGAAAACGGAGAATATTCGTAATTTTGTGAGTACGTAAACCGTTCACATTATGATTGTAAAATCTTTCGTTCTCAAGCAGCGTACTCTCGCCCAGATTGCCTCTCTGTGCGATGAGAGCACCGTGGCCGTGGTTAGGCCCGGCAAAAAAATCGAAGGCCTTTTCCGTGACGCCGTGCGCAAGACGGTGGTGGAAAAGAAGCAGGCTTTCGAAGAGATTGTAGCCATCCGCGAGCATTTCTGCTCTATGGCCACAGGAGAAGATTACCTGCAGAAAGTAGACGAAACCGTGGACACCGTAGCCACCTATCTGAGGGAGGCTATGTACGTGCAGGCTTCGGCCTATGCCATTGAAGATTACGTGCTGGCCAAGTGCTCGCGCCTGTGCGCCCTGGCCCTATACCACCAGGTGGGCGGTACCCTCCTGGACGGCACCCAGCTTATGATCTGCCGCCAGGATGCCAACGGCAACCAGCACTTTGACTGGGCGGCCTCCAAGGCCCAGATCAGCGCCCGTTGCAAGGATGTCAAGGGCCCCATTGTCATTGCCGGCGGTTACGGTATGCTGGATTCCGGATACGTAGTGCGCGTGGGCAAGGACGGCGCCCATATGATGGCTTCGCTCATTGCCGCCGTGCTGGAGGCCCAGAGCATCGAGTTCCACATTGAGGCCCCCGGCGTGGGCGGTCTCCCCGCTATGACATACGACGAAGCAGCCCACTACTGCGCTTCGGCCAATGCCCCCTTCTCTTCTTCGGCCATCTGGCCCGCCAAGAATGCCGGCATCCCCATCCTGGTCAAGAATATCGAAGACGAGACCTTTGAAGGCACCATCATCTCTACCGGTTCTTCCCACAAGACGGGTGTCATTGCAGACAAGGATCTGAATCTTATCACCGTATACGGAACGGGCCTGCTGGGCCGCGTGGGTATGTCGGGAGGCATTTTCTCCTGCCTGGCCGCCGCCGGCGTCAACGTCCGTTTCATTGCCCAGACTTCCTCTGAGTACAGTATCAGTTTCGCCATCCAGGAGGCCCAGAAAGACAAGGCCCTCGAGGCCATCCGCGGCCTGTTCAAGGATAATCCGCTCCTCCCGCTGGACGACGTAGTGGTCCTCAATCAGGCTGTGGGCATTGTCACGGTGTTCGGAAGCCGTATGCGCAACCTGCCCGGCACCTCAGGCGCTGTCTTTGGCAAGCTGGGTGCCGCGGGCATTAACGTGATCGCCTCGGCCCAGGGCGGCGAGGAGCTCTCCATCTCCCTGGTCCTGAACGAGGCCGATACGGATAAAGCGGCTGAGCTACTTCAGAAGTAAAAAAAATAAGAGGCTCGCGCCTCTTATTTTTTTATTTGATGATGCCTTCTTCCTTGAAGACTTTGGTGAGGGCGGTGACCGCGCGGTCTACCTGTTCACGGGTGTGGGTGGCCATCAGGGAGAAGCGGATGAGGGTGTCCTGCGGGGCGCATGCCGGCGGGATCACGGAGTTGATGAACACACCCTCGTCAAAGGCACGCTTTGTTACGATGAAGGTCTTCTCCAGGTCACGCACGTAGAGCGGGATGATAGGGCTCTCGGTTTCTCCAATCTCGAAGCCGGCTTCGCGGAAGCGGCGCAGGGCGTAGTTGGTAACGTCCCAGAGCTTGGTGATGCGCTCAGGCTCGGCCTGAATGATGCGCAGGGCTTCGCGGGCCGATGCGGTAGCGGCGGGCGTATCGCTGGCCTGGAAGATATAGGTGCGGGCGGTGTGACGGAGCCAGTTGATGATGACTTTATCGGCAGCGATGAAACCGCCGATGGCAGCCAGGCTCTTGGAGAATGTGCCCATAATGAGGTCTACTTCGTTGGTAAGGCCAAAGTGGTTGCAGACGCCGCGGCCCTGCTGTCCGAAGACGCCCAGACCGTGGGCTTCGTCCACCATAATTACCACGTTGTCGTACTTGTGCTTGAGCTCAACGATTTCCGGCAGCTTGGCCAGGTCTCCTTCCATAGAGAACACACCGTCCACCACGATGAGCTTGACGCTCTGCTTGGGGCAGCGGCGGAGGCAGCGCTCCAGGTCTTTCATATCGTTGTGCTTGTAGTGGAGGCCCTTGGCAAAGGACAGACGGCGGCCATCCACGATGGAGGCGTGGTCACGGTCGTCGCAGATGATGAAATCGTCCTTGGTGAGGAGCTGGGGGATAACACCGCTGTTGACGGTGAAACCGGTAGAGAATACCAGGGCTTCGTCTTTGCCCACGAATGCGGCCAGCTCTTTTTCAAGCTGTACGTGGATGTCCAGCGTTCCGTTGAGGAAACGGGAGCCGGCGCAACCGGAACCGTATTTCTTGAGGGCTTCGATGCCGGCGTTGATTACTCGCTCGTCTCCGGTGAGGCCGGTATATGCGTTGGAACCAAACATCATAATCTGGTGACCGTCCATAGTCACTTCGGTTCCTTGTTTGCTGGTTATCTGTCTGAAATAAGGGTAGATACCCTTTTCCATCATTTTCTGAGGCAGGTCATACTTGGCCAGTCTGGCGTGTAAAAGTCCCATTCTTAAACAGGTTTTTTTAGTAACGTTAAACATGCAAAAATACGAAAAATATTTTTAATCAGCCTTAAATGGAGATTTTTTCGTACCTTTGGAAGTTAATTAATTATAGTATATGGAAGAGCGTAAACTCAACTTTCTGGAAGAAATTATTGAAAAGGACCTGGCCGAAGGAAAAGTGGACAGCATCATGACCCGCTTCCCTCCGGAGCCCAACGGTTACCTGCACCTGGGCCACGCCAAGAGTATTTGCCTCAATTTCGGCCTTGCCCAGAAATACGGTGGTAAAACCAACTTAAGATACGACGATACCAACCCCACCAAGGAAGACACCGAGTATGTGGACTCTATCAAGGAGGACATCAAGTGGCTGGGCTTCCAGTGGGACAAGGAGCTGTATGCCAGCGACTATTTTGACCAGCTCTACGAGTGGGCCGAAGACCTCATCAAGCGCGGCCTGGCCTACGTAGACGACCAAACCCAGGAAGAGATCCGTCTCAACCGCGGCACCGTGGACAAGCCCGGCACCCCCAGCCCCTGGAGAGACCGTACCCCCGAGGAAAACCTCAAGCTCTTCCGCGAGATGAAGGAAGGCAAGTACGCAGAGGGAGAGAAGGTGCTCCGCGCCAAGATTGATATGGCCCATCCCAATATGATGTTCCGCGACCCGCTGCTGTACCGCATCAAGTTTGCGCATCATCACCGCACCGGTGACAAGTGGTGCATCTACCCGATGTACGACTACACCCACGGCCAGTGCGACTCCATTGAACATATTACGCACTCCATCTGCACGCTGGAGTTTGACGTTCACAGACCCCTCTACGACTGGTTCATCCAGACCCTGGGCATCTATCCTTCCCATCAGTACGAGTTTGCCCGCCTCAACCTCACTTATACGCTTATGTCCAAGCGCAAGCTCCTGGAGCTGGTGCAGAAGGGCCTCGTAAGCGGCTGGGACGACCCTCGTATGCCCACCCTCTGCGGTGTGCGCCGCCGCGGTTATACCGCCAACGCCCTCAAGATGTTCTGCGACAAGATTGGCGTTTCCAAGCGTGACCAGCTTATGGACATCCAGCTGCTGGAGTGGTGCGTGCGTCAGGACCTGAACGAGCGTTCCAACCGTTATATGGTGGTGCAGGATCCCATCAAGCTCACCATCACCAACTGGCCCGAAGGCAAGGTGGAGTGGTTCAACTGCCCGCTCAACCCCGCAGACCCGGACGGTGCCAAGCGCCGCGTTCCCTTCACGGGCAATCTGCTCATAGACAGGGCCGATTTTATGGAAGATGCTCCCAAGAAGTTCTTCCGCCTCAAGCCGGACGGCGAAGTACGCCTCAAATACACCTACATCGTTAAATGTAACGAAGTTGTTAAGGATGAAAACGGAGAAGTTACGGAGCTCAAATGCACCTACGATCCGTCCACCGAGTACCGTGCCGTCAAGGGTACCATCCATTGGGTGAGCGAAGCCTACGCCCAGGAGCTGGAACTCCGCAACTACGACCGCCTCTTCACCCTGGCCGATATGTCCCAGGTCCCCGAAGACAAGGACTACAAGGATTTCCTGAACCCCGAGAGCCTGGTGCTGGGCAAGGGCTATGCAGAACCTGCCCTCCTGGAAGACAACTCCGGCATTGCCGTGCAGTTTGAAAGAACCGGTTACTATGTGAAGGACAAGGACTCCACTCCGGAGCATCTCGTCTTTAACAAGACCACGTCCCTGAAAGACTCTTACAAACCTGAATAACAGCGCAAACATATCGGAGAATAGTAGAAGGATCGCTAGAAATACGGTCCTTCTGTATTTCCGAATGTTGGTGATGATGGTGATAGGGCTCTTTACCTATCGCCTCATCCTGCGGGCCCTGGGGGTCACGGATTACGGCGTATACAGCGCCGTGGGCGGCGTGGTCACTATGTTTATGCTGGTGATGAACACGGTGGCTTCGGCCATTAGCCGATACATTACCGTGGGGCTGGGAAAAGGAGACCCGGATCGCCTGAAAACCATCTTTGGGACGTCCCTGGCCGTGATGGCCGGCTTCTGCCTTCTGATTGTCCTTCTGACGGAAACGGCCGGCGTGTGGTACCTGAACCACAAAATGGTGCTGCCTCCCGGGAGGCTGAGTGCCGCAACCGTCGTCCTTCAGACTTCTCTTCTTATCCTGCTGGTCAACCTGATGAGCCTTCCCTTTACGGCCGATATCAATGCCCACGAGGACATGAGCGCCTATGCCTGGATCTCCATCCTGGAGGCGGTTCTCAAGCTCGCCGTTGCGGCCGGCGTATGGTATTCTTCGGCCGATAAGCTGGTGGTCTATGCCTGGCTGCTTCTGCTGGTGGCCGTGCTTTCCCGGGGCGCGTATGTGCTGTATGCTGCGCTCAGGTACCCGGAGTGCAGGGGAGTGCCGCGAATCTCGGGCCCGCTGGTTAAGGAAATGGGAGCGTTCGCCGGCTGGAATTTTCTGGGAAGCGGGGCCTACATGCTCAATACGCAGGGTATCAACCAGCTGATGAACCTCTTCTTTGGCGTGGGCGCCAATGCCGCCAGGGGAGTGGCGGACAAGGTGGAGCAGGTGGTCCGTCAGTTTGCCACCAACATTGCCCTGGCGCTGAATCCGGCCCTTACGAAAGCTTATGTGAGTGATAATAAGGAATACGCTTACGACCTCGTTTGCAAGGGCTCCAAGTATTATTTCTGGATTCTCTGGGCGCTGGCCCTCCCGTTTTTCACGGATGCCGATACCATCCTGAGGCTGTGGCTGGGAGAAGTGGTTCCGGAAGCGGCTTTCTTTACCAAGCTCACCCTCCTTTCCTTTGTGATAGATTTTACCCCGGGCACGCTGAATGTGCTGGTGCAGGCCGGCGGAAGAATCCGCCGCTATTACCTCTGGACCAGCCTGGTGGCGGCCCTGGCTTTCCCCATCACCTATGTGTCGTATAAACTGGGAGCCCCCGCATGGAGCGGTTACATAGCTTTCTGCGGGATTTACCTGATAAAGGCTGTGGTGATGATGGGCATAGCGCAGAAAGAGACGGGGCTTTCTATGAAGTACTACTTCAAAAACGGCCTCTGGCCGGCCCTGGTGCCGGGTTTTATGTCCCTTATGGTGGTTACGTCCATTCCGGGAATCCTTTCTCCCGTTTGGTGGCGCTTCCTGGTATCGGCCTTCCTGGGGGCCTGCACCATGGCCGTTGCCATTTGGAATTATGGCCTTACGCCCGGAGAGAAGGCTTTTGTGAAGAGTAAACTGAAACGAGATGAAGACTAAACTGCTATATATATTGGTAAGCACTCCGGAGGATGTCTATCTGGAGCAGGCGTACGTGTCGGCCACATCGGCCCGCCGCCGCAATCCCGAAGCCCATATAGTCCTTCTTACGGATACGGCTACGGAGAAGTCTTTTGGGGAGAGAGGCCCGCAGGATGAGGCTTTTCGCGCTCTGTTTGACGAGGTGGTGGTGGCCCCGCTGGACTGTTCGCTTCCGGCTATGAAGCGCTCCCGACTTCTGAAAACCGGTATGCGGCAATACGTGAAAGGGGATTTCCTTTTCATAGATGCGGATACTGTGGTAATGCGAGGGCTCGAAGATATTGATGCCGTAGAAGTATCGCTGGGTGCCTGCCGGGATCTTCACGCTCCCTTTAAGGAGCATCCGCATCGCCGGGCCACCATCAATATGTGCAAGCGCTTTGGCTTTGATGTGAGCGGCTCCGAAAACTATTTCAACAGCGGAGTGCTGCTGGTAAAGGACACCCCGGACAATCACCGTTTCTTTGCCCTCTGGCAAGAGAATTACCTGAAAGGACAGGCGGTGGGCATCAAGCCGGACCAGCCTTCCTTTGCCCAGACGGATGCGGCCCTGGGCTTCCCCGTGCAGCAGCTTCCGGGAGAATGGAACTGCCAGGCGCAAAACGGCATCCGCTATCTCAGGAATGCGTATATCCTGCATTATATGGTAACCAATCTCTCCTCCGGGGAGGAAGAGAAACTCTATTCCCTGAACGGGAAAGAACTGCTTCTCCAGGTGAGGGAAAAGGGCCTGAAGCCCGTGGAGGAAATCATCGAAGACCCTATGAAGGGCTATGCCCAGTCGGTCCGCGTCTTTGCCGGGGAAGATTTGTTTTTCTTCCAGAGCCGCCGCTACAAGTGGCTGCGCCGCCGGTTCCGCTCCGGCAAGTTCTCCATCCACGAGTGGATACTGAAAGTAAACGATCATCTCCTTAATTATTTCAGATAATGGCTGTCGTAAGTGTCATCATCCCCAGCTACAACCTGGGAGAGTACATAGGAGAAACGCTTCAGAGCGTGAGAAACCAGACGTTTCAGGACTGGGAGTGCCTGGTGGTGGAAAACGGCTCCTCCGACAACTCCAAAGATATTATCCGGGAGTTCGTGTCGCTGGATGCCCGGTTCAAGCTGATTCCGCTCCTTTCCAATATCGGCGTGGCTGCGGCCAGAAATATGGCCATGCAGCGCTGTTTCGGCCGGTACATCCTCTTCCTGGATGCCGACGATATCATTGGCCCTGGCTATATGGAAGCGGCAGTGGCAGCGCTGGAAGAAGACCCTTCGGTCAATGTGGTATATGCCAGGGCCGAAAGGTTTGGGGAAGAGACCAAGTGGGATCTTCCGCCCTTTGATATGAGCACGATGCTTTCCCGCAACTGCCTGTATGTGACCAGTTTCTTCCGCAAGGCGGAGTACGACCTCTATTATGGGAAAGGCTTCGATCTGGAGTTTGTAAACGGCTACGAGGACTGGGATTTCTGGCTGAGTCTGTTTGAGGCGCTGCCGGGAGAACCCAAAGTGCTGCAGCTGCCGGAGGTGTATTTCTTCTATCGTACCCGCAAGGGTTCGCGCAACACGGGCGTTTCCGACGAAGCCCTCAAGGAAATCCGTCTGCGGCTGTGGCGGAAGCACAAATCCCTCTATGCCCGCTATTTCCCGGATCCCCTGGAAACGGTGGAGTACCGCCGGCTTAAGCGTGCCTTTGACAAAGCCTCCCGCACACCCTGCTGGAAGCTTCGTATGGCCGTGAAGAAGATGCTGGGAAGATAGCGGTATGAAGAAGGTCCTGGTCATAGTGGTTGCCTATAACGGGATGCGCTGGCTGGAACGTTGTCTGGGCTCCGTGTCTGCCGATGCAGACCTCTATGTCTTTGACAACGATTCCACGGACGGCAGCGCAGATTTCGTGGCCTCTCGCTTTCCCGCTGCCAGGCTGGTGAGGAGTGCGGATAATTTAGGATTTTCCAAGCCTAATAATCTGGGTTTTGAGTATGCCATCAAGAAGGGCTGTGAGTACGTGTATCTTCTCAACCAGGATGCCTGGCTGGAGGCCGGTGCCCTGGAGAAACTGGTGGCTGCCGCAGAGGCCCATCCGGAGTACGGAGTCTTGAGTCCTATGCAGTATCAGGATGGCTACGAAAAGCTGGATAAGCAGTTTGAACTGAGATACACTCGGGCCAAAGGCCCTCGGTATGACATTGTTGAAGTATCCCGCATAATGGCGGCTCACTGGCTGGTGCCGGTGAAGGTGATCGAGAAAATAGGCCCGTTCGAAGAGGGACTTTTCCCTTTCTACGGACAGGACGACGAGTGGTGTCATCGTTTGCACTTTTTCGGCCTAAAAGTGGGGGTTGTCCCGGAGGCACGTGCGGTGCACGACCGGGCTCTTCGGCCCGAGCCCAAGGAGAAGCTGGTGCACCGGAATTTCTACACCGGTTCGCTGGTTCGGCTGTGCCAGCATAATCGGCCCCTTTTTCAAAAATTTTTATTTGTCATTTTGTTCACTCTGGTGAAGGCCGTCAAGTACTGTAGTGTGTTGCCGTTCAAGTACTTCGGCCAGATTGTCAAGGACCTTCCTGCCGTAAAGGAGCTTCGCTCCCGTGTACGTGCGCGAGCATTATCCGCGCGATAAGTTTGGCGAATCCCCAAATTATGCGTATCTTTGTATGTTTTAATACGAATTTACGCAAATGGCATTAGCAGATATACTCAAGAAAGTCTTCGGCTCCAAAAGCGACCGGGACATGAAAGAGGTCCGGCCAATCCTGGACAAGGTGTTGGCCGTGTATCCTGAAATTGACGCACTTACGGCAGACGGCCTGCGAGAGCGCAGCGCCGCCATCCGGGAAAAGATTGCCCTGGTGGAGAAGCCCTTCGAGGACCGTATAGCGGAAATCAAGCTGGAACTGGAAAAGGACGCCCCCGTGGAAGAGAAGGTAAAACTGGCCACGGAGAGTGATAAACTCGTAAAAGACGAGGACGAAGCCATTGAGAAGGTGCTTATGGAAGTTCTTCCGGAGGCCTTCGCCATTGTCAAGTCCACCGCCCGCCGCTTTGCCCAGAACGAGAGCCTTCGCGTTAAGGCCACCCAGTTTGACCGTGATCTGGCCGCAGCCGGCAAGGATTTCCTGGAAATTGACGGAGAAGACGCCGTCTGGCACAACCACTGGCTGGCCGGCGGTAACGAGATTACGTGGGATATGGTCCACTACGACGTCCAGCTCATCGGCGGTATCGTCCTGCATCAGGGTAAGATTGCAGAAATGGCAACCGGTGAGGGTAAGACCCTGGTGGCCACCCTGCCCGTTTTCCTCAACGCCCTGGCCGGTAAAGGCGTGCACGTGGTTACCGTGAACGATTACCTGTCCAAGCGTGACTCCGAGTGGATGGGCCCGCTGTATCAGTTCCACGGCCTGTCCGTAGACTGCATTGACAAGCACCAGCCCAACTCCGACGCCCGCAAGAACGCGTACGAGTGCGACATCACCTTCGGTACCAACAACGAGTTCGGCTTTGACTACCTCCGTGACAATATGGCCACCCGTATGACGGACCTGGTGCAGAGAAAGCACCACTACGCCATTGTGGATGAGGTGGACTCCGTGCTCATCGACGACGCCAGAACCCCTCTCATCATCTCCGGTCCTATGGAAAAGGCCTCCGGAGACGAGCAGTTTATGGAATATCGGCCCTATGTGGAGAGCCTGTACAACAAGCAGCGCGCCCTGGTAAACACCACCCTCAACGAGGCCAAGAAGCTCATTGCCTCGGGAGATGAGGCCGAAGGCGGAAAGCTCCTCTTCCGCTGCCACAAGGGTCTGCCCAAGTACCAGCCGCTCATCAAGTTCCTGTCCGAGCCCGGTATGAAGCAGCTGATGCAGAAGACCGAGGCCTATTACCTCCAGGACAACGAGCGTGAGATGCCCAAGGTAACGGACGAGCTTTACTTCGTGATCAACGAGGTACTCAACTCCGTGGATATGACGGACAAGGGCCACGACGCCCTGGCCGCCAGCGTCAACGACGCCAACTTCTTTGTGCTGCCGGATATGGGCAGCGCCATTGCCGATATCACCCACGATGAGACTCTTACGCCCGCCGAAAAGGCCGAAAAGAAGGACGCCCTTATGGAGGACTTCTCCCTCAAGAGCGAGCGTGTGCATACCGTAATCCAGCTCCTCAAGGCGTACGCTATGTTCACCAAGGACATTGACTACGTGATTGTGGACAACAAGGTCAAGATTGTGGACGAGTCCACCGGCCGTATTATGGAAGGCCGCCGCTGGAGCGACGGACTGCACCAGGCCGTGGAAGCCAAGGAAAACGTGAAGGTGGAAGCCGCCACGCAGACCTTTGCCACCGTGACCCTTCAGAACTACTTCCGTATGTACCACAAGCTCGCCGGTATGACGGGTACGGCAGAAACGGAAGCCGGAGAATTCTGGGACATCTACAAGCTGGATGTGGTGGTAATCCCCACCAATCGGCCCGTCATCCGTGACGACCAGGACGATATCATTTACAAGACCAAGAAGGCCAAGTTCAACGCCGTGATTGACAAGGTGGTGGAACTCTCCAATGCCGGCCGTCCCTGCCTGGTAGGTACCACCGATGTGGAAACCTCCGAGCTCCTGGCCCGCATGATGCGCATCCGCGGCATCACCGCCAACGTGCTCAACGCCAAGGAGCACGCCCGTGAGGCAGAGATTGTGGCCCAGGCCGGTCAAAAAGGAAAAGTAACCATCGCCACCAATATGGCTGGCCGTGGTACGGATATCAAGCTTACTCCGGAGGTGAAGGCCGCCGGCGGTCTGGCCATCATCGGCACCACCCGCCACGACTCCCGCCGAGTAGACCGTCAGCTCCGCGGCCGTGCCGGCCGTCAGGGAGACCCCGGCAGCTCCTGCTTCTACATCTCCCTGGAAGACGACCTCATGCGTAAGTTCGGCTCCGAGCGTATAGCCGGCGTGGTGGACAAGCTGGGCATGGCCGACGACGAGGCCCTGGTTTCCGGCATGCTCTCCAAGAGCATCGAGGGCGCCCAGAAGAAGGTGGAAGAGAACCACTTCGGCTGGCGTAAACGTACCCTCGAATACGACGACGTCATGAACTACCAGCGTGAAGCCGTGTACGCCCGTCGCCGCAACGCCCTCTCCGGTGAAAGAATCGAGATTGATGTCCAGAACATGATGGAGGACACCGCCAACATTCTGGTCCAGCAGGCCGAAGGAATGCCCTTCGACGTGTTTGAAGAGTTCATCATGAGCAAGCTCTCCATGGACTCCGGCCTGGACGAGGCCTCCTACGCAGAAACCAAGCCCGCCGAGCTGGCCCAGAAACTGGCCAGCCACATGCAGGAGGTTTATGAGCGCCGCATGAACACCATGGTGGAGAAGGTGAACCCCGTGATCAAGACCGTGTACGAGAAGCAGGGCAGCATGTACGAGAACATTGCCATCCCCATCTCCAACGGCAAGCGGCAGCTCAACCTGAGCGTGAACCTCAAGAAAGCCTACGAAACCGAAAGCCGGGAAATTGCCAAGGCCCTGAGCCGCAGCATTATCCTGTACTATATCGACGAATACTGGAAGCAGCACCTGCGCGACATGGACGACCTCCGTCAGAGCGTACAGAATGCTACTTACGAGCAGAAAGACCCGCTGGTGGTGTACAAGCTGGAAAGCTATAACCTGTTCACCGAAATGCTGGAAAACCTCAATGAGCACGTGCTCAGCTTCCTGCTTCGCGCCTTCATCCCGCTGAGGGATGCGTCCGATGCCCGCGAGGCCCGTCCGGCCCAGCAGCCCCGTCGCAACCTGCAGCAGATGCACCAGACGGATCCTTCCCAGCTCTCCACCAACGGAGAGCAGCAGAGCCGCATGCCCGTGCGTGTGGACAAGCAGGTGGGAAGAAACGACCCTTGCCCTTGCGGAAGCGGTCTCAAGTATAAGAATTGTCACGGTAAAGGAATTGTTTAAAAGTTATGGGACTTTTTGATAATAACAGCAATGTAAAACCCGGTGCAAAGCCGGAAGCACCGCAGAGCAGCCCTTTCGTTGCCCCCAAGACGGTGGATATCAACGAGGTTAGCCGTCTGGCCCCGGGCTCCTGCTTCAAGGGAGACCTGGTGCTGGACCACGACATCCGCATTGACGGAACCTTTGAAGGAAGGCTCTTCT
>JAEEGF010234370.1_pt1 | contig 15820 bp, 15 predicted proteins | sample 9134171 | NCBI WGS metagenome assembly JAEEGF01 (sample SAMN16246542, study PRJNA631951) | gut metagenome | biome: gut microbiome; feature: rumen; material: AP-attached | host: Bos | place: Iran: Karaj | collected 2018-10
CATCCTGAGCCAGGATCAAACTCTCATAAAAAGTTTTACCTTAGCTTAGTTCTGAACGAACTAGCTTAATAGTTTCGTTTCCGTTTAACATTACTGTTATTAAGGATAATCATTTCAAAACAAAATTTGTTTTACGATTGATTACTCGCTTGAATATTTCAAAGAATTTTCAAGGTTGTCATTCTGTTCAGTTGTCAAGGTTCAAATCAAATCCTTTGGATTTGATAGGCAAATTTAAAATCTGTGATTTTAAATTTGAGCGGAGAGGATGGGATTCGAACCCATGCGCCCGTGAAGACAAACGGTTTTCAAGACCGCCCCGTTATGACCACTTCGGTACCTCTCCAGAACATTTCTTAATGTTTTTTGTTTTGTTGTCGTTGCTGTATCGCAGCGACTTGATAATAATAACATTCATAATATTTTTTGTCAACACATTTTTCGAGTTTTTTTTAGATTTTTTGCGATAATTTCTATACTTTACAAATCCTTTTGACAGTCTATTTATCAGTAATTTTGACATCAAATTATAAGAAAATAAGGCAAAAAACGTCGTAAAGCTAGATAAACACTGGCTTGGTTAGCATTTTCATAATAAAAGTAAGCTTAGACCAGTGTTATTGTTGCTTGATTTTTACTGCTTTTAAAAGAGATTTGAGCGGTTGAAAAAAATTTGGGATTTTCTTTGATTTTAGGGTTTTTTATGGTGTTTTCTTTTGTTAATTCTTAATTTAAATTTGGAATTTAATTGCTTTTTAAGGGTTAAATAGACTACCAGAAATATAAAAAGCAGCTATGTACATGCTAAATATAAAGATACGAATTGCAGATGGCTATCAATATACATACAAATGGTAGATAATTGATACGCATTTAGGATCATTAAATTAGCAAGTAGTATAGCTGCCTTGATTATTATATGAATGTTGTCTTTCTATATAAGTACATTTTCATAATTATAAGATTGAAGCAAAGAGGGGTGCAAGGATTACCGTGAGGATTCCTGCGACAGCGAGGGAGAGGCTGCTGATGGCGCCTTCTACTTCTCCGAGCTCCATTGCTTTTGATGTACCCATGGCGTGACTTGATGTGCCGATGGCGACGCCTTTTGCGATTGGGTGCTGGATTTTAAAGAGTTTGCATATGAGTTCTGCAAACATATTGCCAAAGATGCCAGTTACGATGATTGCAACGATGGTGATGGTAATGACGCCGCCCATTTCTTCTGAGACGCCGATACCGATTGCTGTTGTAATGGATTTTGGTAATAGGGTTACGTATGTTTCGTGGTTTAGTTTAAAGATTGCTGTGCAGGCTAGAACGCAGAGCATGCTAGTTATGGTACCTGATAGGATGCCTGCCATGATGGCAAGTCCGTTCTTTTTTAAGCTGTCCATTTGCTCATACATTGGAACTGCAAGGCAAACTGTAGCTGGTGTTAACAAATAGGATATAAAATCTGCTCCTTCTGAATAGCTTTGATAGTCGATTCCTGTAAAGGCAAGGAAGATGATTATTAGAGCTATGGAGATAAGGAGTGGATTGAATATGGCTATTTTAAGCTTCTTCTTTATTAAAACGCCAATGGCGTATGTGATCAGGGTTATGGTTACTCCAAAGAACACTGAACTTTCTAATACTTCCATGATTAATTAACTCTCCTGATTTAATCTTTCTTTTTTCCTAATTACTAATTGTGAGACTCTTCCTGAAACTACCATAACAATTAGGGTTGAGCCGATAATTGTAATGGTGAGTGGGAGCCATACCCCTTTTATGAGGCCCCATTTTTCAAGTAGGCCTACGCCTGCTGGGATAAACATTAATGGCATAACTTCTATTAAAAAGTCGGCTATGTCTTTTACGTGCTCAACTTTTATAACTTTAAACTGAAGTAAAACAAATAATATTAGCATACCATAAATGCTGCCAGGGATTGGTAGGTCAATATAGTAGTGTATTAGCTCGCCCACAAATGATATGAAAATAATAATTAGAAACTGTCTAACATATTTCATTTTTGTTTTCCTTTCTTTCATTTTATAAATGTAAATGCCATAAAATTATAGTGCTTTAAATTGTTAAAAACTAGGTGAATTTTTCACAAAATAAAAAGGGGAATTGCCCACCTATCTTTATAAGTGAACAATTCCCTTTATTTATTAGATACAATTTGTATTAAATTCTATAATTGCCTAATCAGATTACTGCTGATTGTTGAAGCCGCCAAAAGACTGGTTCTGCTGATTAGGATTTGCCTGTGTAGCCTGTGGGTTCTGAGGCTGAGCCGGCTGTGGCTGACCATACTGCTGCTGTGGCTGCTGGTACTGTGGCTGACCGTACTGCTGCTGTGGCTGACCCTGGAACTGTCCTGGCTGACCGTACTGCTGCTGTGGTTGCTGATACTGTGGCTGGCCGTACTGCTGCTGTGGCTGACCCTGGAACTGTCCTGGCTGGCCATACTGTTGTGGCTGACCCTGGAACTGTCCTGGCTGGCCATACTGCTGTGGCTGACCCTGGAACTGTCCTGGCTGACCGTACTGTGGCTGACCCTGGAACTGTGCATTAGTTGCACCGTAACCTGGACGTCCATTAGTAAGTGCAGCGAATGGGTTTAATACTGGTCTATACTGTACTGCCTTATATACGTAAGGAATGATAACACATTCGTTAATCCAGTATGATGCTGCTAAAATAATAGTTACAATAAGTTCTAACACAAAGCCTGCGCCAAACTTGATCTGGATGATATCACCAAACCATGCCTTGTAGGCGTCAATAAGCTTTTCTGACTGCTTTACATCGTTGTTGCTTACGATTATAGCAAGGATAAATACTACTAATGCTGCAATTGTAATGATTGTTGTTACTGCATTTAATACTGGATTTGACTTACCAAGTGCCTGAATTACAAAAAGCACAATTAATGCAATAATTACGATTAAGAATAATGTACCAAAGAAGTTATAATTTACAAGATTGTATGATGTCTTATAACCTTCTTCAAGCCAATCTTCTAATTCACTAGCATCTAATACAACTCTCTTAATTGGTAAGAAAGCAAAAATAAATGCTAGAATTGCTGCGCAAAAACCTACAATATTAGTTCTTTTTAAATTAAATTGGTTCATAGGACCTCCCTCATTATTATAAATTTTTATTAGATTATAGTATCATTATTTTTTTTAGTCAAGTTGGCTTATATCATTTCTTTAATTTAAATTATAAGTCTAATGATTTTAAATAGCCTTTGATAAAAAGCATTCTATGATTGCTAAATCTTCTGGGGTTGTGGCTTTTATATTCTTATAGCTTGATTCTGTTAAAAATGGATCTACGCCTGCAAACTTTGATACTACCATAGCATCATCGGTTACGCCGTTAGTTTCCTGGGCTTCATACATTTTCTTATAAGCATCTATTACAAGCTTAAGGCCAAAGCTTTGCGGTGTTTGGATCTGATAGAGGCTGGCTCTATCTGGGGTCTTTATGGCAAAGCCTTCTTTGTTTGCCACTTTGATTGTGTCTTTTGCTTTTACTGCTGCAACGCTTGCCTTATATTTAAGGGCGTCGGCTACGCAGTTTTCTATTATGTCAGTTGTCACTAGTGGGCGGGCGCCATCGTGGATGAGGCATACATTTTCATCGGAAATATCATGTGAGGGAATCATAGATAAACCGGAGAACACTGAGTCGTAGCGCTCTTGTCCTGCTTTGGCGATTCCATATACTTTGTCGAAATTATACTCTTTTATGATTCCTTTGAAGTAATTCTCGTAGTTTGGTGAGGAAACAATTATAATTCGGTCGATTAGCGGGCTTTCCTGAAATGCTTTAAGTGAGTAGTAAATCAAGGGATGTCCTAGTATTTCAAGATACTGCTTTGGGGTATTTGAACCCATTCTTTTGCCTTTTCCACCGGATAAAAGTATGCAATAATTCATAGTTTGCGCTCCTATTGTGACTAGTTTGTTATTATAGCTTATTAGTATTGTAACTTGTATGTATTAGGGCTGCTGCCTTGTTAAGTTAAATTCTTTCGCCTAGTTTTAGGTTTGGCACTGCGTTTAAGTCGAGGCCATGTCTTGTGCCTTTGATATATTCGTAATATGCTGCGGCGCCTATCATTGCGGCGTTATCTGTGCAGAGTACAAGGGATGGTGAGTAAAACTCGATGCCTTCTTTTTCGCACTCTTTTCTTAGGGTTTCGTTAAGGCAAGAGTTCGCTGCAACGCCACCTGCGATGGCAAGCTTCTTTAGGCCGCTTTCCTTAGCTAGCATGATGGCTCTTGATACAAGGGCGTCTACTACTGCCTTCTGGAAGGAAGCAACTAGGTCGGCTCTGTTGATTTCCTCGTGCTTCATCTCTGCCTGGTTTATGTAATTTAGGACGGCTGACTTGATTCCACTAAAGGAGAAGTCGTATGGCGCATCATCCACATGTGCTCTTGGGAATTGTACTGCGTCTGGATTGCCTTCCTTACTTAATTTATCGATCTTTGGGCCACCTGGGTAACCAAGGCCTACTGCACGAGCTACCTTATCAAAGGCTTCTCCTGCGGCATCATCTCTTGTTCTACCTACGATTTCGTATTCGCCGTAGTCTAGAACCTTTATTAAATGTGTGTGACCGCCAGATACTACAAGACCTGCAAATGGTGGCTTTAAATCTGGGTATTCAATAAAGTTTGCAGAGATGTGACCTTCGATGTGGTGAACACCTACTAATGGCTTTTTAAGAGCCCATGCGAGAGCCTTTGCTTCTGCCACACCTACAAGTAGGGCGCCAACAAGGCCTGGACCGTAAGTTACTGCGATTGCATCTATATCATCCCAAGTCATGTTAGCGTCTGCTAAGGCTTTCTTTATTACTGGGTTAATATTTTCAATGTGCTTTCTTGAGGCGATTTCAGGAACTACTCCGCCGTATTCTGTGTGAATGGCAATCTGAGTGTTGATTACACTTGAGATTACTTCACGTCCATTTTTTACAATTGCACAAGCAGTTTCATCACAAGAACTTTCAATTGCTAGGATTGTGATGTCCTTTTTGTTCAAATTTTCTGTATCTGCTTTTATATCTTCACTTGTTAAATTACTCATAAATACTCCTAAAGTAAATGACATATTTTGGGCTTAGCCAGATTTCCTGACTAAGCCCCAGTTATCTAAATTATTCTATTACGATTCTTGCTTATTCGCAAGTTCCTTTTTTACTCTTCCTCTGTTGTATCTAACTCCCAGAAGAGAATCTTCCATTGGCCAGCGTCGTTTTTGCGCATGGTGTACTTATAGTAGGAACTGCGAAGGGTTGAGCCTTCTCTAAAATAATAGAGAACATGTATTGTGGCATACTGTCTTCCTTCAAAGGTTCCATACCTAGTGCCAGAGGCGGTTTGAACGGTGTAGCCGCTTATATAAATATTGGATCCTTTAAATTGTGATATTTCTTCTTTTAGGCCAGCAAGAAATTCATTATATGGATGCTTTTGATTTAACTCATCATCAAAAAGAATTCTTGCTTGCTTTGCAAGACCATCAATTAACTCTTCTTTAGTGTCCTTGTCATAGTAGCATTTACTAATGCGGGCATAGAGAGCTGCCACCTCTTTTGGCGACTCTGGATAGGTCTTTTCTATATCTCTATTGATTAATGCTGAGGCCTCATCGCTGGCGGCTGCCTGATCGACTGCTTGTTGGGTTATATCTTTATTAGCTAGATAAAAATAATAACCTACCGCAGCTATTGCTAGCACACCTATTACGATTACGGTTCTAAGGTATTTTTTCATAGTATTCGTCCCCCAACGATATACATAATTTCACGAGTTATTCTAAAAATATAATATCACATTTTTTATTATTAGTCATCCTCAAAATTAAGTTCTATGCTTTGCTGATCTTTAGCTGCAATTACCTTTGGGAAAATGTGCTTAATTGAATCTACGTAGTCCCAAGGTCTTACTAAAGATGGGGAATAGTGAGTAAGCCAGAGTCTTTCTACTTTAGCTTCTTTTGCAAGCTTTGCTGCCTCTTTAAAGGTCATGTGCTTGTATTCCCTTGCTTTGTGATCTTTATCGTTCTCTCCGTACATGCCTTCGCAAATAAAGAGGTCGGAGTTTTTAGCATTTTCAACGATGGCTGGTACTGGGCGAGTATCTGTACAATAGGTTACCTTGATGCCTTTTCTACTAGCTCCCATTACCATATCGGATGTAAAGGTCTTATCGTTAACCACTACATCTTCGCCATGCTGTAATTTATTCCAAAAATGAACTGGAATTTCTAATTCACGTGCTCTTACTGGGTCGAACTTTCCAATTCGTGGTATGCTAATTGAATAGCCATAGCAGGCTACTGTGTGATTTACCTTAAAGGCATCTATCTCATAGCCATTGATACTAAAGTGAGCAGATGGCTCTGTGATTTCGATACATTTTATTTCAAAGGGTAGTTCAGGGGCGATTACTCTAAGGGAGTTAACTACTCTTTGCAAGCCCTTTGGTCCTATTAGGGTTAGAGGGGCTGTTCTTTCTGAGTTGCCAATGGTTAGTAGTAAACCTGGCAATCCGCTTATGTGATCGGCATGGAAATGTGTAAAACAAATTACATCTATAGGGTTATAGCTCCAGCCCTTTTCTTTTATTGCTATCTGTGTTCCCTCTCCACAATCTACAAGTAAACTGCTGCCGTTATATCTTAACATCATTGATGTTAACCATCTTCCTGGAAGGGGCAACATACCGCTTGTTCCTAGCAAACATACATCTAACATTTTCTTACCTTTCTATTGCAAGTTATCTTGGTTTTCATTAATTATTAATTATTATCTTTATTTATTATCTTGGACATTATAAGGGCGTCTTCTCTTGGTTTCTCATAGAAGTTCTTGCGCTTTCCTAGGTGCTTAAAGCCCAGCTTCTCATATAGCTTTATAGCTTTATCATTGGATTCTCTTACTTCTAGGAAAAATGCATTGATGCCTCTTTCATGTCCTTTTTCTTCTAAAATATTCATAAGCTTATAGGCTATTCCTAAACGTCTAAATCTAGAGTCTATGGCTACATTAGTTATTTCGCCTTCGTCTAGGCTTTGCCATAAGCCGGCATATCCTGCAACTTCTCCGTCTTTATAAGCTACAAGATAAAGGGTATTGTCATTGTCTATAGTATCTTTAAAAGAGTCTCTTGACCAGGGAGTTGAAAAAGTCTCTTCTTCGATTCTTGAAACCTCATCTAGGTCTTCTTCTTTTAAAATGCCTATGTCTATATTATTCAAAATTATCACCTTAATTATTATTAGCTTTCTTAGCTGCAAGTTCACGTTCTGCCTGTGATGGTCTTAAATAATCTGGCTTAACATCATCTGAGGAAACTAGCTTTCCTTCTTTTGCTAAGTCAAGGGCTCTAAGGCCAAGACTTGCTGCGTCCTGAAGTCTATCTAGAGGAGAGGCTTCGCAGTGGTTAATAGATAGATTTTCATTAAAGTAATCTCTTGCTACTTTGATACCGTCTCCTAAGAATACTACGTCATTGTAGGATTCGTTAAGTTCCTTTGTTAAGTCTTCAATTGAGATTAGGTTAGTTTCTCTAAGCTCAACTAACTTGCCTTCTTCAAATTTATAAATTGCGCTATATACATGCTTTCTCTTAGCATCCATAATTGGCACGATTGTCTTAGTCTGACCGTATAGGTTATAGGCAAGGGCCTCAAGAGTCTTTACTGGAATCATTGGCTTATCCTTAGCTAGGGCAATTCCCTTAGCTGTAGCTACACCGATTCTTAAGCCTGTAAAGGAACCTGGGCCTACAGATACTGCTATGGCATCTAAATCATCTACGTCTGTTTCAGTCATTCTACAGATTTCATCTATCATTGGTAGAAGTGTCTGTGAATGTGTCTTCTTATGATTAATTGTGTAATTAGCTAAAACGCTGTCATCTTCTACAATAGCTACTGATGCAGTTACTGCAGAACTTTCTATTGCTAAAATCTTCATTACTATTCGACCTTTCCCTCAACTTCAATTAAACGGTAATCAAAGCCTTTTTCTAAATCTTTCTTTATGCTTATCTTAATAGCTTCTTCAGGGATTATCTCTTCTACTAGGCTTGCCCATTCAATTAGGCAGACACCATCTGAAAAGAAATATTCTTCATAACCTATCTCGTCCATTTCATCTACATCTGCGATTCTATAAACATCAAAATGATATAGAGGAATTCTTCCTTCATGATATTCTTGAACTATAGTAAATGTTGGACTATTAATAGGTTCATCAATTCCAAGGCCTTTTGCAAAGCCTTGTGTAAAGACTGTCTTTCCTACGCCTAAGTCACCTTCTAAGCAATAGATTTCGCCTGAAGCCGCCTTTTGTCCTAATTCAAAGCCAAATTCAAAGGTCTCTTTTGAATTAAATGTTTCTTTTATCATTTTACTTTACTACTTTCTCTAACTTTTGCTTATTAACTTTTACCTGGAATGGTTTTAACTTTTCCTTAGCAATATCAACAAAGTTAAGAGCGTTAGTGCCCATTGTTTCAAGAGTTAAGATATTAGCTCTTGAAGCGTTAATATATACTAAAAGATTTCTACCACTATACTTTATCTTATAGATATTATCCCAAGATAAATCTTCCGTCAACTCTCCCTGACTTAAAGTAATCTTATCAGTGCTTACAACATAATGCATTGGCTTTGTAAATATTTCTAATTTGCTTTGCTTTCTTGCTGCAAGCATCATATTAATTATTGGATAAATGCCAAACATAACTGCAAAAAGGAATAACATCAAAGTATATGTAATAGTTGTATTAGCTATTGAGATAATACCAAATACTAAAAATACAATTCCAGCCACTACGCCAAACCAGCCATTAAAGCTGTGGAAATTGTGATATAACTTAAAATCTATAAGGTCTTTTTTTGTTACCTGACTATCAAATTCAATTGTCTTGTCCACGGATAATAATCCTCCTTAATTAGTTTGAAATGTCACTTCTATTATACTAGCATAAATTAGACAGACTTCGTATTAATTTTTACTAAAATAAAGATAAGTTAGACTAAAAAATCGGGTAAGACAAATTGCCCTACCCGATATTATTTAGATTTGCCTTGTAGGAATACTCCTGCGTTCACATGCTATTACTTATTCATAAACTTAGCAAGGCCGCTTAAGTTAAGCTCACCTGGTTTCTTCTTGTTATTCTGTCTGTTCTTATTAAAGTTTTTATTAAATGGCTTCTTTCCCTGCTTTTTAGCATTTTCCTTAAACTCAGCCTTAGCCTTAGCTTCTGCTTCATCTAGGATCATTGAAAGTGCAATTCTTTCTTTAACTGTATCGATTTCCATTACACGAACATCAATTACATCGCCTACTGATACAACATCAAGTGGGTGATTTACTCTCTTAGTTGCGCTCATCTGCGAAATATGTACTAAACCATCCTGGTGAACACCGATATCTACAAATACGCCAAAGTCTATTACATTTCTTACTGTACCCTTAAGAATCATGCCTGGCTTTAAGTCCTTAATATCCATAATATCCTTTCGAAGGATTGGAGCTGGCATCTCATCTCTTGGATCACGACCTGGCTTTTCAAGTTCCTTAATAATATCTTCAAGGGTAATTTCACCTACACCTAACTTGTCTGCCATTTCCTTAAGATTAGAAACCTTACTCTTAAGGTTTGTTAATTCACCCTTAGTAATTGAATTTAAATCATAGCCTAAATCCTCTAAGAACTTAGCTGCTGCCTCATAACTTTCTGGATGAACACTTGTTGCATCAAGTGGGTTATCGCCATCTGATATTCTCATGAAACCTGCACACTGCTGGTAAGCCTTAGGTCCTAACTTAGATACCTTTAGTAACTGCTTTCTGTTAGTAAACTTACCATTAGTCTCTCTGTAATCTACAATGTTCTTAGCTACTGTCTTTGATACACCTGAAATGTATTCAAGAAGGGAAGCTGATGCTGTATTAAGATCAACGCCTACCTTATTAACAGAATCTTCTACTACGCCTGAAAGTGTTTCTCCAAGCTTCTTCTGATTCATATCATGCTGATACTGACCTACACCAATAGCCTTAGGTTCAATCTTTACAAGTTCAGCAAGTGGATCTTGAACACGTCTTGCGATTGAGATTGCACCTCTTGCAGCTACGTCATAATCTGGGAATTCTTCTGTTGCAAGCTTTGAAGCAGAATAAACAGAAGCACCTGCTTCGTTTGTGATGATGTAATCTACATTAAAGCCATTTTCCTTAATAATATCTGAAATAATCTGCTCTGATTCACGAGAAGCTGTTCCATTACCGCAAGAGATAAGATTAACATTATACTTCTTAATTAAATCTACTACTATCTCTTTAGCCTTATCTACCTGATTTCTTGGCTCTGTTGGATAAATTACCTTATTATCAAGTACCTTTCCTGTTGGATCTACTACTGCTAGCTTGCATCCATGAGCATATCCTGGATCCCAGCCAAGTACAGTCTTACCTGCGATTGGTGGCTGTAATAGGAGCTGCTCTAAGTTCTTACCAAAGACCTTAATAGCGCCATCTTCAGCCTTTTCTGTTAAGTTAGATCTAATTTCTCTTTCAATTGATGGTGCAATTAATCTCTGGTATGCATCTTCGATAGCCTTCTTTAAATATTCTGTTGTATATTCGTTATTCTCAGTAATAATCTGCTTTTCGAGGTATCTTAAAATTCTATCCTCTGGAGCTTCAATCTTAACTGTAATAAACTTTTCTGCTTCACCTCTATTAATAGCTAAAATTCTATGACCTGGCATTGTTGCTACTGCCTCATTATAATCATAGTAATTCTCATATACAGACCCTGCGTCCTTATCCTTAGCAGCACATACAATCTTACCTTCTTTAGAAGTAATATCTCTTATATAAGTTCTATAATCTGCCACATCTGAAATAGATTCAGCAATAATATCAAGCGCACCAGAAATAGCCTCAGAAGTGCTCTTAACTTCCTTGCCTTCTTCTTCAGATAAATAATTAGCTGCCTCTTCTTCTACTGAGTGACTAGCCTTCTGTTCATAGATAAATGTAGCAAGTGGCTCAAGACCTTTTTCCTTAGCCTGTGTTGCTCTTGTTCTTCTCTTCTGCTTATAAGGTCTATATAAATCTTCAACAAGCACTAAAGTTTCTGCTGCAAGGATTGCATCCTTAAGTTCACTTGTAAGCTTGCCCTGCTCTTCAATGCTTGATATTACAGAAGCCTTTCTATCCTCTAATCCTCTTAAATACTTTAGTCTTTCATCTAAAACTCTTAATTGTTCATCATCAAGGGAGCCTGTAACTTCCTTACGGTATCTTGCGATAAAAGGAATTGTATTACCTTCATCTATTAATGATACTGCGGCTTCAACTTGAGATACTTTAATTTCCAATTCTTCTGCAATCTTCTTATTAATATCCATGTTGTAATAATCCTCTTTTCAAATTGTCTTAGACATAACGTCAACTTGTATAATTATAACAATACGAAAAAATTATGGCAATAAAATTATGATGAAGCATAAGATTAGTTAAAGATTTTCGAATACATTTTTTTCAAATGAAATAAGATCTGTTGCATATTCGTCTATATCTAATCTATCATATTCTTTAACAATACTTCCTTTTTTCATTACAAATACCTTGTCTGCAATATTATAAATATCACTAATAATATGTGTACAATAAATAATAATTTTGTCCTTAGCTATCTCTTTTAAATAGCTTTTAAAGTTCTCTCTTTCAATTGGATCTAAACCAACTGTAGGTTCATCAAGAATTATTATCTTTGGATCATTTAATAGGACTTGTGCTAGAACAATTCTTTGTTTCATACCACCTGAATAATTGACAATCTTTCTATTTTTAGCATCAGTTAAATTAAATCTTTCTAGCATTTCTTTAACAAGAACCTTTTTATTTCTTACAGACTTTAAACCTGCAATATAATATAAATACTCTTGTCCTGTAAAGTCTTCATAATATCCTTTATTTTGTGGCATATAACCAAGTAAAGTTCTATAGTTTTTACCCATTTTAAATATGTCCTTGCCATTATATAAAACCTCTCCACTTGTTGCCTTCAAATTAGTTGTTATAATCTTAAGAAGTGTTGTCTTTCCTGCACCATTAGTTCCTATAAATGCATATATACCATTTTCTAATTCAATATTAATATTTGTTAATGCTTTTAAATTGCCATATTTTTTATTAATATCAATAATTTCTAATCTATTGTCCATTTTTTTATTGCCCTCCTCACTAAAATAACACTTATAGCTAATAACGCAATCATAATTACACTTAGCTCAATAATAGGAATTTTAAGAGAAAATAAATCTATCCCTAAAAAATATCTATAAATACCAAAACAAATCACTATAGATACTAAATAAGCGCTCATATCTGAATATATAAATGAAATACTTATTAGGATTGTTGATACTAGTATTCCTAAACATACTCTTATTAAAATTAAAATAAAAAACATTTCTTTAATTGTTATATCATGTTCAAAGCATTCAAACATTGTTATACTTTGAATAGATGCATTTAATTCATAAGGCTTTAACACATATGAGTATTTTATATTTTCATAGCAAAACATATTAATCATCACTAATGTGATGAATATTATTACTAGCTTTATAGCGTATATTCTTGCTAAAAAAAATGTTTTCCCTTTTACAGTTGAACGTATAAGATATGTTACTTCATTCTTTTTTTCAAATGAATGTGTTCCTGTTGAGACAAAAACAACGACAAGTAACATGATAAACACCATTGAAATCATATAATTTCTTCCATTTTTGTTTAGGAGATTGTTGAATTTTATCTCATCAAGAACCTGTACATTCTTTATACCTTTGTTAGATAATTCCACTAATCTATCCCTAATAGCTAATATTTCCTCTTTTATTTTCTCATATTCATAAATTTTTCCACTAAAAATAGAACTATCACCTACTCTAGTAGATATATCTCTATACATTTCTATATAGCCATCTATGTTATCTATATAAGATAAAGTTTTATCTTCATAATCCCCATTTACAGCATTATAATATTGCTTAATTTGTATATCTTGTTCTGTTATTGAATATCCTGTAGTTAGTTTTAAACTTACCATAACAACAATTATCATAAGTAGAAAAGATAAAACATTTTGTGAAATTATTATTTTTTTTAGTTCCAACAAATGGTAATTATTTTTCAAGTGAACTCTTTCTATAAACCTTGAAAAAGAAAAAGTATTATTAAATTTAATTGTAATTCCCATTAACATCAACACTAAAGTTAATAAGAAAACCACAAATAAATAAAATTCAAAAAATGAAATCCAATACTTACCAATTCCTATTAAGTTGTAAGTGCTAAATAAGTTTTTAACTGATTGAAAAATATTTATTGTTTTTAAAATCGTTATTATTTTAGCAGAAGATTTTATTGCCATTATTGATGATTCTACAAGCAAAAAAACTGCAAACATTAACATCCTAAAGGATCTACTTTTGAAAATGTTAATAAAGTAATAACTCAATAAACCAATACAAAACAGTTTTAATATTTCTGTACTTAGTATATATAAATATGCTTCTTTTATATTTACAAGCAAAGCTGATAATTTCCATATATTAGAATTCTGAACAGCATAATTTAAAGTATTAAAATCTCCATTTTTTATATTAGAAACGATGATTGGTAAAACAAAGTTTACCGTCACCGTTATAATTACAAGTAATAGTATAGATAAAATATTATATATATTATATCTTTTCTTTGAGTGCTTAGTAGTGTCAATTAAATCCAAAAAATCATCCTCTGGTCTACCTAAGAAAAAAACAAAAAACACTACAATAAAAATTGATATCATATCATCTATATTGAATGTACTAAATTCATTAAAAGACTTTGTCTCTATTTTTTTTATTTCAACTTTTCTCAGATTAGATAAGTCATATTTAGTTTTTAAAAGTCTATAATAGCTTTCACTTTCTTGCTCAACTAAAGATGTTTTTATATGAGTATCTATATTATCAATCTTTTCAGCAATATACTCATTATATTCTTCACTATTTTTTAATTCTTCATATGAAATTTCACTATTGCAAAACACAATATACAAGCTAACATTTATTATGCAAGCAATTATAAATACCCCTATAAATTTTATATTAAGTAAACGTTTAAACCCCAATTTTCCCTCCATTATCTAAAATAAGACTAACCTTTTTTCGAGGTTAGTCTTTTCATTTTGTTGAAATTATATATCTAGTCTAATCACCAATACTTCGTCTGAATAAATTGTTGATAAATCTAACATATACAACTTAGAATCATCACCATAAATATAACAGTACTCATCTGTTAAGCCAAGAATAGAAACCATTTCACAATCTTCTAAAGTTTTTCCAGTTTCATCTTGAAATCTAATATTTAAATTTGACACATTTAAACTCTTATCATTAGTTATATCATAAAGATATATATTCTTATCAGATTCTATATTATGATTTTCACCATTAGAATCTATTGGACTGCTCATAAAATATTCCAAATAATTCTTATTAAATAAAATATAATTATTATTTGCAAAAATTCCATACTCTGATAATTTAAATAAATCGCTAAAATTTTTAATCACTTTTCCATCTATTAAATTTATCAGATTATTCTTATCGTCTAAAGCATATACATCACTATCATTAGTCGCAATACTTACATTATTAAGTGTTGCATATTGACTGTCTGTTGTATAAGTTTCACATATTTCTTCTTTTAAATTAGTATTTAAATCAACTTTATAAACTACCTCTTTATATATTTCTAATTCATTATCAGGATAATGACTAGCTTCTAAATATATGCACTGATTTTTTTCTAATATTCTAGATGCATTAACAGAATAATAATTACCATCAAGCTGACAAAGTTCTGAATATTTACCAGATTCTAGGTTTACTTTGCATATATGCAAAGTGCCATCCTCTGTTAAGCATCTATAATAAAGAAAGTCCTCAATTTGACGTCCTAATACTATATTACAAGGTATATTATTATCGTATAGTAATGCAAATCTTTCATAATTCAAGCCTGTCTTATCATATTTATAAAGATATACTCCATTTTCTTCTGTTATTAATTTAAATATTGAGTCATTATAAATATAAAAATCATAATAATATGAATTATCTTCATAATAGGACACGCATGTATTATCGTTATGTTCGCAATCAGTTTTACAACAAACAATTGTATCTATACCTGTCTTAAAATCGTAGAAATAAAGCTTCTTCGTAGATATTTCAGATTCAGAAAATACTACTAGATGATAAATACCATCTTTAGATGAACAAAATTGTGCTGGTGGCTCTTTAATAAAAGCTACATTATCTGTTTCATGAAATGATACTCTTGATTCTTCTTTATTAGTTGTTTCTTCATTTTCAATATATGCAAATCTCCCACAACCACTAAGTAAAAACAAAAAACTTACAAACACTAGCGAATATTTCTTTTTCATAAAATACCCCAACTATTTTATAATTATTTAATATAATTGTATTGTAATAAAATATTTACATTTATTCAATATAATTTTTAAAGTTTTATAAAATTTATTTCTCTATTAAATAAACAGTAAAGCGGACATTCGGAATCCGCTTCGCTACTTTCTCATGAACGCAGTGGCACTTTGTGCCACCTGTCAGAAGGGGCTTTAACCCCTTCTGACACTAGTAAGCTTTATACCCCCGCTTAAAGCTTACGCTTTTGAAGCGGGGGATTGCT
>JAEEGF011653731.1_pt1 | contig 15820 bp, 9 predicted proteins | sample 9134171 | NCBI WGS metagenome assembly JAEEGF01 (sample SAMN16246542, study PRJNA631951) | gut metagenome | biome: gut microbiome; feature: rumen; material: AP-attached | host: Bos | place: Iran: Karaj | collected 2018-10
TTACTTTCTTTGTCATCTAAGACAGACTTATTTATAACATTTGAACTGATATATTGAATCCAGCCAATGCCATATCCTAACGAATCAAACACATATTCAGCTATATCTTCTCTCATTCCATAGCTTTCACAGAAATCATGCTTATACTGATTTAATGTTACTGCACCAGGTTTATCCAAGGCTTGAGCATTAAGTATTTTTAATCCATATGTGTCCAAGATAATGCCTAATGTGTTACGTAATGCAGGAACCTCATACCTAAATGCGGTTAAGTCACTCAGTATATTTAAAAGTTGGCGTCCACCTATTATGTCTTTGCCATACTTTTTAATAACACTTCTTATTATTATGTGAATAATCATATTTATAAGTTTGCGATTTGCGACAACAGATTCATTATAAACCAAGGGTCAAATCCCTGCATGGTCATTCGCTTTTGATTGGCACCATCCTTATGCACTTCAATACCATCGGAGTAAGGCGTAATGCCCACAATCTTATTGAATGGAACTTTGACGCTCTTCATCTGAGAGTAGAAGATAAGGTTCTTGTTGGTTACATAGAGTGAACCATTTCCTTGAAATTCCATAGAACTGTGCTCCACGGGATGTCCTTTCATACCACCAACACGATAATAAACACCTTTTATCACACGGAATGACACACCTTGTGTGCGACCAACCCATTCCTTTGTCACCTTTTCCTGATAGAGGCTTACTCCATTATAAGTCCATAGTATCGACTCATTCTTACCAAGAATAATTGGTGCTGACAAATTGGTACGTGGAACTACGCCACGTTGGATGCTCTTGATGATAGAGACCTGACCTAACTTACTTATTTCGCTATTCTGATAGGTTGCTGGCAGATTATTCACAGGCAAGGAGAGATAACTTACATAATCATCTATCTTCTGTTGCTCATCATCAGTCAACATGCCATTCTTCAGGAAGTTCGTTGCTGCTTTGTTCAATACATGCAAGTAGGCTTCCTCTATGTTGCTTGGAACCATAGGGAACTTCGTCAGCACTTTTTCGCAACGTGAATGGGCAGTCTGTAAATCAAGCTGGTCAGTGAAGTATTCTACCATAAAGCCCCGAAGGAGTTTCTTGGTGAACTCGTCAACGGCACCTTTGGCATTGATTTTACTATACGAAACGCCCACCACATTCAAAAAATCATCCATCAAGTGCATGGACTTTGGCGAGAAAGGACGATGAATACTTGCAGTATATTGACGAATAGCCTGATCAGAAAGCTCACATACATCTTCTTCAGAAAGGAATGCGTCTGTTGCCAGACGACGCTTTTCCTTTTGGACTTCCGATGATGACACTCTGAGAGTAAAATAATTACTCAGGACGGCACTGAAATCATTCAGTCCCTGCTGATGCTTGTCCTCACATTCCTTATGTACCTTTGAGAACCATCCGGCATCTTTTCCGCAATACTTACAAGTACCCATATCTTTTATTCTTTTTCAGTGGGCAGAGAGAGTTCTTCCTGCGTTTCATTATCGGCAGTAAGTTCTATCTGCATTTGGTTTCTAAATTTCGTTATCTCACCCTTTAGTGAAATCATACGCCGCTTCAATCTTAAAGTCTGCTCATCGGCCTTTACCAAATCTTTCTTCGCATACTCCAGATTGATTAGCTGTGACTTATTCAGCTTTTCGGGATCGCCAAAATCTGCTATCTTCTGTTCGAGCTTCTGCTTTTTGTCTGTCAATGCAGCCATATCCTGTTCCATCACCTTCTGCTGGTATGATGTCAGGAACTGATACATCGCATTAAGGGCAGAATCGTCATAAACACAAGCAACAGACATATCATCCTTGCTTCCTCGTTGGCTGATTTTTGGAAGAGATTTATTCAACTCCTTCCAAGCCATATCTTTACCTTTACGGATGATTATCTTAAATAGCTCGATGTAGAAGTTGTTAAGTATCTCACCGTCACCGTAAGAATCATCAATACCGTCGGAACCAAGAAAAACAGCCCTTGGGAACTCACCTTTTCCCTGATAACAATACCTGAACTCTTCAAGTGCATTCGAATCGCACAGTGAAGTAGTCTTGTTTAGGAAACACTTTTCGTCCCATGGAATAGGCTGTTCACAGACTAACTGGCCGTCTGCAATGCGCATAGATACGCATTTCCCATCTCCAAGGTGGAAAGCGAACCAGTAGCCTGGTGTCTGTGCATACGCCATGAGCGTACAGCCATAGGTCTTCTCGAACGAGGCATCCTCTGTCTCTCGCATAGCCAGGAACTCGTCTTTGTACTTTTGCTCGACGTGCTCTATTTCCCAATCATTGAGATCGTTTTCACGAGCATGTTTTGCAATAGCCAAGTTCCATTGTGTGATGATATGCGAGAACAACCAAGTCAGAGCCTTATGCGCATTGGTATGTTCCTGTTGCTCTGTAGCAATAGCCGAACTATATTCTGTAAAGTCAGCATCTTCAAATACCGACCTTGCACTCTTTGGCGTGAAAGAAGCCTGTTCCATGTTCTCCACAAAGAACTTGATGGCCTCTTTGGTAACGTCAACGGCTATCTTGGAACCTATCTGGCTACGGAAATACCTTTCGCCTCCATGTCCATCACTGACGATGGCCATAGAAAGCTGTTCGGAGTCTTCCGCATAGGCGCAATCCTGACAAGGCTTGTTAGTGGACTTATGGCTTTCACCCGGGCAAAAATGAAATATACTTTTCATATTGCATTCGGGTTAAGTAGTTAGTCCCACTCGTCGTATGAATCGCCTGAAGCTGGTGCAGGAGCTGCTGCTGTCTCAGCACCCTGTACGTCTGCTGCTGCTTTGTTGACTTCCTCGATTACCTGTTCTTGCTTGGTAGCATCAGTAGCAGACGTGCTCTTACTACCAATCTGCGAAGACGTGATAGCGATGATGCGAATCATCTTCTTCAGAGCCTCGATATTGTGAACGGTAATAACAGCCTCCAATGAACCAGTGAACTGCTTCAGTACATCCTTGTCTGCATCATCACCAATGGCAATGGCAATCTTGATGGCGTTCTTGAACCAACTGTTGCCCTGAAGCACTTTCAGACCACCTTCAAAGTTATCTGTTGGCCCACCGTCAGAGAGCAGAATGATGGCTGGAGCAAAGCATCCGCTGGGTGAAGACATGAAACCACTTCTGGAGAGTTTCTTATTCAACTCTTCACAAGCTTCGCCCAAAGAGGTCAATCCGTCTGCCTCTACCTGCTGCCAGATAAATTCCTTGGCATCCTTTGGCTCGTCATAAAGCCAGCGAGTACCAGTAGAGAACTCCAATGCAGCTACATTGATTTCTGCATCAGGATTTTCGTCAGAGATTTCGCCAATCATAGGCAACACGTTCTCGATGGCATCGTTAACGCTACCAATCTTTGAACCAATCATACTTCCAGACGTGTCAATAACAAAGAACAACGTCATTTTTCTTCTTGGAATACTTTCATTGTCTAAGAGTCCCATAATGATAAAAATTTAAGTTATTGAATGATTTATACTAATTCTCCCTTGCTTGCGCCAGAAATGCTGACCTTCAAACCAGCCTTAATAGGCATGGTCATATTCGGTTCTATAGCTTTCAGCTTACCACTCGGTGTTTCAACAGTCCATTTGGTTGATGTGATGTTTTGCAACTGGACTGGATATTTGGTATCACCAGGCACACTGACCACTTGGATGTCAGGTTTGTTGTCCAAATCGACATAGATTTTGGTGTTTGGCGTGAGTAGGATGTCTCGTGAGCCTATGCGTAAGATACCAGATAAGTTGAAGTTCTTACCGCAGTCCATACATTTTGGCGAAGCAGAGTCTTCAACAAAGGTTTCACGCTTACAAACAGGACATATTACCAGTGAATCACGAAGCTGCTGGATGACCTTCTGCCATTCTGCCTCAATCTTGCGCTTCTCTGGATTCTTCAGGCACTCCTCGCTAAATTCCTTCTTGAAGGTATCTCTGAGGATTGCAGGGAATGCTGGCCAACGACGAAGAACATTGTTGTGTACGCCTCTGACAGGACGGTTGACGTTATTGTTCTCATCATAGATGAAGATAGCCTCACTGCCATAGAATTTCTTCTCATAGCTTTCTGTCATGCAAGGACAGGCAAGTACCCTTGCTCCTTCCAATGGATGATTGCCATAGAAAAGGAGGAACAGAATGACAGACAATGAGAATCGATCACTGAATTTGTCTGGAGCACTGCCACCAACGATTTCTGGTGCCATGTAGCGAGCCTTTCCCATGATGCCTGACATTTCCTTTTGAGGGAATACGTTGTCGTTGTCGCAAATCAGCACGTCACCAGTCTCAGGATGGATGAAGAAGTTACCATCGTTCAAGTCCTGATAGCTGTAACCGTTAAGATGTAACAGCTTAAAACCCTCGCAAATCTTCATGGCTGCATTGATCATAGCTTCAATACTCTTGAACTGTGCTCTTGCCAGCAGGTATTGTCCGAACTCATAATAGCCTTGCGGACGGAGCTTCATGATGTAGCCATAACTGCTTTTGGGCTTGATAGTAGTTAGATACTCTGGCCAAAGGAAAGCATCTGAAGGTGCTCCTTTCGCCACGTTCTCCTCCAAGTTCTTGTAGAACTTCTTGTCAGGTGGGTTGATGTACCATTTCAGTGCCATCTTCTGCCCGGCAAGCTCGACCAGATAGACGATGCCTTGGCCACCTCTACCCAGTTCCTTGATGACTTTTGCCTTTGAGCCATTAGTCAGACTGACTTGCTCATTTGGTTTTAATTCCTTCATATTCTGACAGTTTTAACAATTACATTAGAAGCCACCGCCCGACAAGTCAACAGACTCGGCTGGTCTAAGTGGGCATGAATTACCGCAATTTGGGCATGTCACACACTCTTGTCCGTGATAACAAACCACCTTTTTACAACGGTTGCAGATGTAGAATTGCTTGGCACCGCAATGTGGGCAGCCATTGAAATTGGCATCATACATAACGGCTCCATGAACATTGGTCTTATCATATCCCTCACGTTTAGCCTGTTCGGGATTGATTTTGAATGCCCATGTAAAAGCATAGCATCCTTCCCTTGGGTCAACTGTTATGCCAAAGGGTTTCTTGGTTTCTTCGCACATTGCCATGATGGCAAATGCTTTCTTGCTTAACTTTGCCATAGGCTATGCGTTTTTAGTCTTCATATACGTTACCATGAACTCCTTACACTTACGCTTGTCCTGTCGTAAAGCTTCGATGGAGAATGGACTGTACTTCTCGAACATATCCAGACCTCTACCAAGGGTTATTGTCCAGCCTGTATCAGTCTTGATGCAACGGTCATGGAAGTCACGGAACTTGTAGTCAAACTCAATACCGTAACCAGTAAGGTCATCCTTGATTTCATCCAGTTTGTCTATCAAATCTGGAATCTTTTCTTCTTCCTCATTGGTAAACAGGTGCAGCTTCAAGTCATCAACAGGACGTGTCTCAATGAGCATCGTCACAAACTCCATGAAGTTCTTTATCTGCCACGGCGCACGGATATACGGATCTTCCACCGTTATCTCGTTTGCATTCTCCATGTAGGGAGCAAAGAGTTTCGTATAGCTTACGCCAGTTTGACCCATACGGAAGGAAAGACTCTTTTCCTGAAGCATGGTAATACGAGGACGTTTGGACGTAGCACCTTCTGTTTCAGGACTGCCACCTGCATTAGACAAGGAAGTGTTCTGTGACTGTGCATCACCATCAGTCAGTTCTGTACTTGATGGAGCCGCATTAACAGGAATAATGAGGGCATTGCTGACCTTTTCCAACGTCTCGACATTGATTTCCATGCCGTTCTTCAGGTTGATATACTTGAAGACTGCTGGTTCTGCCTTGAAAGTTTCATCGATGACATAGAGCTGGTCTTTCACACGCTTACGACTTTCGGCGGCAAAATCAATCAGCTCGTATGCTTCCTCGTCTGTCATCTTGCCATCGGGATATATCAACTTCATCATGCCGGAGAAGGTCTTACGGATAGCTAAGTGGTCACGTTCTGACAGTGAACCGTCAAACTTGGCATATTCCTTCAATACAGCTGTTCGGTCATCATTGCGCAGTTCATGGAGTACGGCTGCAATGTAGTCAGTAATCAGTCCATATCCTTTTGAGAAACTATCCTTCTTCAGCATCTTGATTTCCCATCCTGGATTGTACAGGTGGATGCGGTCAAGGAACGCACCTTTGATAAACGAGGTTGGTATGCTTTCAAACAGATGAGAGTTCTTCAGCATATAGGGAACGGTATGCTTGGTGTTGCCGACAAACGACATGGAGGCACTGGCTTCATGGGTACCTTTACCACGGTTGAATGACTTATTTGCAAGGTAGTTCTGCATGGTGTCAATCAGCACAGCATCAACGGCACGGCCTTTCTGTTGCTCAAATTCATCCCATGCAACTACATCCCAATAGCCAACCAAACCAAGTTCCTCGCGTTTGCCTGACATTCTTACGAACAGTCGGGCAGAGGTGACATCGCCACCGCTGACCAACACACCGTATGGGGAGAGTTCCTGGAACACATGGCTCTTACCAGTTCCTTTCGGACCAAGTTCCATGAAGTTGAAGTTGTTCTCTACATGTGGCAGCAGACGAGCCAAGGTAATGAACTTCTCACGACGATTCATAGATTCAGGATTGAGACCGACGGTGTGCATCATGAAGTCAATCCATTCCTCAGTCGTGAAATTCTGGCGTTGCTCGATGAACTCTTCAAGGTCAATATTGGAAATCTGAATCGGCTTCAGATTCTGTATCTCCCAACGAACCTTCACATCCTCGCCGGACACATAGCCGATAGTGACAATACACCATACGCCATTGCCCGACAATAACTTGGGATTCTTACGGACATACTCGGTTCCAATGGGTACTCCTGACAAGCCAAGATTAGCGAAGGTGGCATTATATTCGTCATTCTTCTCATTGAGGATGACAGTCACCTTGTCGATAATACGGTGCTTTCCGTGTTCTCGGATAATGCCTTTCACAGACTCCGATTCTGCACGGTGAACATAGTTGTTCTTAATTACCTGCTTGACTTTTTCAAGTCCCTCGTTAATCACTTCTTCGTCATCGCTGGCACAGTACTGTCCCAGCAAATACTCCAATACGTAGGTCGGCACGGGCAATCCTCCCTTGACGAGGAATGCCAGATCTTTTCTTACTACCTTGCCGATAAAGGCGTTCATTACTTTCTGCTGCAATTCCATATTGTTAGAAGTCAAAATCGTTTTCAATTAAAGTGTTATTTGTCACGTTTTCCTTGATGAGCGGATTCAATTCATCCGTAGCATCAAATATCTTCAGCTGGAGAACCTTGGCATCCACATTCTTGTTGAGTGTCAGGTCAACCTGTATCTTGCGGTTATCCAAAGAAGGATCTGTCTTATCCAAAAGGATGTCCTTGACTGGAGTGACCGCTTCATCGTTGTAATAGAGAGCAACCTTGATAAGTCTCTCCTTCATATCCATTGAGACTGCCTCAGTCTGCAAAAGTTTGAATCTCAAACGGGATGCTTGCATAGAGAGTTTCCTGTCAAGAACCATCACATTTACAGGCTGTTTGCTGTCTGTACGCTCCTGACGGCTGGTAATCACAGGAATGATGAGTTCCTGCATGGATGCGCCACCATGAGTGAACATATAACCACCAGAAGGAGCTGCCAGTCTGTTCGTTCCTTGTGGTACGGCCACGAACACGTCAGCACCATTCACCATTGCTGAAACCTCATCCAATGGGAATTTGACGATACCATTAACTTCCTTATCGGAAGTGGTAAGGTAGTAACGTGAACTGCGCTCCATCGTTTCCTCTGAAATTTTGTGTTTGTCTTTCTCGGCAAACACGATATCATTAAACAGGAAACCATGGTCGCTTGTTACATATACCTCAGTGACATTATATGAAGCATGAATCTTCGGAATCATAGTGGCCAGTTCTGTAATGGCTTCATGGCAGCTTTGAACAACTTGCTTCGCATTGCCATCATGTCCTGTTTTGTCTATGATGTCGTGGAAGATATAGACCAACGAATGCTTGAATATCTCACGATTCTTGTCCTGGTTGTACTCGGCCACAGTTTCAAATGGAACACAGATGGCTCCATCCCTGAATCTCTGCAGATGTTCAGAACGCTTCTCTGTGGTGTCGAGTATATGGTTATCTACAGCCATGTCCTGCTTGTCTCCCTGACCATAGAGCTTTAACTCATGGTGGGGGAGCAAAGAAGGTTTACAGTATTTCGTTTCGGATGGCAGCATGGCCAAAGCAGGTTTCAAATTGGCAATATGGCGTGACTTAGCCAATTCTCCGATAAGTTCCTGGGCCACCTCATATCTCAGAGCGTCGCTAACGATGACCACCACTTTCTTTTGAATAGGCTTGATGCGCTCTTCATAGAAGTCCGATTGGCGTAACAGGTGAACTTCCTTCATGCCTCCAGCATCCTTGATACAACGAGTCCACTCCAGATTCATGCGGTTACAGAGTTTACTATAATTCTGGTCAAGTTTGCCCTTTGTCTGCTGTATTGTTGAGAACAAATCACATGACGGGTCAATCTTAAAGAACAGTTCCTCTGCCTGACGATAAAGTTGGTCTATCACATAGTAGTCTTCCTGATAGCGCATTACATATTCGTCAGGAGTGTTAAGAGTCAGAGAACCCAGTGACAAAGCTTTCTGGTACAAACGGGCAACCAACAGGCTATAGTCCATTACCTGTGCCATTACGCCATGGTCATTGTGTTTTATCAAGAGGTCTTCCACTCTGTTAACCACAATCTCAGGCTCTGTTTCTATCTTGTTTTCCAGTAATGTCTTAATTATTGGCAGACAGAGACGTTCTGGTACGAAGTAGAAGTTGGCTTCAGTTCCGTACCAGCGTATAAGTTCCTCATCATGAATGTCTGCACCTTGCTCATCAAAGAGTTCCATCAATGCCTTGGCTGATTTCTCTTGGCTGAGTGCCAGTTCCAAGATACGGTTCAACTGTTGCAAAGCGATACTGTCATTGATGCGACTCTGCTTATAATTGTCCGCACTTACTGGAGCCAGATTCTGGACTATGGCATTATACTTCAACACCTTTACGATGTTACCGACCTTGGATTCTGAGTTTTCATCATAAGCCACACCAAAGATGTCTGTCAGCTTTTGCTTCAGGGCTTCACTAACTTCTTTGCTGCCTCTCAGCTTTACGTAGAAGTCTGTTTGTTTCTGCTTTTCGCTATCACGTCCCAGAAGGAGAAGTCTTACTATAATGGCATCCCAGTCCAGCACACGCTGCTGCCCCATGAAGCTGCTGATAAAGCCACGCACGAACTTGTCAGTTGTGATGCTCTTATCCTGATAATAAGGTGCAAACAGTTTCTGCATCTTATCAGACTGCAACTGCATGATGTTTCGCTCGACGAAACGCACCAACTTCTTGTCGGTGTCTGGTAGTCCGTACTGCTGGATGAATGCAGCATAGTCCTGACTATGATATTCCATGTTTGCAACCAGCAAGTCCATCAACGGGAAAGTCTTTTGCAAGGACTTGACCTGTAAAGGTGATGGCTGATGGAGCATCAGGATAACCTTATCGTACTGCCATTCATTATCGAGACGATATTTCAACGTGAACCAGTCGCCCTTGCAATCGACATATCGATAGCCAGTGCGCCATTCTACGTTTTCCAGTTCGGCGGCCAGGAACTCGTTGTTGAAGATAAAGAGCACCCTTAACTCAGGGTCTCGCTCGAAATATTGATATATTTTGTCTTCTGTCATATATATAAAAACGTTTTATTCTTTACTTTATTTTTGCCAATACTTCTCCGAACTTGGCGTAGTTGACCACCACGCCGTCATCGAGGTCGAATCCAATCTGTTCGTCTGCAACGACATGGAGGCGGTCGTGGTACTCACGGCACTCCTCGATCTGCTTGACTATGTTATCGAGCTGCTTGCGTTCCTGAGAGTTCAAGTTGGCAGCGTTTGTCTCCATTTCGTTCTGCTTCTGAATGAGCCATTCGATGTGCGGGAGGAGATACTTCGTCCTGATGCGCTCTGCTGTATAGGCATCCATGCGGTGCATATATGTTAAGCACTGGAAAGCTCCTTTCTTACTGCTGAAGAGCCAATAGATAGGACGGTTCTGGTACATCTTCTTGTGATCTTTCCAGAAATCCTTAACAAAGTAATCATCGATGCTCTTTCCCAAAGATTTCTCGATGAAATTCAGATTCTCCACCAGCATTTCTTCGCCAAAAGTTGCTACGAGCCATTGCTTGAAGCGCACAGTGGCATTATCTGCGAAGTCACTTTGGGCTGACATCAATGGAACGATACCATCATCATCTGCCTCAAAACGACTGTTTGGCACCAGTTCATTGAATTTCTCAATGCCATCACCTTGGTTGGCAAGGATTAGTCCTGGCTTGTCGATGCTGTAGCGTCCCATCATACAACCAACGGCATAGCTGATGAGTTGCTTCATCACTACGTCTGGATGCCAGACTATCTGGTTGTCCTCGATGCTTATCTCTCCTTGCTGTAGGATGGTGATTTCATCCTTCGGCACATCGGGAGTCAGTTCATCTTGCAAACCGTATATCTCTATGAACTGGCGATTCAACTCTTCTTCATTTCCATGAAGATCGTTGAATAATCCCTCCCATTGTACCTCAAACTCTTTCACAAAGTTTTCAACACGATAGGATTTCGCTGCACAACCCTCATTTATGAACTTATTGCATAAGGCAACAAGTGGATTTGCTTCGAAGTCCCACGAAGTTTCATGAGCATCCCAATCTTTTCTGGCTATGTTTATATTATTAGAAACAATACCAGAAATCCACTCTTCATGTGGTTTTACTCCTTCATTACTATATGGCAAATTCAGTAGATTTCCCGGAGTGAAATGAAGTGTAGGATTGAAAATGTTCTTGAATTCCAAAGCTAACTTTGAATTGCATAGTCCTAACACCAAAGCTAACTTATCATTTGATGCTGGAGCAAAAGCTGCATTCGTACTTGAAGAGAATAAGAATCCTTTGTTATAAAACCTAAATGTATTTATATCTGATGTTATATCAGACCAGCCTATATGCTCTTTGAATATTTTATCCAAATTGAAATTGTGAGCCCAAATTCGTTTTCCTGTGGGGTCTAAAGTTGTTTGTAACTCTTTTCCGTCATTTTCCCAATTAACGATTTCCATCAAGAATCCATACCACTTTCTAAATCCTCCAGCATTGTCATACGGGAACCATTTCTTTGTAGATTGTTTTGCCTCTTCGCGTGTCAGACCAAAACCAATATTTTTATTATTGACCTCAAACCATTCACGAACATAATAACTGTTGTTTCCTGTTGACATTCCACATCTTGGCTCACAAATACACGATAATTCCTGATGCTCGAAAGATGTTAATACCTTCTCGCTAACCCAATATCCGATTGGACAGCCAGGAATAATTTCAAAGTTGTTTTGTGCTATATTTGGATAGTAAACCCCCGTTTGTTCCATTGCGTTCAGGAACATCCGTTCTTTTTCAGAACAGTTATTCCCATCCACAAGACGATAATACGTTCCATTCCCGTTTACTTCATTTTTATTGATTACGAAAGCAGCATTCTGTACGACTTCACCACTTAATTCATCGAATGTGCGAGGTCCAAGATGCAAGAGTGAGTCTATATGATAATTATCGAGCAAAGAACGGCGAAGACGTTCAAATGAAGAAAGAAACATCCAAGCATGCATATTTATCATAGCATACTTTCCTTTCTCTTTCAGGTGGTTTATTGCCACTTCCATAAATACAGAGAACAAATCGGCTTTGGCATCCTCATAGTAATCTTTAACATATTTCGATAGCGTATTATCAAAACGCCCACTACCCATATAAGGTGGATTCATACAGATAGCTGCGAATTGGTCTGTAAGAGCAAGAATAATACGCATATATGGTAACAAAAGGATGTTTTCTTCTGTCACAATCTCGCCTTGCACTATCTGTTCTTCATATTCCTGAACACGAATCATAACCGTATTTCGTGTAGATTCAGACATATTGAACCTCATGATACTACCCAGAGTGTCAGCATGGTTCATTAACTGTAAAGCATCAGTTAACTCTTCCATCATCTTCTGATTAGCACCAAGAAGGAAGTTTGGTAATGCCGATACATAATTTGGCAATACCTCTTTGATAGGTCTTGGCATTGAATAGATCTTCGGCATCAGATGACCATCAAGGAATGATTGGTCTCTCTGACATGCTTTCATCAATAGTGCAAAGGTCGCCAACTGTTTAGCACGGCTATCAATGTCTAAGCCAAGAAGATTATAACGGAAGATGTACTCAATAGCATCCTTACGACTATAGCCCTCATTAATATAGAGGTCATAGAATATGTCGAACGCCTCGTTCAGAATGTGACCAGAACCAGATGCTAAGTCAGCAGTCTTCAATTCTTTCAGGTCATCATAATGGAATATGCTCTCCTGTGGAGTCTTTTCTGTCGGCTCCACAAGATACTTCCATTTCTCTTTCAGCTCATCTTCGTAAGGATTATTATCAAGGTAGATGCGACCGATGGTGTTCTGTACCATGTACTTCACAATCCAGTTAGGTGTGAAGATCTGTGTGGCTGGTGCAATCTCATCAGGGTCATATTTTCCTTTCTTGGCAAAGGCTTCGTCTTTACGATCTGAGATATAGAATTGGTAGAGCCAGCCGATAAGTTCAGCACTGGCATACTGTTCTTCTGTGATAAATTCTGTCTCATTAACCATATCTATAAAGCCACCATCAGACAGAATGTTGACAGGCAGCAACAACTCCGTATAGTCGGCAATCGCCCCGAAGCACTTGTTGATGATAGGATTATCGTGACAGTAAGCCACAATCAGCAGGGCAAACTGCTCCGACACCTTACTTGGGTCATCGAGCAATTCCATCAACTGACTACGCATTGCCTCTGTCATCTCAGGCAATCGTCCTTGTGTGGCTTCGTTAACAATGGCAGGAATATGAATGTCTTCGCTCTCGTATTCGAGTACAGGAGCAATAAAGCCACGCTTCTCCATGATACGGATGGCCATGAAACGATTGAACCAGGTGTAGGCGGCTTCTTCTGCCACCTCACGGATGCTTCGTGCTTGAACATTCTGGTAGAGTGACATCCATTTGCGATAGAAGTCTGTACTTACCACATCATTCATAAACACTGCACCACCCTCCATTTCCTGGGGCATTTCTTCAGTTTTGCCAGTCTTTAAGTCAAAACCAAGGGCTTGCAAGCGGTTTTTAACCCCTTGCATCAATATTGTTCGTGCTTCAGTAGAGAAGCGTTTCAATCTTCCTGTATCCATATGCTACTTCATTTCTTTAAACTGCTTTACATCAGGGAAAAAATCGTTTGCTGCTTGTGATGAAAAATAGATTTGATAACTATCTCTATCATACTTTATATCAGCTGTCATATACCCATTGCGTCCTTTTTTTATTTTTGTCACTTCACATGGTGAATATACATTGTGTGTGAACGGTATCACAAAAGTATGACCATTAAGTGTATATCGCTTCTCTTCTATGTCGGTAGAAACGATTGCCACAGGTTGTTTGCTTTCCGCACGTTCTACAAAATCATCATCACATATCAGTTCTTTTGTAGAGATCTTCATGCCACCCTTGCACGCACAGCTTATTGGCTTATGAGCAAGGTATGAAACTATATAATAGGCTTCGGTCAAGTTATGCTCAGTGCATTGGTCGTATGTCTTGAAATCTACATCGCTATTCATTTCAATGTACCTGATAAACTCATAATACTTTTTGAAATCATCGAAATTATGCTTAATATCTGTAGAATACTCTTTGCCTGTATTGAAAACAGTAGAAGATATTTCTTTTATGTAGAAATCTTCCTTGTTGAAAAATGCGCAGACAAAATCAATCCATTTAAGAGCAAGATTATTATCAGTATATGTTTCTTTCATATCGAAAGTAAAGGACAGTGAGAAACCGCCTCCCAAATCTGATTTTTGTGTAAACACAATTTTTACCGTGTAGATATGACAGTCGAATTGAATAACAAACTTGCTGTCATTCAATCGGTATGCTTGTGCTTTAACTTTTTCCATGAAATTTCTTCCTGGGACTTTTATCGTCAGGTCTATTGTGGTAATTGCAGGTGCTACCAAAATTTCTCTGAATCCACGTGTCATGACCAAGCCATTCACCATGTGGGTGGCATTGGTAATGTCATCCCCATTGAAACGAATATAAGGAACATCTGGGAATGGCAGAGTTCTATTTTTGATGAATGTTCCATATTTTTCAAAGTCGAAACTCTGGGCCATTTCTTTCGGCTGATTTTTAACCGTAAAATTGACTTTATGTTCGATACCCTTACCTTTGAGTGGAGCATAATTAACGATTTCGTTATCTTTCTTTATTTGCTCCGTTCGTTTTACAACAGGGTCAAAACCATGTTGCTCACAATATCTTGTGAAAGTCGCTTCTGTTACGTCGTGATGGCGGTAGTCTGGACCTATATTCTCGTCTATTCCTTTTTTTAATTGACCAAGAAACTCCTTTGCTGTAGAATCGATATAGCTAATATTGATACCCTTTAGTCGCTTCTTGTTTACATCATCAAAACCGGGCGCGATGAGGAACATCTGCCTTTTGTTTCGTTTTACAATCTTGGATATTGAGCGTAATAAGTTCAGTACGTTCTTATCTGAAAGGCTATAGCCTATAAAAGCAACATGATTACTTGTAAAAGAGGACATAACTTCATTCCACACGAGTTTATTGTGCCTCTTCTTATTCAAATCAGCATAGTCCTGTGAGGTGATAACGACAAAGTCTCGATTCGTAAAGTCACCATGAATTTTGAATATCCGGACTGGTTTTGAATCTATATACACGCAATCCTCATCCTTCTTAACGACGGCACATCTTTCTTTTGGATAAGAGTCTTCCAACAATGTGTCATAATTAGTTGTAAAAATATTGTGAAAATGAGGAATTGCTGCTAAGGCATGGTGGTCATCCATACATTCTGGCTCAAAGTCGAATTGCTTTTGTAGCAAATCCATGAGTTCCGCTCTTGACCCTTCACACACTTCTTCTACGAAGAATTGAGAAATTTCATCAAGACCATCATTTGTATGTGCCTTCTTCATAGCATCGGAAGGCAATTCGTTTAGAATGGCTTGTTGCAAATCCCATGCGCTGGGAGCCTTTGCCTCCAGTGAAAAACCAGCACCGATGAAGAGAGATACTTTCTCTTTTCTTACCAGCCTGATAAGATGCTCAATATGTGTTTCCTTACTCATTTCAATTTTGATAATACATCCCCGAATTTGGCATAGTTTACAACTACGCCATCGTCGAGGTCAAAGGCTATCTGCTTATCCGCAATCACATGGAGGCGGTCATGATACTCACGACACTCCTCAATCTGTTTGCCTATGTTGTCAAGTTCCTTACGTTCACGAGCATTGAGATTGGCAGCATTTGCCTCCATCTCTCCTTGCTTTTGAATGAGCCATTCGATGTGGGGGAGGAGATACTTTGTCCTGACGCGCTCTGCCGTATAGGCATCCATTCGGTGCATATATGTCAAGCACTGGAAAGCTCCTTTCTTTGATGAGAACAGCCAGTAGATTGGACGGTTCTGATACATCTTCTTATGGTCTTTCCAGAAGTCCTTCACAAAGTAGTCATCGATGCTCTTACCAAGACACTTCTCGATGAAGTTCAGATTGTCCACCA
>JAEEGF010325959.1_pt1 | contig 15817 bp, 16 predicted proteins | sample 9134171 | NCBI WGS metagenome assembly JAEEGF01 (sample SAMN16246542, study PRJNA631951) | gut metagenome | biome: gut microbiome; feature: rumen; material: AP-attached | host: Bos | place: Iran: Karaj | collected 2018-10
TATTCGAAGGAGAAGTTATCAGATTTGTTCCTTATGGAGTATTCGTTCGTGTATTCGATGATATTAACTGATTAGTTCACCTTAGTGAATTATCTCAGAAAGCAGTTAACAATCCAAATGAAGTAGTTAGAATCGGACAGAAAGTTAAGGTTAAGTTAATCTTAATCGATCCAAAGAATAGAAAAATCGGACTTTCAATGAAAGATTTGGATGAGAATAAAGAAGCTGCACCTAAAGCAAGTAAAAAAGCAGACTTAGCTGATATTGCTGATAAATTAGAAAAAGAAGAAGCTGAAAAGAAAACAACTAGAAAACCAAGAGCTAAGAAAGCTGAAAAAGAAGAAGCTGAAGAAGCTGCAGAGTAATTAAATTCTTAGATAAAAAGGCATTCCATTCCGGAATGTCTTTTTTTATAATAAATGTGAAGATTTCTTGCAAAATTTTAGATTAGGAATATAATAATTATAGGATTTTAGATATAATTCTACATTAAATGGGTAAGATAAAAGAACCAGTTCGTATACCTAGTATAGAGTTGAAATATGAATCAGATGATACAAAAAAATGATTTGAAGCATTATGTTATGGTAAAGATATACGTTGAGAATTATATCATGTTTTAGATTTAAATAGTACTGAAAAGACTAAATTTGAAAGAATATCACATTATACTATGGCAGAATGATTGCATGAAGAAATAAATAACATTGATGCATTTTTTTCATGAAAAAGAACATTTAATTCATGTAATAGATGAGATTTTTCTCACCTTCGAGGAAGTATATTAATTTCAATGTTCACATCATATAAAGAGAATTATATGTCAGAAAAATGATATTCTTGGGAAAATTGGTTAAGTCAAATAATAAATGAAGATTTAGCAAGTTTAAATGTATCTAGAAGGGTTGATATTATAAAACCTTCAGCCGATAAAGTAAAATCAGATCAATGGATTATTTCAGAGATAAGAAATGCACTAGATCATACACATTACATTGCTCAGTGAAATACGGTTCATGTAAGAAACCCACAAACTGGATTTGAAGCTAAAGTGCCTTTTGATTTTTTGTATGACTTTATCACTTTGGTACAAAATAAAAGTAGAAGGGACTTTGCTTATGGTATAGACACAAATGATAAATCAATATATCAATATCCAAATAATTTTAAGTTTGATGATATTAAAAATAAAGTTCAGTATCGTATGTCTATTAATTCCAATAAAGATAATCCAGCACATGACCGTAACTTTGATGAATATAAGAAGCTAATGCAAATTAATAAAAATTGAGCAGAAGAAACGGAAAGAACAGAAAAAGAAATAAAATTTACAAACCAATTAGAGAATGTAGCAAAAACTTATTTTAATGAAAATGGTAATAGTAAGAAAAGGAAATGACACAAGATTGATTATAAGAATCTAAAATATTTGTGAATGAATTTAGCCTTTCCCCCAGAGAATTTTATGCGAGAGATTTTAGATTGCATGAAACACAAAATAGAAAGCAAAGATTGTAAGTTTAATTCCACTGATTTTATTGATGAATTCGGTAAACACATTTGTGATTTTCTTTGAGATCCTGCATTTCGTCGGTGAGAATCCGATACAGAAATATCAGAATTATTTTATTTTGAAAAAGCCTTGTTAGAACAGAAGCTAGAAAATTGACAATCAATATTAAAACAATTAAGTAAATGCTGAGATTTTGCAGTTAAATACTTTAAAGATCATGGATTTGAATATGTTAAAAAAATTGTGGATGGAAGAGAAGTATGATTTTTAAAAAAGTGAATTATAGAAATAAAAACTAGTAATATAGATGATGTATGTGGAGCTTTAAATAGTTATTATTTCATAGGTTGTCAAATTGCTGAGTCTTTCCCAGATTGGCTAAAGATTCAGTTTGTTGAATCTGTATACGTAAATGAATTAATATCATTGAAAAATGATGATGTTCCTTGATTAGTAGGAGGTTGAATGAGAAAGCAAAATGATAAGTTTACTAATCGTGAACACGTAAGAAATGCGTTTGTACATAATAATTACACCATGTTACACTGAGTTGATGAAATTGTATTACGTGATGGGTATGATAAAAGGACTGATACACGGGAGCGAGAAGAAACTATTAGCTTACCTAAATTATATGAGGAAACTCATAAAGAAATGGTTCATAACATGGAAAATGAAACAGATATGGTTATAGAAATAGCTGGTAAAAATAAGTAGTTTCTCATAAAATATATTTATAATTTTTTAATGTGATTGATAATTAAGATTTTTTTAGTCTTTCTTGAAAATTTCAAATATTTAACTACATTATCAATCGATATTTTATTATTCCATTAAATAATTATGGCATACCAAACTACACGAAATTTTGATAGTATAACTCCAACACCAACACCTGAATTTTGGCAGAAGGAGAGAGAAAAAGCTGAAGAAATATTTTTATGATTCAAAAATAAACGGGAGAATCGTGGTGATTACCTTACAGACTCAAAGGCTTTGCGTGAGGCACTAGATGAATACGAAAAAATCCAGGATTGAACTCGATGAAACTGATTTTGAAGTGATTTTTGAGTAATATGATCAGAAAGCTTTTACTATCGATTACAAACTTGTTTACATTCAGATGACCAAGATATTCTTGCTAAATCTAATCAAGCAGATAATTTTGCAATTTATCTACAAAATGAAATATTATTCTTTGAGCTAAAATTAGCTAGAATTTCACCAGAAAAGCAATCTGAATTCTTATCAGATTCATTATTACAGCCATATCATCATTTTTTAGAAAAACAATTTGCATCATCTAAACATCTTCTTTCTCAAGAATGAGAAAAGGTTATGAATCTTTTTTCTAAAACATCATATGAAAACCGAGAATCTATGACATCTAAATTTTTATCAAAATCTCAAAGAGAAATCCAGTTACCATTATGAAAAAAATTAGCAACTCTTGAAGAGTTATGAACATATACAACAGATAAAGATGAAAATGTACGTAAGCAGGCCATTCAAGCTATAAATGAAATTAATTTAGAAGCAAAAGAAATGGCAGAAAATGAAATTAATTCAATACTTGAATATAAAAAAACAGTGGACGAAATTAGATGATTTTCATCTGCAGAAGAATTTTTAACACTTCGTGATGATATTTCTCTACAAACAATCCATACTATGATAAATTGTGTAGAGAATGCTTATGATTTTTCTCGCGATTTTTATAAGTTTAAGGCAGATTTATTTTGAGTTAAAGCACTTTCTTACCCAGAAAGGAGATTACATTATGGTTCATTAGAAAAAGTATACTCATTTGATGAAGCAGTGAAACTATGTCAGCAGACTTTATGAAAATGGGATGCAGAATTATTAGATATTTTCAATCAATCACTTGAAGATGGGATGATTGAAGCATTGCCAAAAAAATGAAAACGTTGATGATGATTTTGTACAGACAGTCCAATATGATTACCAGTTTATATATTAATAAATTATACTAATAAACTTCGTGATGTCTCTACGTTAATTCATGAGTCTGGACACTATGCTTGTAATCAATTACAGAAGAAGAATCTAAATGCTTTGCAGTATTGAGCTACTCTTTGATTAGCAGAAACGCCATCAACATTTTATGAATCATTATTGCAAGACTCACTTGAATCTACGCTTACAGATGAAGAATTGTTAGTATATCGTATGATGATATTGGATGATATGGTGGCCGTAGTTCCTTGTCAAGTTGCAGAATATCAGTTTGAACAGGACTTACATAAATTGTTTCGTGAAAAATGATATCTTTCAGCAGATGAAATTTGAAGATTGTTCGTCCATCATATGTCAGATTATACATGAGATGCAATCCATTATAATGAATTTGATGCAAATCGTTGGATTGGTTGGCATCATATAAGGTTGTTTTTCTATGTTTATTCTTACGCTACTGGTTATTTAATCTCACAAGCTATGCTTAAAAAGTTAAAAGATTGAAGTTTAACAATAGATCAAGTAAAAACATTTTTTGCAGCTTGAAATTCAAAATCTCCAGAAGAGATTTTTATGGATATGTGAATCGATATTACCAAAAAAGAAACTCGAGATGAATCCATGAAGGAATTAAAAAATTATCTTGAAGAAACGAGACAGTTAGCTAAGAGATTATGAAAGATTTAATGGAGTAAGTAGAAATTCCACAAAAATATACTTGAATTATAGTGTGTCTATAAAATGATTTTATAATTTAAAAAATTCCCCAAAAAATTTGACAAACTGTAAAAAAATATGTATAATCAATACGTTGTTTTATATTATTAAGAATTTTACCATGGAAATAGATATAATAAATGAACAGGAAGCAATTGAAGAAATAGAGAATGGAACCAAGGAATCCTTATTTATGCTTAAGTGAGAAGTTGATAAATCATATAAATCTGATTATGAACAAGTAGAAGTAAGAGATATTACTAAAGAAGAATATGATGAGTTATGTTCTCATGAAACTCTTACAGATGAAGAAGCTCAACAAGTAGTTAAATTTTCTAATAAAAATGATATAGTCTTAGATTTATGATTAACGAAGATAACGGATAATCAAGCACAAATATTATCAGACGCTTTCAGGCTTGAACTTAATTGATTAACGAATATAACACTTGATCAATTGAAAAAACTATCAAAGAAAGAGGGATTGCTTGCACTTGATTGATTAAAATCTTTAACAGAAGAGCAAGCACTTATACTTTCAAACATAGAACGACTTCATCTTAATTGAGTAGAATATTTAACGGATAAACAGGTAGCATTACTTTTATGATGAAATGTTGAAATTCTTGAACTTAAATGATTAAAAAGAATAACGGATGTTCAAGCAGGATTATTATCGAAATCTCGCAATCCATTATTGGGATTACATATTAATGACAGTATATTAACTCCTAGACAAAGACAAATCTTGTATGATAAGAATGTTAAAGTAACTATAGAATTAGAATAAATTATATTCTACAAGTTAGGACATCCAATTTGTAACTGAATAATATTAACAACAAGATTATAGGAAATATAATAAAAAGCTGATCATTTGATCAGCTTTTTACTTGCTAATTATTTTACCAGAATAAATTATAAATTCCACAAGTTACAGCATTCAATTCATATCCAAGATACTTTCTCCAGAATAAATGATATCTTAATTTATTCCTTTGTTTATCGATTCTATTCCATTCATCATCCGAGATTACTCTTTGTTTAAGTAGAATTTCTACTTTTTTTACATTCTCTTTTATTGTATCTAGATTATCTATATATTCAAAGTGTCCACTTCCAAACATCGTTTTCATCAAAGCGAAGCATGGATCGTATTTCAGAGTTTGTTCTTCTGATAAAGAATATTGAGCCTTGGAAAGTAAGTAAATTACTCTATCTACAGAATTAACCAAATCTTTTTTAGCTTTCAAAACTCTTTTTAAACTTAAACGATGCAATGGTAAAAATATCAAAAAGCTGACTATCCAAACCAATACTAAAATACTCCAAACTGTAGTCCAAGCTCAATTTGAATTAAAGAAAAATTTAATCCAATCTGAATAACCAGTCCAAAATTGATTTAAAATATCCATAAATCACTGCATAACCAAATCACAGAAATAAAATTATTTCCATATATTCTTCCACATATGAATAACCTTTCCATCTTTTATTGCAAGAGGAATCCAATCTCTCCATCGCATAGGAATTTTTTGATTCAATGCCCAGCGGCTCCATTTCTTTCATGCAAAAGAGTCTCAATCCTGAGGTAATCTAACTATTCATCAAATCAATTCATCTCTAGGGATTTCTAAATCAAATCCAAAAAATTTGATATTCTTCATTGAGCCAACTTTTAACTCAACATTTTCTTCGTCACTATTTTTTCTTTCCCAAAACTCTTTTTTAGCTTTTACTATAAAAAGCTGTTTTTCATGGATGAAAAAGTAAACTCATCAAATGTGTTTGTATCCATTTTCTCAAGTTTTTAGCCAATTCATCCATTCATTTACAACAGTAGCAGATGCTTGAATTTTCAGCGTATGAAATAGGTCAAAAACATCATTCTCGTTACATTTCAAAATATTTTTCTCCCATAAATATGAAAATTTAGCATTCCATAGTGGAAAACTTGGCATGATCTTTAGATTTTCATCCAATTTACTATCTTCTATGTTTTCTAATTGTTTGTAAATTCATGCAAAACTTTCCAAAAATTTATTGTCTTCTCAGTTCTCAGTTCAGTACGTTGAAACTGGGTTTAAAATCTGATTTCTGACTCGATTCCTTTTGGAAACGGAGATGTCTTGATTAGTTTTATCTTCAAAAAATGGAATTCATGCTTCATTACAGATATTCAGAATCTCGGATTTTGAAGTTTCCAACAGTGGACGACAAACTTTACAATCATCTGGAAGTAGGTGATGAGACTCTACTTCACGCATATTTAGAAATCCGTTAATTCACGCGCCACGCATCAAATTTAAAAGCGTTGATTCGACTCTATCATTCAAGTGGTGGCCGACAAAAATGTATAACGATTTTGTTAATTTCTGTAACGATGAGAACTGGGAATATCTTCGATTTCTGAGTGAATTTTCATCTTCATTTCATCACTCTCTTTCATATAGATGAAAATCTAAACCAGAAAAAAAATCTGACATGAATTTTGCTTCGTCTTCGCTTTCAGGTCTGATTTTATGATTACAGTGTGCAATGTGAATTTTATTTAAATTCAGTCTATTCTGGTGATAGAAACATAGAATTTGACTTGCGGCAACCATACTATCTGCTCCTCACGAAATTGCCAAAATAATATCTTTATCTTCCAAGTTTAGCGATTCTAAAAGTTTAGTCAGCTTTTTTTGTAATTTTAAAAATAATGAATCTTGGGGATATCCAGTGAATAAATCTGTGTAATGTTTAATCAATAATTCTTTTTTCATAATGAGAATAATAAAAAAAGCGATAAATATAACAAGATGAAATTGTTATGACGGCTGAAAAGTGGATGATTTTGTTAATGAAAAAGGTCTCCCAAAATTTGACATTCTTTTTCTTTTTGTGTACAATTAAGTGTTCTAATTTTTTATTATTAATTTAATAAAATGGTTAATACAATTTCATATGTTGAAGAACCAGCAAATAAAACAGAAAGTTGATGAAGTGAGCATGAAAAAGTGAAAATATCTCCAGCTGTCAAAGCTTTATCACAAGGGAATATTGTACTTTATATAAATGAGCTTATGCAGTCAAATAGATTTCCTTCAAATGAGGATACTTGAAGATTTTCATCGAAAACTTCAAGAGAAATCTATGATTTAAAGCGTTCTAGAAATTATTTTTCTCAAGAAGCTCGATCAATTTTGGAATATTCAGCAAAAAAATTGTCAAAAACCCCTGATATAAAAACAATACAAAATTGTCTTAGTTATGTGTCTGATTTATTATGAGAAAATACTCCTCAAGCATATGAAGTTACGCAAATAATTACTATATATTTATTTTCTGATGCTCAGAGAGTACACGATTTATGATTTAATGTTGAATGAGTGAATGATAATGAATTACAGAAACTCAAATCTAAGAGACAAGAGTATACAAAAAAATTACAAGAATTACTTCCAAACGCAACTCATATTGAATATTTATCTATTAATGATATGAAAGCTCTTACATTGAAGGTTGAGCTTGATGAAGATATGAAAGAATTTTATGCTAATTCAGATTTTTCAAAAATTTCTGATAAAATTTAATTAACCAAAAAAATAACGGAAAAGTGTATACAGTTTATAAAATTAATTAATATTGTGTTATTGGATTTATTTAAAATAGTTATGCTCCATGGTAATATGGAGTTTTTTATAAAAATCCTTTCTCTTGTATTATTTTAGGAAAAGAGTAGAAATAAACTACATTTATTAAACATTCCAACTAGAAAATGAAAGACCAAACATTTGAAATTAAAGTGGGAGATTTGCTTAATCAAGTTGCTGTAGATGAGCTCGTTTTTGAGAATAAAAAGACAACATTGATTCCAAACCTTACAGAAGATTGAATTAGTGGTAAAATTAGACTTTCATGAATAGATGATGAAAATGTTTTAGTAGAAATTGAAGAATTGAGCTGTGAATTAAATGAAACTTGTGATTATTGTAATAAAGAATTTAAAAGAAAAATAGAAATTCATTGATACTCTAGTAGATTCACACTCAATAAAGATGAAATAAATTATGCTAATGATGAAGTTCTTTTTTTTATCGATGAAAAAACTGCTACAATCAATATTGAAGAATTAATTTATCAAGCAATAGAACTTGAAACTCCATTTGTTTTATATTGTCCAGATTGTGCTAAGACACATGAAAATTTAACAGAAGATGAAGAAATAGAGGAAGAAGATTTTGAAGAATGACAGTGATGAAATATTACATTTCATAAATAATTTTAAATTATTGATACAAGCATGGTTCAAAAGACTGTTTGATTTGGTTATTCACATCAAAAAAAGAAAAAAGGTTGAAAATGATTTTTATTCATTCTTATAGCAATAATCATTATTGTAATTTTTGGATGGATTAAATTTTCACCATCAGATTTATCATTTGATGGACAAAAAGTTTCTATAGTAAAATGAGATACGATTACAAAATTCTATAATACACTTCTTGATGATAATCAGACTTTTTGGATGAAATATTATGTTAGACGTCATCCAGATCAGTTACCAAATATTCAAGAATGAACTTATATATTTAGCTGAAATTATACCAGTGAAGAATTTCTTGAGCATATAGCGAAAGGTCCAGAAAAAGAATACATCTCATATACAGTTTTGGAATGATGGTCGATTTATGATATTGATGCAGACTTAACGGCTAAGTGATATATAAACGAAGGAGAGTATATTTCATATGTAACTAATCCTGATAAGATTTCAGAGTTATCTACTAGATATGATTTTTTTGATTCTAGTTTAACTTCTTTAGAATGATTTCTTTATCCAGATACTTATTTCTTAGATAATCGATGATGATTAGTAAAACAACTCGTCTCAATCCAATTGAATACATTCAAATCAAAAGTTCGAGAAGCTCATTCATCAGATTTTAATAATATTCAAAACAAATATTGATTATCAGTTTATCAAACTATTACTCTTGCATCCATTGTAGAAAAAGAAGAGAAAAATAATTCTAACAAACCAACAGTTGCATGAATATTTTATAATAGATTAAAAAACTGAATGCTCTTGTGAGCAGATATTACACTTTGCTATGGATTAGCTCAGCCATATAATTCTTGTACGCCAACAGTAATTGCAAAGAAAATCAATGATAAGAATAATAAATATAATACACGTGTATTATGATGATTGACACCTACTCCAATTTGAAATCCATCAATTTCAACTATTGAAGCTGTATTATTTCCAAATAATACTTCATACTTATTCTACCTCCATGGATCTGATGGACAGATTCATTACGCAGAAACTAATGCTCAGCATGAGCAGAATAAAAAATATTTATAACATTTATCGATATGGAAAATAAAAAATATATTCTCGTCCTTTCATGATGAGGATCTAAATGATTTTACACTTTATGAATCATTAAAGCTTTAGAAGAAAGTTGATTAGAGTCAAAAATCGATGCAATTTTTGGAGTATCGGCTTGAGCAATGGTTGCTTCATATCGGGCAGCATGATTCAAAGCAGATGAAATCTATTCTAAATTTATGGATAATATTGAATTTCTTAGTGCAAAAAATTTGAAACTTCCTCCTGTTACAAGTATTATTCAGGAAAAGCCAGTCCAAAAAATGTATTCAAAAGATCTTCCAAATACTTTTTCTAAACTGAAAAAGAAGGTGTATATTTGAGCTACAGATTTAACGACATGAAAATATAAGATTTTTCATACATGAGAATTGATCCCTCCATTGATGGGAAGTATAGCATTACCAGTAATTTTTCCACCTGTTAAATTTGGAGATTATTTACTAGCAGATGGATGAATAATAGATAATTTCCCAGTATTGCGTGCCAAAAAACTATATCCTGATCATGAGGTAATCTGAGTAACTGTTTCAGCATTCAAAAAACATCAGAAAGTTACTAACTTACTTTCAAGTGCGATGGTTTCTTGGAATTTAATATTATCAAAAGATGTGGAATGAAATATTATCGCTACAGATCATCTTTTCTGTAAAAATACCAAAACTTCAACAACGGAAACTAATAAAGAAAAGATCTCTCAACTATATGAGACTTGATATAAAGACGGTATGAAATATTTCAAAAAAAATCTTATTTAATACATTCAAAAAATTTAGCTCATTTCTCAAATATCTTTTTATCTGTAGAATAGGAGAGTAGTCTCTCAATTTTGCTATAATTTCCAGTAATTACTCCATCCACATCAGAAGCAAGTTCATCTGTTTTCTTTTCATTTACACGCATTGCAAAATACTTAACCTGAACGATTCACTCAAAATTCAAATATTCAGTAGTACCTAAATCTCCCACAATCTGACATTCCAATCATGTTTCTTCTAGTACCTCACGCAATGCTGCAGTTTCTGTAGATTCTCACTGCTCGATATGTCATTTAGGTAAAGATATGTCATTATAATTATTTCTCTTAACTACGAAAAATTTTTCACCATCAAAAACCACTCATCATGATTTTTTTACGACTCAAGTTTTTCAGTTCATATCTACAAAAATTATATAAATTTTTATTTACGATAGGTATAATAAAAAGCTGCCAGACTTTTTCAAGTAGATTTTGAAAAATAAAAAAAGCCTGACCACTATTGGACGCTATCGTACAATCATCTGTCAGGCTTTGTATATTCTGATTATTTATCAGAATAATGTTTTTTAAATGTACAGATTTATAGAATTCTTATGTAATTAGGCAGCTAGCATAATTTGTTTTGGCCTTACTGGTGTAGGCAATGTATTTTTTGTAGGCACCATCGAGAAATTTCTTTCTTTAAGTTCGTGGCCAACACTATATCTATCGATTGGAACTATGTTAAGATTATTTCTTAATGCTAATTGTGTATTCTTTCTATTAGCATTAAGTCACTCAACATTCACTCACAGAGTGCTTTCTAGATTTGTTCTGTAATAATTATAATTAGTGTATCAATCAGTGACTGACTTTAATTGATGTCTATAATTCTTATAAGCATCATGATTTTTTCATGACATCTTAATTGCGTGAACATCAATACGACCATTAGAATTTCTATAATATCATCTATTGTGCATTTGTAATATAGTTTAAGAGGTAAATAGGTTATAATTATGATATCTTCATCATGTCTTGAAAGTCTGTCCATAAGGAAGATAATGCATTTTTGTCAGATGAATCAGATTTCTGATCTCATCAATTACTCGTTATGAGATTTGTTGTAGATTCGTTTTGTTCATTATTGAATCCAAAAGCATCTACAATAAGTTTTGCTACTTCTCATCTAGTTATCAGCTCGTCTGTGTTTCCAGCAACGATAAGTGTGTTTTTAGAAACAGCCGATAAAACGGAAGTAACTTCTCACCAAGAAAGTGTTTTGTTAGGCATGAAAGAAACTCAACTTGGTGTCGCAGAAAGTAATGAATTACAAATCTGAGACTGAAGGCAAAACTCAAGATACGGAGAATATGTGGAATTAGACGAAACATTCAGCAGATTGGTTAAGTAATAAAAGTTGCTGATAGTAGGTTGAGAATCTGACTGTCTCATCAGAGCTCTCGCTATCATAACGACAAAATCTTTATTCTCGACTTTGGCGTCTGGGTAAAATTTCCCATCGACTCATCAAACGATTCCTAGCTTCGAGAGAAGTTGGATATCCTTTTGATAAGCAGATCAACTAATATCACTAAATACTGCTAAAGATCACTCATTCAGCTTTAATCATAAAGCTGACACCACTAATTCGGCCATCTCATCTTTGCGTAAAGTTTCTTTACTTTGCCAAGACAGATTAGGAATATCTTTGATTAAATCAGAATTTTTATTCTTTATCTCTCAGAGAATATCCTTAGCTTCTTGTGGAGTAATAAATGCATCAAGGCGAAGATTTCACTTCGCATCTTTCAAAGCAAACGATTGAAGGAATCATAATTCATACGCTGAGTTAACTCTTTTCATAACTTCAGAGTCGAATGAGGAGTCTGAAAAATAGAAATTCGTTGTTAACCCTACTAGGCTGCTTGGCTCGTATCAGAGCTGGACGCGATAAGCATCCATCACTACCCTAATGAAATCACTTACGCGTACGTAATTATGAGGATAAAACTTATTGCTAGGCTTTATTATTCCGTTAGAATAAAGTATAGTAATAGCGTCTTGATAAGAAGAGGTCGAAATGTCCTGATATACAGACGGCAGAATATAACTATTAGCAAAACTTAGTTGCATGTTTTTATTTCATGCCTTATTCGTTGTCGAAGTATCTTCATATCAAGAGGCAACCTTGTCTCAGAGGGCAGTCTTATCTCCATTTTCAGGAAGATTTACTACCAAAGAACTGGTACTATCATTATTCCCTACGAGTTTGTTCCATCATGAAACAGCTCGCTGTGCCACGAATCTTTCCACTCCAGCAAAGTTTTTCTCCTGATCCTCTTTTCACTGAAGGTCTTTTATATGAACATTTTCTGCATAAGGAGAAACATAGTCTTCATTGCTTTTCGCTAGCGTTGTGCTTCACGACAAACAAGAAAATATGTATCCTACTCAGAAAAGAACCATCACAAATGCTACAATCGTTAGAAATCACGAGGATTTCTGATTAGTGCTTGTGTGCATATAGTGTAAAGTTTAGGGAAATAAATCGGTAATTTGTGTGTAGAACCAATTTATATAACAGCATGTGAAAATAATTCTGATTAAGTTAAGCTTAATTAATCGATCGATTACTCAATCAAGATTTCTCAAGCTGTTCCCTATATGTTATTATCCCCCTTTCATAAATAATAACATACATATTATATATCTTTTTTTTAATTTGTCAACTTTTTGGGGACTTTTTTGTTTCATAGTTGAGAAGTGGTGTTTTGTAGTGATTGTGCTGATGAAATCAATAAAAAAAGAAAGAATTTAAATATAATAAATAAATTTATGATTAAAGATTATTGATTTTGCTTTTCCGATTATATTTATCCCATAGTTCAATTCATAACGTATTCGCAGTTGTTTTAGCTTTATTGCTAGAGTTTCATGATGTAACAAAAATTCATTTGCATTTATTTTTCAAGTTTATACCATTTTAAACAGCTAAATTTTATATTTTTTGCTAATAGTATGGCCAAAAAATCATCAGAAAAGATTTGGGATATTTTTGTAAAAATCTGATTAGTAACAGCTGTAATCTACTTCATAATGGTTCTGAAAATGAACATCTCATTTCAGGCAACTATTTTTATGTGGATTACTACAATGATAGGATGCCTATTTTATGTATACGCATTCTATAGAAAAAATCGTGTATTAGCTGTATTTGTTGTTATTTCTATGCTATTAGATATTTGAGTAGCCTGGATAAGATGATTACCGTGGGTCCCAAGATTATGCATTCTCGTGCCATTTATTATATGAGCGATTGGAGTTTTTTGATATACAAAAACACATGGTAAGAAATCAATGTGAGCTTTATGAATAATCTTTCTTATTTTTGAAATATTATCCATAATTATCTCTATTCTCTGAGTTGGCTTAGTTAGTAATGTGGAGGATGAAGCTCTAATATTTTGTCATAATGATATTCCATATGTATGTAATAGTAATTGCGATATTGATTGAGGAGAAAATTGTGAATGTGCTGAAATAGATAAAGAATTACTTTGAGACTATAAATGTGAATGAAGAGTTTTGAAACTTTTTGATACCAACTGACAACTGGTATGGACATTTTGAGAAAGTGAAGCTTAGCAATTTTATATAAAACTTTGCCAAACATAAAGAAGCTTTATTCATAATCCTATTTTCACGTGAGAAAATATAAAGAATAAATAAAAAAGCCAACCATTTCTGGTCAGCTTTTTTATTTTTTGTAATTAATTACTAGTATGCAATAACTACAGCAGGACTCATAGTCGTACTTAATACAACCTTTTTAACTAACTTACCTTTAACTCATGATGGTTTGTTTTCTTCAATAGCTGCAAGTAGAGCATTTACATTTTCTACTAATTTAGCATCATCGAAAGAAACTTTACCAACTCCTGCATGAATATTTCCTGTCTTATCAAGTCTGAATTCGATCTTTCATTTCTTTACTTCTTCTACAGCTTGAGGAACGTTTACAGCAACAGTTCCAGCTTTAGGTGAAGGCATTAAACCTTTAGGTCCAAGTTGTTTAGCAACTGGAGCTAAGTCTCTAATGTGTTCAGGAGTAGTAATCAAAACATCGAAATCCATTTTATTAGCTTTGATGTCGTTTAACAAACTTTCAAATCCAGCGATATCAGCACCAGCTTTTTTAGCTTCTTCAACTTTATCATCACTTACGAATACAGCAACTTTTTTAGTTTTACCTGTTCCGTGAGGAAGAATAGTTGTAGCTCTAAGCATCTGATCGTTGTACTTAGGATTTGCATTAGTTTTGATAGCAATATTTACAGTTGCATCAAATTTTGCATAGTTAGTTTGCTTAACTAATTTTACAGCTTCTTCAACGCTGTATTGCTTTTGACTGTCGATAGCTTTTCTAGCTTCAACATACTTTTTTCCGTGTGTTGGCATAATAATAACAAATAATCAAAGTAAAAGTGGTCCATAGCGAAAGTGGGCCTCCCTTTGGCAAGGGAGGTGGCGAGTGAAACGAGCCGGAGGGATTAATCCCCCTGTCGCTACGCTCCTTTTCCCCCCCTTACCGAAGGGGGACTATAACAAGCCAAATAGCTTTCTGCCACAGTAATATTTCATTTCTCCAAAGAGATTAGAAATCTTATTTTATATCACAATCAACTCACATATTTCTAGCAGTTCCAGCAATAATTCTGATTCCTTCTTCAACGCTGTTTGCATTTAAGTCATCTTTCTTGATTTCATAGATTTCTTCTAAATCGGCTCTTGAAAGTTTTCCAACTTTGTTCTTGTTTGGTTCTCCAGAACCTTTAGCCAAATGTAATTTCCATTTAATCAATCCAGATGTAATAGGAGATCAGATTTCTATTTGGAAAGTTCTATCTACAAATACAGTTAATTTACATTTAATCTTAACATCTGTAGGAGCGAATTTCTTCATATAATCTGCAGTTTTTTCATTGAATTCTTTTGTGAATTGTCCGATATTTACACCGTTTGCTCAAAGCATAGGTCCAAGAGGAGGAGCTGGTTGAGCTTTACCGGCAGGTATCTCAAGATTGAGAATAGTTTGCACTTTTGCCATTTTCAGCTTAATTTATTAAATAAATGTTTCGTTTTCCCTTGTATGAACAGTCTAACAAATGTTAAACATTTGTAGAAGCTAGACATTCTGAGGTAGAAGACTCAGGTCATTTAGGGATGTCTAATATTTGAGTTAATTACTCAACTTAATTTAGTCTAACAACTCTCAAATTATGTCTCATATTGAACTTTCATCTTCTTCAGTTGTTTCAGTATTTTCTTCGAGTTCGTTAGTATCTTCATGGTATTCAGGGATACATCTTCTACAAGGATCAGTTAATCATCTTTCAAATGCATCAGCAACAGTTCCTTCATATACTGTTTCACTGTTAGAGAATGCAGGGCAATCTTTATCAACATGGTATTTTTTACTATACTC